>OLQI01000210.1_pt1 | contig 61364 bp, 55 predicted proteins | sample 1672171 | NCBI WGS metagenome assembly OLQI01 (sample SAMEA3136655, study PRJEB25190) | human gut metagenome
GCCGCCTAAATTAATTTTATCTATTTAACCTGTATACTTGACTGGACATAGTGCCATTTGGGGCGTTTTTTCTCACTCTTTGTTCGTTAATCACTGGGGTAAGGGGTTAGGTGTAATTGACCATGGACGTATTCACCGAGATAGATATCCTTGACTTCCTGGTAGCCGGCCCGGTGAATCTGCTCTAGCAGCCAGTCATTGTCATGGTGAATTAATTCGAGGACGTCATGGTTGATTTGTCCATCGTTAATAAGGGGGAACCGCACATCTTGCTCGTTATTTTCAATTACAACCAGCTGGCCGTTTTGTTCCAGAATGCCGCTTTTGACCTTGCTGAGCTCGTAGACCCCTTGAGTGCGCAGGCGAAACATGAGCTCACTAGCGGTTATGCCAGCACGCATGCACTCTTCAACCCGGATTTGGCCGTTTTTGATCAGGATCTGGGGCTGGCCATCAATTACCTTTTGAATTATTCGGTTGTGTTCTTTGAAAAATTTAACGATAAAGACAATTACGGTCCAAATTAGGAGAACCATTACGAATTGGAGGATCGTAATGTCGCGGTTATAGATAATTCCGCCAATAATTCCCCCGAGGACGTAGTTTTGAACCTGGTCGACGGCGGAAGTCGGGGCCAGGTTCCCCTTGCCGAGGATGTTGATTTGAAAGATTAAGCAGACCATCCCGAGGATGAACTTAATCGTAATCAGACCGTAGTCCATATGCTCACTCCTTTACTTACGAATGGTGACGGTGTGGTCGACAACGTGGGCGCGGGTGAGCGTGTAGTTATCGCCGTTGGGACTCATATTGACCCGGTAATCGCGACCCCGGAAGCGAACCAGGATTCCGTCCGTGAGTATTGTTGAATTAACAACGACTTGTGAAGCTCGCAGGCCGTGATCCTTAGCAACGGCTTGGATGAAGGGCCGCATTTGTAGTGTCTGGGTGTGCTGGTGGTAGTCGTGCTCCAAGTTGGTGATTTGCAAGCCCGTGAAGATTAGTAAAAGAAGAAAAAAGATGATTCCGAGGTCCCGGTTGCGTGAATGTAGACGATGGCGAAGGTAGTGACTGACATTAAAGACAATCAGGATGAGGAGAAGAACCATGATTGCGTAGTTAATCATGCTCTCCAGTTGCTGTTGCTGTTCAAAATAGCTTTCTGCATAGAAGGTCATCGTTAACCACTCCTTTGAAAGACCCTAAATAAATTATTTTAGGATGAGCTAAAGTTATTTTCAACTCTTACCAAGCAGTGTATAATGCTTTTATTATATTTTAATTGTACTTAACTCAAGGGAGGAAATATGTTGGTTAAATATAATAAGCAGGAGTATCAACGTAGCCACACGCAAGAGCAGCAGCGGTTTGGCTTGCGCAAACTTAGCATTGGAGTTGCTTCCGTTTTATTAGGAACTAGCATTGTTGTTGCTGGAAACACAACCGCCCACGCTAGTAGTAATGCTGAGCTGGCCGATAGTAACGACCAGTCTGCAGCAACGGTAGCGGCTTCCCCGGTTACCCACCAGGATACGGTGGCACTTAATAGCAAGCAGTCTACTGTAACGGAAACGCCCCAGGCCACTAGCGGCCAATCAGGGGTGTCGGTCAATAGCGCCCATCAGGTAGCTTCACCAACGGCAGCTCGTTCAGCGCAGGCGACTAGCACTAGCGAACCGGCCAAGCAGCCCGCGACGGTGGACTTGACCTTTGTCGATGACGACAATAATGGTGCAATTATCGACAGCCCGTACTTGCCAAGTGAAAATAACGGCCACCATTATGCACACGGCTTTATTGGTGAAAAAATCAGCACCACCGCGTACAATAACGGCACCCGGAGTGTTGACCGGATGCTGCGGGCGCTGACTGGTCGTCATGATCCATATGTCCTGAATGGCAGCTATACCCTGCCGACAGAATTTACAGATTCGTTGATGACGGTGCAAATCCACCTCAAGCGCCGGGTAGAAACACGTGCCGACTACCCAACGAAAACGATTACCCGGACGATCCATTACCGCCGGGCCTACCCCTATGATGGCAGCCAGATGGTGGATGATGATGGCAAACTGATTCCAGATTACCAGGTCCAATACGAAGTGACACCGGTGGTGGTAATTGATAAGGCAACGGGGAAGCAGACCGTCACTTATACGATCAAAAACCTCCAAACTGGCAAGGTCACGACTATTGAAAACGACGGGACTGACCCGATTACAATCGACTATGACCAAGTTGCTTCACCAACCGTTACGGATTGGATTGCAGACGAAGCAGCGGTCGGGGGTCACTACCAAATGAACTTTGGCATCGATTCCTGGAAGGTTTCCGCTAACGACTGGCAGGATTTGCAAACGGTGACCTATAAGTACGACGAGAGCAAGCTCAAGATTGGCGATGTGGTTCCTAAAGCCGCCCGTCATGAGGCCGCAATAGTGGAAATTTCCGCAGACGGTACCCAGATGACGGTTACCCGGACCTTCTACTATGGTTTCACTGACGACTCTGGTGACAACCTCGACCACCCGGAGATTCAGCACTACGGAGGTTCCCAGTCACTTGAATTTACTCGGGAAAAGGCCACTGATAGTGCCGGCAACACCACTTATAGTCCTTGGCAGGCGGTAACTACGAACACCTTCCCGAAGTACGGTTACCAGGAACACTATGGACACCCGCAGGGCTACGACTTGCCGTATGGCTACTCTCCGGCCGTCACAATTGACCCGAATGCGGATTTAAGCACCCTTTCAGGGATTACCGTTTACGATCCTTACGGGCCAACTTACAAGGTCTCAATTATCGATGATACGAATAACAAGGTCCTAAACGTGTACGGTGGTGACCGTGATAACTACTTATCAGTTCCCGAAGCTGGGGATGGTTACCAGCATACCCGGGATGCGGCGGACAATTTATGCCGCGGTTGCCGGTTACCAGGACCAGGGCTACGTGGTAGTTTCCGATGACTTTGGTCAGATCAGTACTAATAATGCTGCCAACCAAAGTCACAGCGAGGGAATTGAGGATTACGCTAAGTATGTCTACACGATTCACCTGGCGAAGAAAGCCACTCCACAGACGGAGCAAAAGACGGTTAAGCGGATCGTGCACTTTGTGGCTGATAACCCAGCCCACGACCAGTTGCAGGCTAGTCAAACACAACTGATTAACTACACGACGTCTTATTTCACGGACCCGGATGGCAACTTGGTCAATGCTAAGCAGCTGGTAGATAAGGACGGGAACGTTGTTAAGGATGACGCTGGCAACCCAATTTATATTGTTGATTCAGCTAACCAGACGACACCACTGAAGACTTGGACGGTTCTTACTCCCGCCACAGGTGACGGGGTAACAGTTACTGGTAACCAGGCTAGTTACCAGCAGGTGCGGCAAGACTCCATTGACGTACCAACGGGAGCACTTGCGGGGCACTGGCAAATTGAACGGGCTGCAAGGGACACGGTTGATGGTCAGCAACTGGCAACTAAGACTGCACCAGTAGAAGCAGTTGACAATGATCTTCCAGACGGGACGGTCGAACATGTTTACCTGGTCTACACCCAACCACAAACTCCAGAGACGATTGATCCTAACGACGCTGGGAAGGTTACCCCCGCCACTCCGGGAAGTGGAGCGGGAACAGCTACTTCTGCCAGTGTGGCGGTTAGCCCCGCTGCTACTCAGCTGTCCGCCGCTGACAGTCAGAATGCACACGGTAAGTACCTGCCGCAAACAGGGCGGGCGAATAGCCGGGGACTGCTGGCCCTTGGCTTGACCGCCTTCTTAACGGCAATTGGCCTGGGCGCGGTAAATCGCAAACGGCAAGATTAATAACTAAGCAAGTTTAGAATGCAAAGGCGGCTGCGACAGAAGTCCTTTCGCTTTAATAAAAACAAGTCAAATACACAGTAGGGTTCCAGTGCTCGGCAAGGCCGAACACTGGAACCCTATTTGTGCTTTTAAAGACTAGTTACGCGTCGATGGGGACGCCCAAGCCTGATTATTAGATTTTCAATAAGTCCAGGGGACTGGTTAACGGGTAGTCGGCATCCTTAATGGCGTCTGGATTGGCCGAACCGTACAGGGCCCCGGCAAATTTGACCCCAGCTGCCTTCGCCGCCCGCAGGTCATTGACGGTATCACCAACATAGACGCTTTCTTCCGGCCGGGCGCCGAGCTTTTCGACTGCCGCGAGGATTGGCTCGGGGTCGGGCTTGTGTTTGACCGTGTCCGCCGAGGTAATCACGGTATTAAACAGTTGTGCGAAGGGGTAGGTTTCGGCGAAGTGGTCGTATTCCGACCGCAGTTTTGAAGTGGCCACCCCCAGCCGGTTTCCGGAAACGGCCGCTAACTCGGTGAGGGCCTCAGGAATCTTGGGGAAGGGCTTGACCCGGTCCTCACGTTGGTAAGCAAGGGCGAACCATTCCTTTTGGATTGCTGCCCGTTCGGCGGCCTGGACGCCAAAGAGCCTTAGCGCGTCGTCCCCGGTGATTCCGAAGAGGTGCTTCATCGTTGCCTGCTCATCCTTGACTGGGTAACCGTGCTTGCGCAGGGTCTCCACCATCGCCGGCATGTACATATCGAAGGTATCGATCAGGGTACCATCAATGTCAAAAATAAAGGTATTAATCTTAGTCATTGTGTGCTTCCTTTCTCAACCGTAACCACTTATCAAACTCTGCCACCAGCATAATCAGGCAGGAGAAGATGACGACTGCTAGCCACTCGGTCAGGCTGATTCCCGTCACGTGGAAGGCGGCCTGCATGAACGGCAGGTAGGTCAAAAGCAGTTGGAAGGCCAGCATGATCCCAATTACCAGCCAGGCTTTGCCAGTGATCGTCTTGATTTGGCTGATGCCATAACGGTCGGTCCGGATACTAAAGAAGTAGAACAGCTTGCTGATGACGATGACGTTAATCATCATCGTTGTCGCGTTCACGACGCTGCTCCCGTGGCCTGTAAACCAATCGTAGGAGACGAGGGCAAAGATTGCCATCAGGGCGGAAACGTAGCCCATTTGGATTAGGTCATGCCGATTCATCAAGCGGGCGGAAACGGGGCGCGGCGGCCGGCTCATTAACCCCGGCGCGGCCTTTTCAAAGACGAAGGCAAACTGGATCGTGATGGCGGCCACCAGGTTGATCCACAGCAGCTGAACTGGCTGGAGTGGCACCTGCTGGGCGGTCAGAATGGAGAAGGCGACGACCAGCCCTTCGGCAAAGGAAGTCGGCAGGAGGAAGAGGATACTCTTCTTGATGTTGTCGTAAATCCGCCGGCCCTCTTCAATCACCGCGGCCATCGTGGCGAAGTTATCATCGCCAAGGATCATGTCAGCGGCGTCCTTAGCCACGTCGGTTCCCTTGATTCCCATTGCGACCCCAATGTCGGCCTGTTTCAGTGCTGGGGCATCGTTGACCCCGTCACCAACCATGGCGGTCACCAACTGGTCCTTTTGCAGGGCATTGACGATTTCGAGCTTATTTTGCGGGGTGGTCCGGGCAAAGACCTGGTTAAACTTGGCGGCTTCTGCCTGTTCGTCTGGCGAGAGCCGGTCCCATTCCGCACCAGTGATGGCGTGGATTTCGCCCGGGGCCAAGCCCAATTGATGACCAATGGCCCGGGCGGTTTGCGGGTCGTCCCCGGTAATCATCTTGACCGCTACGCCGGCCTGGTTCATCTTCTTCAGGGCGGCAATCACTTCTTCCCGCGGAGCATCCTGGAGAGCGGCAAGGCCGAGCAGGTGGATTCCCCGGTAGAGGTGGTCGTGTTCAACTTCCATCAGGTTTTCGCCGGTGACGGTCTGGTAGCCGAGGGCGATTACCCGTTTCCCTTGCTTGGACCACTCATCGACCCGGTTCTGCCACTTGGCGGTGTTAAAGTGCGGATCCGCCTTCGCAGCCATTTCAAAGAGCTTATCCGGGGACCCTTTGACAAAGATAACCTGCTGGTCGTTTTTCTGATCCTTCGTCAGTTCGGCAATGTATCGGTAGTCCGAATCGAAGGGCAGGAGGTCCAGTGGTTTAAATGGTGACTGGTAGTCGACTCCCATGACCTTCCGGTAGAGGGTTAAGAAGGCCCCGTCCGTCGGCTCACCGTTGATGGTCCACATGCCATCTTCTTCGCTGAGTACGGTATCGTTGGCCTGGAAGCCGGCTTCGACCAAGAGCTTGAGCTGGTCGGTCAACTCAGCGGGGTGTCCGTTTGCCAGCAGCTGGCCCTTTGGTGCGTAGCCAGTCCCGGTGACCGTGTAGTGGTGGTCACCAGCCCAGAGTTCAATCGCGGTCATTTCATTCTTCGTCAGCGTCCCGGTCTTGTCGGTTGCAATTACGTCGACTGAACCGAGCGTTTCCACTGCCGGCATCGACTTGATAATCGTCTGGTAGCGTTTCGCCATCTTGGAAACCCCGAAAGCCAGAATGACCGAGGTTGTAGCAGGGAGTCCTTCTGGAATCGACCCGACCAGCATGGCGACGACGGCCAGCGCCAGGGCTGGCAGGGAGTAGATTTGCAGGAAGAAACCGACGATGAAGATGATTGCCGAGCCGATGATGGTGATGTAGGAAACGACCTTGCCGACGTGGTCGATTTCCTTCGTCAGGCGGGTCTTCTTCGGCTTGATCTGGGCAACCTCTTGGGAAATCTTTCCGATCTCGGTCTGCTCACCGGTGGCGACGACGATTCCGATTCCGCTCCCGCTGGTAACGGAGGTGGAGGAGTAGGCCATGTTGACCCGGTCAGCGAGGGGAACGTCGGGATCGGTCAGGGCCTCGTCCGTTTTGATGACCGAGTTGGTTTCCCCGGTCAGGGCTGATTCTTCGATCCGGAGGTTGTCGGCCGAGACAATCCGCAGGTCGGCGGGAACGTTATCTCCGGCCTCGAGGAAGACCACGTCACCGACAACCAGGTTTGCGGCGTCAATATCCTGGCGTTGCCCATCCCGGTAGACGGTCGCGTGCTGGGCCATCATTTCCTGGATCTTAGCAAGGGCGTTGGCAGCGCTGGTCTCCTGGAAATAACCGATCAGCGAGTTGAGGATAACCACCGCCAGGATGACGATGGCGTCGGTGTAGTGACCGATTAGAATCGTCAGCAGAGTAGCGACGAGTAAGATGTAGATCACGATGTTGTTAAACTGACGCAGGAAAATCTTCCATTTTGGTGTTGGCTTAACTTCCAAAACGTTCTTACCATCCTTGGCAAGCCGTTGCTGAGCCTCGTGATCGCTCAGGCCGGCGGTCAATTCTGTCAGACCGTTGGCATGCATGATTTCGTCAGTAGTTAGTTGGTATGCTTGTTTCATTGTGCTCCTTCGACAAGTAGTAAAGCGACATTACAACGGGCCAGATCGGCGGGTAGTTAGTGCGGCTTTATTGTGATGCGTTGTTCTCCTCCCATCTTATATTTACTAATCTTATCCTACCATATTTAGCAGCCTGACTAGGCCCGGTTAAGGGATTTTTAACTTATTTAAGCGCGAAAATTAAGGCCGGTGTGACCGGTAGATAATATGTCTTATTAAGCGACTTATGTTAAATAATGTCCACTTATTTGACAAAAAATCCACTTATTTTTCATAACTAACTTGGGTATAGTATAGGTGTATTTAGGTATTATAAAGGAGGTTTTAGTATGGCATTATCAAAGAATAATACCCAAGAACGTTTGCGAAAGGAGAAGCCGGGGCGAGAACGGTTTGCGTTACGAAAACTGTCTGTTGGCGTGGTATCTATTTTAGTTGGTGTTGCCATCTATTCTACGGGTGAGACAAGTTTTGCTGCACTCCTGCCAATGAGGCTGAAGAATCTTCAGTAGTTGTTCAAAATGGCAGTGCAGCCACCAGTAAGCAAGCAAATACGGCAGCGGCGGGGAGCCAGGGGAGCTCTCAAGCGGCAAACATTCAGACGGCACCCCAAGCTGCTAGTAACCAGTCTAGCGGCGTAACTAATAGTGACTTAAATAAGATAATTACCAGGACCATCACGGTTACGGATCCCCAGGGGAAAGTTACCACCGTTCCGCAAGAGGTTAAGTTGACCCGGACGGCAAGTGTAGACGGTGCTACCGGGAAGGTAACATACTCCGCTTGGACGACTGGCAATTTTGACCAGTATGACGTACCGGCAATTACCGGCTATACGCCTAGTTCAACTAAGGTGGACCGGCTTCATGTTGATAGTAACACCAGTGATAGTAACGTTAGCATCACGTATGCTGCCAACCCGACTGTTGCCGAGGTTATTTTTATTGATGACGATCGGAACGGTCAGCAGGTTGACTCCGAATATAAGTACGGGAAGTTTGGTGAGAGCTTTCAGGTGGAAATCCCCGACAATTATCGGCTGACCGATAGCACGACCCCCACGGAATACACTTATAATGTACCTAGCAGCTACTTTACGCCACAGCTTGTCAGGATTCATTTAAAACACCAGCTCGAACACCGGTTGGTAGAAAATGACGTTTATTACCAGCAAGTTAGGGAAATCAACTTTGGTTCGGATAAGGAACCGGTCATGGTCGGCTCGCTTACTAAGCATGAGTATGATAATGGTGAGGGAGTTCGGTACTGGCCAATAACTAACGGAACGCTGCTTGGTAAAATGACCGGTCATGTCAGCTATGACTTGGTGACCCACGAGATTGTGTCCTACGATGATGACTGGACAATCTTGAAGACAGCTGGGCAGGTGTTTAAGCTGACGGATCCAGGTGAGCTGGCTAATGGAGTGCTGACTGGGTCTTCTGATACGGATGGCAGAGGAGTCGCCGAATGGGTTGGTCAGGCGGGAACGGATTCTGACTACCAAAAGTACCCGATCCGGCTGTACGCTTCCACTGCGGAGACCAAGCAGATTAATACTGCCTTGCCACTCCCCTTCCCCATGCCGTCGTTTATTCAATTTGTTACCAACAGTGACTTCCAGCCTGCAAGGGAGCGGAATGACCAAGAAATTACGGGATTTAAGTTTGCAGATCTCAGCGCGAACGACATCAAAGACTACGGCCCGTATTCACTCGATGACGATAATGGTGTTTTGAAGGCTAAAACGTACCTGCCAGTGATGGTTGGCTACTACCCATACGTGGAAAAGACGATTTCACGTACCATTACCGTGGTTAAACCAGATGGTAGCAAACAGCAAATCATCCAGCAGGCAGCGCTGGATAAACGGGTGAACATCACTTACAACGCCCCTGAAGAAGAGTGGTCGACTGCTAGTTTCGCCGAGTATAATGCTCCTGAGATACCTGGCTACAAGCCGAGCAGAAACGCACCAGCCGTGACGGTTACGGCGAAGAGCGAATTTAGCCCAATTTTGATTACCTACCTGCCGGATCCAACGGCACAAGGGGAAGGACCAGCTACGACTGAGCCGACTACGCCAAGCACTGGCAGCCAAAAGTCCAATCCTCAAGGTGTGAGGGTCAGTGCTGCTACTCCTGGGATGGCTAAACTAGCCGATACTGGCAAAACCGCACCGGTCGCTGCCCAGCTACCGCAAACTGGTAATAACCAGGAATCACTAGCAGCAGTTGGTTTAGCCTTATTTGGACTAACCAGTGGCTGGCTCGGACTTAGTCGCAAACGTCGGAAGCAGGATTAGTGCGACCATAATTAAAAATTATTACGGGAACAAATTAAAATAGAGGCCCAGAGCTCGAATTTTATTGAGCTCTGGGCCTCAGATTATTTTTACTTATTAAACGTTCCATCTTCGACTGACCGAATGAAGTCGGCGAGGTGCTTGTAGTAGACATCCGGGTTATCGACCATATGGTGGTGACCCCCGTTAGGCGTCGTAACCAGCTTGGAGTTTGGAATCAAGCTGTCCATTGTCTTAGCGGTTTCGAGCGGCATGGTTTCATGCTCCCCAAAGGTCAGCAGGGTCGGCACCTTGATGTTCTTCAACTGGTCGCGGAAGTGCCAGTCCTTGAGCTTCCCGGTGATGACAAACTCGTTGTCACCTTGGAAGACGTTGTAGACTGCGTCCCCACCCAGGTCTTTGAGGTGGTAGAGCTTAGACGGCTGCTTGCGGTCCACGTACTGTTCGTTCATGATTTGAACGTACTCTTGGTACTTCGGGTTGCTGTAATCGTTGCGGTCCTCGCACTCCTTCATAAAGGCCACTGCGTCAGCCGGCAACGTCTTTTCCCGGAGGGCGTTCACGTGGTCGACGTATTCGTCGATTTCATCCACCATTGAGGAAATGATGGCGCCCTTGAGGTGTTGCCCGTACTTGACGGCGTATTCCTGAACGAGCAGGCCACCCCAGCTTTGCCCAATCAGGTAGATGTTGTCGAGCCCCAGCTTTGCCCGTACTTCGTCGACTTCATCGAGGAAGTATTCGTAAGTCAGGTACTTCTTGGCGATTTCCGGATCGGAGTAGTCGGGCTGGTCAGAATAGAGGGAGCCCAACTGGTCGTACATCGTTACCTGAACGTTCAGGCCCTGTTTAGCCAGCTGTTCGGCCGTATCCTCCCAGTATTCATGGTTGCCACCGGGGCCACCGTGGAGGGCGAGCAGGTGGATGTCGCCTTCGCCCTGGGTATTGGTCCAGAGGTGGTAGCCGTTATCGAGCGTAATAATCTTTGTTCCTGTTTTCATACAGATTCTCTCCTTTGCCAATTCATGGTAAAACGTAATACTAATTTTACCGCATTTTGGCGCGGGATGCTAAGGACAGCCCTTGGCCTAGCCAACTTGCTGACTGCCCGGAATGGTCAACTTGGCGTTGGCAACCGGCAGGCGGTAGCTGATGTCTTCGTTGCCACGCAGGGTGAAGGCGTAGTCAGTCGCGTAGATGATTAGTTCGAGCTGGTGCCCAGCCGCCAGACGGTGGAACAGTGGCTGGAGGTCAAATTCGACCGTCACCAGTTGACCGGCAAAGAGCTCGTCGGTTTGGCTGGCACCGTGGCGGTTTTGGAGGTTAATGTGACCACGGCTGACGACTTTGTAGTCCGTCGGTGCCTTTTGCAACTGGAACTCACGGAGGTCATCGCTGGTCCAGTGGTAGCCCAGGGGCAGGCCGTCCCGGTTGATGATCACAGGTGACGTGGTCAGGCGTTTAGCAGTTCCCCGGTCGATCAGCAGCGCACTGATCAGACCGTGGTCGGCGGAGGAAGATACCTGCAAGGTCAGCCGTGGCGTTCCCCGAAGCAGTGTGTCCCGGCTAAGTGGAGCACTGGTAAAGCGGCGGCTGAACCGGCCATCATCATGGAGTAGGGCGGCCTGCCACCTGGCTGGGTGCTTGCACCAGTCATAGTAGGTGCTATCCGGTTGCCGGTCGGTGAATTGTTGGATGTCAGCCTCGTTATCGTTAGGCTTTGTGGTCAAAGTCTGCCCTTGGAGGTAGTAGTTGACCGTTTGCCCCGCGGTCCACTGTTCATAGCTGGTCCAGGTAGCTGGCGTCAGGTTGGACTGAACGAGGACGTTCGGCAGGACCTCATCGGCGTGGTTGTCCAGTCCCCAGAGCTTGTTGGCCAGCCAGAGGTTGACCATTTCCGAGAAATCTAGGGACTGGAAGGCATTGATGTAGATGTGCTGCCCCTGGTGGAGGATCAGCTTGCTGGTCACCGGCAGATGAGCCAGCCCGTCCGCTAAGGCCTTGACGTTGCTCGGCTTAACATTGGTGTCGTTGAGCCCGTGCACCATCATAACCGCCGCCTTGATGTGGCTAATCGCTGGCCGGTAGTCCCGGGCAGCCCAGAAGTCGTTGTAGTTGCCAGTCTGCCGATCCATGGCAGCGGCCATCCGGTCAACGTACTTTAAGTAGCGATCCTTGACCCGGAAAAAGTCGGCGGGGCGCTTCGTCCGGCTGAACGTCTCATCAGCGAGGGTGTCGGCGTCCTCACCCTGGAAGCCCCCGGCTGCCCGCACCAGGCCGTTTTCCCGGTAGTAGTCATACCAGCTCGAAATGGCGGCTTCGCTGATAATCGCTTTGAGCCCGGCAATTCCGGTGGTCGCCACGGCCGTTGCGAGGGTGCCTAAGTAGGACCGGCCGGTCATCGCGACGTTGCCGTTACACCAGCCGGCTGTAATAGTATAGCCGCTATTTCGGTCGGTAAAGGCCCGGCGGTCACCGTGCAGCCATTCGACCACGGCCTTCATGGACGCCGTTTGTTCTGGCGAGCCGCAGGTTTGGAAGCCGTCTGAATCCTTGGTTCCGATTCCGGCTGCGTAAACAATGGCGTAGCCGCGTACCGCCAGGTAGTTATTCAGCGTATAGGCAGGGGTACCCGTGAAGCTAGTGGTGGCCTCCTGGGCCTCTCCCTTGACGGCGTGGTAGGCAAAGGTGGTTGGGAATTCTTCTTCAGCTGGGGCCTGCTGGTCAGCCGTTTTATGGGTGAGGGGATGGTTGACGTTGTGGGTTGCTTTTTCGCCCCATTCATCGTTGGTTCCCTGGTTATACGGGCTGGCGGTAAACACTGCCGGAGCCTTCTTGATATTAGATTCCCGTGGCCGCATAATTTCCACCTTTACCAGGTCGGCCTGCCCATCAAAGTCGGTGTCCATGTCGGTTTCCACGTAGACGACTTCCCGGATGAATTGTTGAGGGTCGTAGCTGGCAATGGGTTTGCCATTAAAAAAGAGCGGCTTTTGCTCGGCTGGCAGGTCGTAGGTCCAGCTCAAAAAGCCGTGGGCCGTCAGCAGGTCCAAGTAGTTTTGCCCATTCTTGGCCCGGGTGTTGAGGAGGAGGTAGAAAGCGTCGACTACATCAGCGCTGGTCCACGCTTCGTGTTCCCGGAGCGGCAAATTCAACTTTCGCCAGCTGGCAACGGGCTGGTCTAGTTGAAAGTCGACTTCTGGTTCGAAGCGCAACAGCTGAAAGGCGACCCGGTAAAAAACATCAGTCGTCAGGGACGTCCCCAGCTTAAACCAGTCGTCGAGGGCTAGGGTCGGGGTAGCGAGGAGGTCGTGCAGCCATTCTGCGGCGGTCAGTGGGCTGTTGATACCTAAACGGGTGCGGACAAGCAGGGTTTCAAAGAGCTCGGCGGGGGTCAGCTGGTCGACTTCCTCCGCCCGCAACAGGTGCAGCATTGCCAACTCCTGGCGTTCCTGGGCCGGGCTGGCGCTGATAATGCTAAATTGGTTGAATTTCATTTGGTTCACCTCATTTAAAAACAGGACTACTGATAATTTAACTCTCCCTTCCATTGTAAACATTTTCTCCGGCAGCAGGGCCGACTTTTTCATTAATTAACGGTATAATTTAGGTGCTTGACTTAATTCAGAACTTTGTGAGGAAATAGCTAATGGCGAAAAATATTATGGAATTCCGCCACGTTGAAAAGCGGTTCGACGATAACGTGGTTCTAAAAGACATCGATTTTACTATTGAGGCGGGGAAGTTCTATACCCTGCTGGGGCCCTCGGGCTCCGGAAAAACGACGATCCTGCGGCTGATTGCCGGTTTTGACCAGCCGACCAGCGGGGAAATCCTGTTTAATGGTCAAAAAATTAACAATGTCCCGGCTAACCAGCGCCAGGTCAATACGGTTTTCCAGGACTACGCGCTCTTTCCGCACATGAACGTGGCCGAAAACGTCGCCTTTGGCTTGCAGATCCGGGGTATCAAAAAGGCGGAAATCAAGCGCCGGGTTCAGGAGGCCCTCAAGCTGGTCCAACTGGAGGGCTACGGGGAACGGGAAATTACTGCCATGTCCGGTGGTCAGCGGCAGCGGGTGGCAATTGCCCGGGCCATCGTCAACGAACCGCAAGTCCTCCTCCTGGATGAGGCATTGTCGGCCCTTGACCACAAGCTCCGGGTCAACATGCAGACAGAACTGCGCCAGTTGCAACGCCAACTGGGAATCACCTTTATCTTCGTCACCCACGACCAGGAGGAAGCCCTGGCGATGAGCGACCAGATTATGATTATCAATGACGGTACAATCCAGCAGACGGGGACTCCGGTTGATATTTATGATGAACCGTTGAACCACTTTGTCGCTGACTTTATTGGCGAGAGCAACATCGTGCCGGGAATTATGAAGAAGGACTACCTGGTGTCCATCAACGGTCAAGACTTTGAATGCGTCGATGCGGGGATGCGGCCGAACGAACGGGTCGAGGTTGTCATTCGCCCCGAAGACTTGGACATCACTTCGGTCGAACAGGGGCAGTTGGTGGGAACCGTGGATACCCAGCTCTTCCGGGGGGTCGATTATCAAATCATGGTTCACGACGTCCGCGGGCACGAGTGGAAAATCAACTCCATCCATAAGACGACGGTCGGGGCCCAGGTGGGAATCAGCTTTGACCCCGAGGATATTCACGTGATGCGCTACAACGAAACCGAGGCCGACTTTGATGCCCGGCTGGACAGCTATGAGGAGGACGACTGATGCGGCAAAAAACACTCTTTATCGTCCCCTACGCGCTCTGGATCGTCCTCTTTGTCATTGCGCCGCTGGTCCTGATTTTCTACCAATCATTTTTTGACATCAGCGGGCACTTTACCCTAGGCAACTACGCCAGCTACCTGACCTCGCGGGTCTACTTGAAGATGACCTTCAACTCCGTCTGGTACGCCTTTCTGATTACCCTGGTAACCCTATTGATCAGCTACCCGACGGCCTACGTACTTAACCACTTGCCGAACAAGCAGTTCTGGCTCCTCCTGGTGATCTTGCCAACCTGGATCAACCTCTTGCTGAAGACCTACGCCTTCATCGGCCTCTTTAGCCGGTCCGGGTCGATCAACCAGTTCCTGCAGTTCGTCGGCCTGGGCAGCCACCAGCTGCTCTTTACCGACGCCAGCTTTATGTTTGTGGCGGCCTACATTGAAATTCCCTTTATGGTCCTGCCGATCTTTAACTCGCTGGCCGAAATCAGCCCATCACTGATCAATGCCAGCAAGGACCTCGGCGCCAACCAGTGGCAGACGTTTCGCAAGGTGGTCCTGCCACTGTCAATGCCGGGAGTCAAGGCCGGTATTCAAGCGGTCTTTATCCCCTCGCTCTCCCTCTTTATGATTACCCGCCTGATTGGGGGCAACCGGGTGATTACCCTGGGGACAGCGATTGAAGAGCACTTCCTGACCACCCAGAACTGGGGGATGGGATCGACCATCGGGATGATTTTGATTATTGCCATGTTTATCGTCATGTTCATTACCGGAGAGACTAAGCAGAAGGGAGGTACCCGCCGATGAGCAAGCGTCATTTTACCTGGTCGGGACTTTACCTGGCCCTGGTCTTTGTCATTTTATACGCGCCCATTGTCTACCTGGTGGTCTTCTCCTTCAGCGCGGGGACCACGATGGAACACTACCACGGTTTTTCGTGGCGCCACTACGCGGACCTCTTTGGGGATACCCGGATGATTACAATCGTCTTTAACACCATCATTATTGCCCTGCTGGCGTCCTTGATTGCCACCATCATCGGAACGCTGGGGGCGTTGGCGATTAAAAACACCCGGGGGAAGTGGCGCAACAGCCTGTTGTCCTTAAACAATGTCCTGATGGTGTCGCCGGATGTCATCATCGGGGCGAGCTTTTTAATCTTCTTTACCATGCTGGGGATCCGCCTCGGCTTTGTATCCGTCCTGCTAAGCCACATTGCCTTTTGTATCCCAATCGTGGTGCTGATGGTTCTGCCGAAAATCAATGAGCTTTCCCCGACCCTGGTGGACGCCGCCTACGACCTCGGTGCGACCCGCTGGCAGGCCCTTTCCCAGGTCGTCCTGCCCGCCATTACTCCCGGAATTGGGGCCGGCTACTTTATGGCCCTGACCTACTCTTTGGATGACTTTGCGGTGACATTCTTTGTCACGGGAAACGGCTTCTCGACCCTGTCCGTGGAGATTTACTCCCGGGCGCGGCAGGGGATTAACCTAGAAATCAATGCTCTATCCGCCATCATGTTCCTGGTATCGCTATTGCTGGTGCTGGGCTACTACTTTATCAGCAAGCATGGCGGGCGGCGGAACCGGATTGTAACCGTTAAGGAGGGGGACGCACAATGAAAAAACTCTTCGCGGTGATCTGCGGAATCGTCGCCCTGTGCGCGGCCTTGGCTTTTGGCGATTGGGTGCTCAACCACCGGCGGGGCGGCACGGCCAACCTGCTGACGATTTACAACTGGGGCGACTATATTGATCCGGCCCTGATTAGCAAGTTTGAACGGCAAACCGGCTACCGGGTCGATTACGAAACTTTTGATAGCAACGAGTCAATGCTGACAAAGATCCGCCAGGGGGGAACTAACTACGACTTGGTGGTGCCCAGCGAGTACACGGTTCAGCGGATGAAAAAGGAGCACTTGCTGGCCCCGCTGGACCACCGCCGGTTGACCAACTTCCACTACATTGCGCCCGAATTCCGCAACCAGCCCTTCGACCGGGGAAACCGCTATTCGGTCCCGTACTTTTGGGGGACGTTGGGAATTATCTACAATGACCAGAAAGTCCGGGCCCAGGATGTCCAGCACTGGTCCCAGTTGTGGAATCCCCGGCTCAGGAATAACTTGATGCTGATCGACAGTGCCCGGGATGTCTTCGCCATGGCTCTGATTTCCCAGGGACAGTCGGTCAACACAACCAGTTACGCGAAACTAAAAAAGGCGCAGGATCATTTGAAGACCCTGACGCCAAACGTGAAAGCAATTGTTGCTGATGAGATGAAGATGTACATGGAACAGGATGAAGCAGCGGTTGGGGTCACCTACTCTGGGGATGCCCGGGAAATGATGTCGGTCAACCACCACCTGCATTACGTCGTGCCGAGCGAGGGAAGCAACATCTGGTTTGATAACATGGTCATCCCCCGTGCGGCCAAGAACAAGGCCGCGGCCTACGCCTTTATCAACTTTATGCTGGAACCAGCCAACGCAGCCCAAAATGCGGAATACGTTGGTTACGCGACCCCGAACGCGGCGGCCCGGCGGCGGTTGCCGAAACGGGTGACGGCGGACCGGGCTTTCTATCCACCCGCCAAGACGATGAACCACCTCCAGGTTTACCGTGACCTGCCCCTCAAGACGCTGGGCGTGTACAACGACCTCTTCCTGGAATTTAAGATGTTTGCTAAGTAGAGAAAAAAGGTGAGCCCTAGATGGTTAAGTTAGGGGCTCACCTTTTGTATGCTTTATTATTGCAAAGGTAAAAATTTAGTTGGCTGATTTTTGGTAGCGTGGTGAGGTTTCCGGCGCCCACAGCAGGCAGATAAAGCCACCAATTGTGAGAACCATCGCGCAGACAATCATTGCCAAACGCGCACCACCGAGATTCGTGAGGATTGGCAATAAGAATGTCCCGCTGGCAGCACCGATTCGGCTGATGGTAATGCAGGCCCCCACACCGGTTGCCCGCACTTTCAGGTCGAACAGTTCAGTCGGGTAGGGATAGTCAAGGACCAATCCAGCTGAAAGGGTAGTCGCGAAGAAGGCAAAAATTGTCAATTGCATGCCCGCAGCAAGCTGGGTACCGAGGATCATTGCGGCTAGGGAGAAAGTCGGCAGGAAAAAGCAGGCCAGCAGCATTGCCCGCCGACTAAGCAATTTAAAGGCGCAACTCCCTGCCAGTACGCCAACCAGGACGCAGAGGTTGTAAATGATTCCGGAGAGGTGCCCGCTTCCTAACTTCATCCCAGATAAGAGTAGTGGCAGGAAGATGCTGATGCCGAAAAAAGGCAAAGGCTTGGCAGGCATAGAAGAGGCCGCCAACGAGGGTTTGCCGGCGGTATTCCTTGGTAAAGAGGATTTTCCAGGAAATTTTCGCCGGGGCCTTACTAGCGAGCAGCTTTTTGGAAAGTCCCCACTTCCGGCCTAGGTTTTCATGAATCAGCTGCTGGGCCTCGTCATTGTTAACGTGGGTTGCCACCCAGCTAGGCGAAGCTGGGAGCCGGTAGAGGCTGCGGTAGATTGCGGTAATCAACCCGGGAACGGCAGAAGAGGCCAGGATCACCTGCCAGTTAGCGGCACCGAAGCCCGTGATCGTAATTCCGGCGATGTATGAGCCAATAAAACCGATTGTCCAGTAAATGATCAGGTGGCTTTGGAAACGGCCACTCACTTTTTCTGGCATCCATTCCACCAGCCAGGCGTTTCCCACGGTATAGTCAATGGCAATCATCAGCCCGATTAGAATTCGGAGCAGCAGGAGCAGCCACGGGTTGGTCGTGGTCAGCTGCAATAATGAAAGAACAGAGAAAAGGTACATGTTCACCATTAACATCCCTTTCCGGCCGAACCGGTCGGCGATTGTCCCCATAATGGCGCTGCCGGCTAGCCCAATCAGGCTGCCGGCGCCGATGAGGCCGACCCAAAAGTCGCTTAGCGGAATAACTGTCTGGGCTTGGGCCAGGCCAGTACCGCTGATGCCGAGGGCGTAGCCGCAGGCAATTTGCCCCAGGATCAGGGCAAGGAAAATACCGCGGTGGACGGGAGAGACAGGTGCTTTCTTGTAGTCTTTTTTCAAATTGTTCATAGAGTATTTGGCCGCAAGGCGGGGCCAAATAAATTGATTCCTCCTTGTGAAAATAATAGGTTTACCCTAACAAAAAATCAGAAGCGATGCAAATCTGCCTAGCGCTTCTGATTTTTAACTTGTCAAATTACCGCTCCTGGTTGAGCTTGCTGTGCCAGTATCCGTAGCTGAAGTAGAGGATGATGCCGAGACCGAACCAGATGCCGGCGCCAATCCAGGTTTCCTTGGAGAGCATTGCCATCATGCCCAGGCAGGCCAGACCGGAGATAACCGGCAGGACCGGGTAGAAGGGAACACGGAAGCCGCCCTTGTTACCGATGTCCTTGCGCCGGCGCAGGGGGATGATCCCGAAGGAAACGAAGAGGAAGGCCAGCAGGGTCCCAATATTAACCAGGCTGGTCAGCTGGTCTAGTGAAACTAACCCACCCATTAACGCGATAATGATGGAAACCACCCAGAGAGCTTGCTGGGGAACGTGGTGCTTGTCGTCGAGTTTGGCGAGAAATGACGGTAAGAGCCCGTCCCGGCCGATAGAGTAGATCAGTCGGGAACTGGAGTAAATCATCGTCACCATCATGGTGAACATCCCAATTAAAGCCCCGATGGACAGCAGTTCCGCAATCCAGTCCTGGTGAACCATTTCCAGGGCGTAGGCGACCGGGTTCGCCACGTCCAGTTTGGTGTACTTGACCAGCCCCGTCAGGACGACCGAAACGGCCATGTACAAGACTGTGGCGACGACCAGGGTGCCGATAATCCCTGCCGGCATATTCTTCTTCGGGTTCTTGACTTCTGCGGCCGACGACGAAACGGCGTCAAAGCCGAGGTAGGCGAAGAAGACGACGGTCGCCCCGTGGAAGACCCCCTTCATGTGGTAGGGAAGGAAGGGATGATAGTTGGCCGGCTTGATGAAGAAGAGGCCGACCACCACGAAAATCACGATAATCGCAATCTTAATGGCAACTGCGATGTTGTTAATCCGCATCGAGGACTGCATTCCCTTGGATAGCATCCAGCTAATCAAGAGGACGATGATAATTGCTACCAGGTTGATGTAGGTGCCGTGGGCCGGGTCAAAGGGACCGGATACCGCCTTGGGCAGCTTTATCCCAAAGCTGGCGATGAAGGAATTAAAGTAGGCGGCCCACCCAGTCGAAACCGAGGCGACCGCAAGCATGTATTCCAGGACGAGGGCCCAGCCGAGGATCCAACCGAAAAATTCACCGAAGACCACGTTCCCGTAAGAGTAGGCGCTACCGGCAACGGGGAGGGCGGAGGAGAATTCCGCGTAACACATTGCGGCGAGGGCGCAGACGATTGCCGAGAAGAAAAATGATAAGGTCACCCCCGGGCCCGCTGAATTTGCGGCAACCGTGCCGGGCAGGATAAAAATCCCGGTCCCAATCACGGCACCGATGCCGAGGGCCATTAAGTCAACCGCCGTCATGGACTTAACGAAATCCTTGTCGACCCCAAGGTAACGATCAAGACTTTCTTTCCGCAGAATGTTTAAGCGCATCTTCAAACCACCTTTGCTATAATATAGTCAAAAATATCTTATTCCATGATACCCAAGAATAAGATTAAAAGTCAATTAGAGAATTAATTATTTATTAAAAGGATGGTTAAACAATGGCAATTGAAATAACCAGTGGAGCAGTGGTTTACCGCCAAAACGCCGGTGAACTGGAGTACCTGTTGTTGGAGAGTCAAAATAAGGGCCATTTCTGGGGCTTCCCCAAGGGCCACGTCGAGGGCAATGAGACCTTAGAGCAGACGGCGGCGCGGGAAATTAAGGAGGAAACTCAACTGACCCTGCCAATCGCCACCAGCTTCAAAGTTTACACTGAATACGACCTGCCCAATGGCAACCGCAAGCAGATGACCCTCTTCACCGCGGACTTGACCGCCCAGGAGGATATTCACCTGCAGGCCGAAGAAATTAAGAACTGCGGCTGGTTTAACTACCGGGACGCCCGCAAACGACTGACCTATGATAACCTCAAGCAGCTGTTAGACCAGGTTAATGCCCACCTGACGAAGAACAATGACTAAGCAGGGGCGGGTATTTGTAATTTGCGGGGCGGCGGGATCGGGGAAGACCACCGTCGCCCGCTATTTACGGACGGAATTTCACCTCCACCGGGTCATTACCCACACGACCAGGCTGCCCCGGCCGGGTGAACGTGACGGGGTGGACTACCACTTTGAAACTGCACAGTCGATGGCTAAGCTCCACCTGCTGGAGGCGGTGACTTACGACCAGGCCCGCTATGGTTCTTCATTAGAAGGGTTAGCGGAGGGCTGGCAGCAGGGCCAAGACGACGTTATTGTCCTTGACACTAAGGGGGCGGTGACCTACTACCAGCAGTTAGGCGCGCGGGTGACGGTTATCTTTTTGACAGTCAGCAAGTTGGCGGCCTTAGCTCACCGGATGGCGGAACGGGGGGATGCCCGGCCGGCGATTGAATCCCGGCTCCATAGCCTGGAATACCAGCGGGACCTGCATTTGCCGGCGGAACTCCGGGGAATTGCCCAGGTGGTCACGAATGATGATTGGGCAACGACAACGAAACGCTTGCGCCAGATTGTGGGCAAGACAGTAACGGATTAACGGTAATTATGATAGAATTGGTACTTCGGTAAGGAGGTGGCGTAATTGGATAAGCTAGTTGAACAGGCCCGGGCGAAGCTGCGTGCCCAACACTTACGTTGGACCAAGCAGCGGGAAATGATGCTTAAAATTATGACCGCGGACCCGGAACATTATCAAGATATTACGGTCATTGATGATGCGCTCCGGGCAGCGTATCCGGGCCTTAGTCACGACACAATTTACCGGAACTTAAAGGAGTTTGAACGACTGGACCTTGTGGAGCTGCGCCAGCATAATGACCAAATGCAGGTCAAGTACCGTTGTGATGCGGCCCACCACCACCACTTCATCTGTGAAGTCTGCGGCCGGGTGCAGGAAATCCAGATGCCACCGCTGGAGATGGATTACTATGCCCAACAGCTGCCAGGGGCCCAGATTACGGGCCATACCTTTGAGTTGCGGGGGATTTGTGCCGAATGCCGCCGCAAGCACTTACAATAAATTTCAATCTTCCTTAACATTTACATCACACAAAATCGGTTATGATATAGGTTGAGAAAAGGAGAATGTAATATGGCAGCAAAAATTCCACCGTTGGTAACGCCGTTTGCGCTGGTATCATTGGTCCTAGCGCTGGGAGCGACGAACGTGGTTGTTAATAAAGCTACTCACACGACGGAAGGGGCCAAAGTGGTCAGCACCTCTAGCCGGTCCGTTAGCCAAAACCCCGCTGATAGTCACAGCGATAGTGATAAAGACAAGACCAGTGATAACACGGCTGATGATAACAGCAGTTCGGCCAATAACCGGTCAACCGCTGGTAATGGCCAAGACACGCCGACGAACAGTACCCAGCAGTCGAATAATAATACTGACAGCAACCAGTCACGGCAGACGACCAATAATAACGATAGTGGTAATAGTAACCAGACCAACAGCACCGGGGGCAATAGTACCGGGACAACTACTAACCAGCAGGCTGGAACGACCACTGGCAATGATCAATAAGGAGGTGTTGGGTTACCATGTTTAGTTTTCTTGATATGATCAACTCATCACTGAGTTATTTCAACTTGGATGCCAAGCTCAAAGCCCGTATCTACATCGGGATTGCGAGCGCCGGTGATATCTACCTGGTCTACGTAACTTTTCGGCTGTTTGCCAACCAGGTCTGGCTGCGGGGCTTCTTGTACTGTCTCGCGATGGTGGCAATCACCTACTTCCTCTACCTCAACTTTGTTTATTATTTCCTGGGAAAAACTTCGCAGCTTGATTTTATCTCGCCCCGCTTTGCGAAAATCACGGGACAGAAGTTTGATAGTAATGGTAAACGGGTGGGCAGTGGCCGGGCCGCGCAGGCTGGACCAGTAATTGCCAACCAGTCTAACGGTCTGTTTAGCGGGGATAACACTATTCCTGCGGTGGTGGCGATTGATGACTACGAACAGCACAACTTGCAACGGGTTGTCGACCAGCTGCTGACAAACGGCATCTTTGTTAATGACTATAACGGCATGGATGAGGCCCAGATTGTCGCACAGTACAACGAGACTGGAAAGCCAGTCCAAGCTCTGAATACCCACTCGGTCCCACCGTACTTTGAACTGGAACATGACCGGTTGCGGCACCGCTTGGAAATCTACATCGGGATCAACCAGATGGAGCGGCGGGCAGTTGGTCACATTGTCCGGATCGGCTTGACTGACGTTCATTCAGCCCACCAGAAATACCGGATTTACCTCGCCGGGCTAGCAGTTACTGCCGGACCGCATAAAATCGCTGGTCGGCGGGGCTCAACGATCCTGACCACGGCGGATTACCGGCTGAACGCCCAGGTAGCTTACCGGGAACGGAATGAAGAAGAGTAAAAAAGCGAGTGAGAAAAAACGCCAAAAATCGGCTAATAAGCTGATTTTTGGCGTTTGTCTTTCGACGCAAAGCTAGCCTATTTGGGGTCGGTCAAGCGCTGATTTATCAGCGTTTGAACTGCCAGCCGGCTACTGCGCTAAGACATTACTAACTTTAAAATATTAAAGAGGTTGAGTTAATTCCCAACCCCTTTTTTAGTTACTTTTCCTTAAATTCACCGTCAACCGCGTCGTCATACTTGCTTGGTTCCTGGTAATCCGGCATGATGACCGCTGCCACCAGGTAAATGATGGTCAGCGGGAAGAAACCGGTGCAGGCAATCAGGACGACCGCAATCAGCCGGATCATTGTCGGGTCAACACCGAGGTAGTCAGCAATGCCGCCACAGACCCCGAGAAAGACTTTGTCCTTGGACTTAGTTAGTTTTTTCTGCATAAGATAACCTCCAATTCCGTATTAAGCGAAGTAGTCATAGTGAATTTGATAGTGTTGCGGGTAACCTGGCCGCAGGGAGATGTCACCGAACTGTGGGTGGTGCGGTGTGTCAGGAAGGGTCTGCCCTTCCATCGCCATGGCAAACCATTGTCCAGCAGGACGGTTGAAGCCATCCGCGTGCTGCCCATTGGCAGTGTACACGACGAGGCCGTTGCGGTCGGAATACATTTTAATTTTCCGTCCCGAAGCGGCGTCCATCAAGGTTGCCACTGGCTCGTGGGCTAGCCGGTTGCTTGGCAGGACAACAAAGATGTCGTCGAAGCCGCCCTCTGGAACGTGCTGTTCCTGCATTTCTTGTAAGGCCGTCCCCATGACGGTCGGATGGGAGAAGTCAAACGGGGTGTTCTTATTGAGGAGTTTCCGGCCGGTGGGAATCTTTTCGTCATCTAGCTCCAGGTGGTAGGTCGAATTTAACGTCAACACGTGCCCTTGAATGGTCTTTGCTTCGCCGGAAAGGTTCCAGTAGGCGTGGGTCGTGGGGTTAAAGAGGGTCTTGGCGTCGGTTTGACCGTCAAAGTCAATCGTGACCCCGTTATCATTGTCCAGGGTGTAGGTGATTTTAACGGTCTCGTTACCGGGTAACTGGTCAACTGCCGTGCCGATGGTGGTCGTCAAAATTACCTGCAGCTTTTCCTGATCCTGACTAGTCGTGACGTCGTAGAACTGCTGGCTGAGGCCATTAGCGCCACCGTGCAGACTATTATCGCCCTCGTTAGCGGGAATCTGGTAGCTGTTACCGTCAATGTCGAACTGGCCCTTGGCAATTCGCCCGCCGAAACGGCCAACGATCCGGCCGACATACAGCGGTGCGTTATTAGGGTTGACATAGGCTTCGATGTTGTCGGCACCGAGCAGCAGGTTGACCTGCCCGCCCTCGTTATTTGGAACCATGTAGGCCTGCCAAATTCCGGCGAAGTTGAGTACGCTGATACTAACGCCGTTGTCATTAGTCAGTGTGTACTTAATCACGTCGCGGTCCTCATAGCTGCCGAACTTTACGTTTTCAATCTTCACGATAAGCGCCTCCTGGAAGAAGTTGGAAATTCTTCACTAATTTTTAAAATGGAAATGCAACAGTGCAGCAGCTGGCTGGCAAGTCAAACTATCTTGCTGCGCGTCGTCCCACTCTCAGTTAAATTGTAGCATATTGCCGGAGGGGTGCCGTGTTTTGGCAGAAAATTCTTGGTATGTCAACCGGTGGTGATTTTTCTGAAACATTTTCATTAATTTGTATTATGATGATACTTGTATACCCAATTAATTCTGTTGTCTTGCTAACGTACGGTATACACTGTTCTTTATTGAAATGCTACAAGGGGAGGTGAACGTATGCGCGTGACACGGACCGTTCGGGATTTCCAGAATGCTTTGTTAACGCTCTTGGAGACGAATTCCTTTGACCACTTGACGGTTGACCAGATTTGCAACGAGGCGCTACTGCACCGGAGCAGCTTTTACCGTTACTTTAATGATAAGTACGATTTGCTAGAGCAGACGATGGATGCACAAATCAGTCAAATTGCCGACTCTGGTGAATCAGAGGAGGACGTCGTTAAGCAATTTGTCCTCTACATTGATGGACATAAGGATATGATTCGCCACCTGGCATCCAGCAATTCCCACAGCTCGCTGTATACGGAAATGCTGCAGGTGTTTAGCCAGGTGCTGCTTGACCGTCGGGACCACGGGACGAAGGACACCGTGATTAAGGCCTTACAGCAGGCCAGCAATCCCGAAATGATGGCCTACGTCTTTAGCGGGTCGATTATCGGGGCCTTCTATTGGTGGCAAAAGAATAATTACGATGTTCCAACGGAAGAGTTCATTAACTTTGCTAAGCAGTCTGTGCTTTCCCTTTCAGCAAAGTAAGTTAATTAGATGAGGTGAGGAAAGAAAATGATCAAGATGATCAAGGCAGAAGTACAGAATCTTTTTCATAACCATATTTTGCTATTATCTATTTCTGTAATTTGCCTGCTACCGTTTCTATACAGTATCTTCTTCCTGAAATCGGTTTGGGACCCGTACGGAAGTACCCAGGACCTGCCGATTGCGGTTGTTAACCGGGATGTACCGGTGGAGTACCAGGGAAAGAAGATGGCGGTTGGTCAGCAAACGGTTGACCAGCTGCGGAAGAACCACCAGATGAAGTGGGAGATTGTGTCCAAGAAGAAAGCCGACTACGGCCTCCATCACCGGCAGTACTATGCCGTAATCACGATTCCCCAAAACTTCTCTGAAAACGCGACGACCGTGATGGATAAGAACCCGAAGCAGATGAAGCTGCACTACGAGACGAACGGTTCTTTGAACTACATCGGTCAGGTAATGACGGAAATCGGGACGAGCCGGCTAAACACCAGCATTCGTTCTCAGGTGACCCAAGCCTATGCAAAGGCGATGTTTAAGGAATTAGGCGTTGTTGGCAAGGGGATGACTAAGGCTGCGGATGGTGCCCACCAGCTGAGCGATGGAATCGTGACGCTGAACGATGGGGTAAACCAGTACGTCGCTGGAGTATACCAGGTCAATAACGGTGTCCAGCAGATGAAGGTAGCCGTGACCCCATTAGCCAGCGGTGCCCAGCAACTGGCTAACGGTAGTTCCCAGCTCGCCGCCGGAATCCAACAGTACACCGGGGGCGTGGGCCAATTAGCCAGCGGTCTGGGACTCTTGCAGTCAAACTCGGGCCAGCTGAGTGGCGGTGCCGGTCAATTGGCGGCCGGTCTAAACACCCTAAACGGCCGGTCCGCCGAATTGCAATCCGGGGCTGGTCAATTAGCTGCCGGGAGTACGGAGCTGAATAATAAAGTTAGTGGGATGATTCCCGGCTTGCAACAGCAGCTCGGCTCCCAATCTACTACCATTATGGCGCAGGCCAATGAATTGCAACGGGCTTTGGCGCCGGTTGCCCAGACTCCCCAGCAATTAAAGGAAGTTTCTAGTCAATTAGGGGCGATTAGCACTACTTTAGGCAGTGTTAAGAACCAGCTGGAATCAAATAGTGGTCAGGCTTCGTCAACACCAGCCAGCGCAAACAACAGTCAGCAGCTCCAGGCGGCGTTGGCAGCGTTAAATGGTGCGCAGGAGAAGGACGAAAATAGTCAAAACCAGATTAACAGTGCGAAGTCTGCTATCCAGGCGGCGATGAACAATGCTTCTAATAACACAACTCCAGCAAAGAGCGGCAGTCAGGATAACAGCAAGGTAATCGCTGAAATCACGGCAGTTCAAAGCGGAGTTGATAAGCTAAAGAGCACGATTGACGCTTCTGCTAGCTCAGCAACTGCTAGTTCCCAAAAGATTGAGAGTGCCGCGGCGGCCTTGGAAGCAACCCTTAAAGGGATGGATGCGACGACCAGCGCGACCCTTGGCTCCGCTTCAGCCGAATTGCAGGGCGCTACTGGGGCCCTGGCTGCCGGTGCCAACAAACTGAACACTGGTGTTAACGCGTACACGGGTGGTGTTGCCACTGCTGCCGCCGGTGCTAACACCCTGAACGCGGGAATTGGTCAATATACTGCGGGGGTTGCCCAGGCGGGGGCCGGTGCCAACCAGCTCGTTGCCAACAGTCCAGCCTTGATTTCTGGTGCTGGCCAGCTAGCGAGTGCGCTTGCTCAATTGAACGCGCAAATGCCGAGCCTGATCAGCGGGATTAACCTCTTAGCTGCTGGGACCCAGCAGTTAGCTGACAACTCACCAGCGTTGATTAGCGGAATTACCCAGCTGAACGATGGTGCCAGTCAGCTGGCTAGTCAGTTAGGCAAGGGTGCCAAGACCATCAACGGAATCAAACCGACTGGCAAGACGGCAAAGATGTTTGCCGAGCCAACGACAGTCAAGCACAAGAATTACAGTTACGTGCCAAACTATGGGCACGCTCTGGCACCATATGTTCTATCAGTTGCCTTGTATGTTGGTATCTTGGTATTTAACTTCATCTACCCAATTCGGCGGGTGGCTGAAAAGGGTCACTCTGCGGTTGCCTGGTGGGCAAGCAAGGTCTTTGTCGGTGCCGTCGCGGTTACGCTGATGGCGGTAATCGAAGACGCCATCATGCTGGCCTGCGGTTTAACGACCGACCATATCCCGTCCCTCTTCGCAACGAGCATCTGCTTCGGGCTCGCCTCAATGGCAATCGTGATGTTCCTTTCGATGACCTTCGATAACCCGGGCCGGTTCGTTGCCATGGTTCTGCTGATGCTGCAACTGGGTGGTTCCGGTGGGACTTTCCCAATGCAGGTCACGATGAAGTTCTACAACGTTATTCACTGGTACCTGCCAATGACTTACTCCATCTTAGGATTACGGCAGTCCATCAGTAGCGGAATTGGTGCCCACTATGCACTGTTCTGCAACCTCGTCCTGCTAGGAATCGCGGTTGTCTTCAACCTTCTCCTGCTGGCGGGGATGCTTGGTATCCACCACCACTTCTTCAACATCAACCCGAAGTTGGAAAAGAACCAGGAATTCCTGGACGAGATGGAAAATAACGGCGGTATTCAGTCAAAGAAGGATTAGTCCTTTAGCGTATTAAGTAAAGAGAGTGTGAGAACAAACGTCCCAAATCGGCTAGCAAGCTGATTTGGGACGTTTGTCTTTCGCCGCGCAGCTAGCCTGTAGGAAGGATGGCTACGCCGCGCAGCAAGCCTATTTGGGGTTGGTCAAACGCTGATTTATCAGCGTCTGACCTGCCAGCCAGCTACTGCGCTGAGGCATTATTAATCTATAAAATAGTTAAGAGGTTGAGTTAATTCCCAGCCTCTAAGCGCCTCTTATTTTTGGTATGGAAAGTGGGCCATGGCAGGGACCTGATTCCATTTGACCGGGTAGCCGGCACCGTGAGCGCAGAAGACCGAATCTGGTGTATTGGGGAGGTCTGCTACCGGATCGTATTGGTAGTCGGTAATAACCTCGGCAGCGTTGTGGCACGGACGGTAGCCGTCAACGACACACTCCAGCTGACCTTGACCACGGCTATAATTACGAACGGTAATGGCGTAATCACGCATTGTGGCGACAGGACCGCTGCCGGTGATGGTAGTCAGCGGATCGGCACCACTCTCCGTGAGCTCAAAATCAGCACCCATCTGCTGCAGGTCGTTGATCGCGCGCCCAACTTCCTCCTGGGGGACGGTTAAATGATAGTGGTACCAGGGTTCTAAGAGGACGCACTCCTTCTGAGCTCGTAACTCCATCAACCCCTGGCGGACAGCCCGCCAGGTAGCCTCCCGAAAGTCGCCGCCGACGGAGTGGACGATGCTGCCCTTACCGCCAACCAGGGTAATTTTAACGTCGGTTAGTGGAGCCCCAATGAGGACGCCACGGTGTTCCTTGGCGCCCAGACTCGTCATGACCTGTTGCTGCCAGTTATGACTCAGGATGTCTTCGCGGCAGTGGCTGGTGAAGGTGAGCCCGCTTCCTCGGGGAGCAGGCTCTAAGCGCAGGTGGACTTCGGCATAGTGCCGGAGCGGCTCAAAGTGTCCGACTCCTTCCACAGGGCGATCAATCGTTTCGCGATAGAGGATCTGCCCGTTAGTAAACTGAACTTGGAGGCCGTACCGTTGGGCTAGCAGCTGTTCAAGAACCTCTTTTTGAACAGTTCCCATCAGCTGAACACGCGCCTCTTGGAGCTCGCTCAACCACTCGACCTTGAGTTGGGGCTCCTCGTCGGCTAATTCGCGCAGGGCCGCGAGGTATGGCCGCGGATTATCATTGTCGATTTTGGCCGCGTAAGAGAGTACAGGTTGCAGCCGGGGCTGAGGTGCGGTTGTGGCCTGACCCAGTCCCTGGCCGGGATACGAGGAAGTTAGGCCGGTAATGGCACAGACGCCGCCGGCCGGAATCGATTGCTGGATAGAAAACTTACTGCCGTTGTAAACCCGCAGTTGGTCGGCTTTCTCACCGGGGAGGACTTCCCTTTTGGCAACCAGCTGTCCGCTGAGGACACGCACCCAACTGAGCCTGTTACCGCGGTCATCATGAGAAATTTTGAATACCCGGGCAGCAAATTGGTCACCAGTAGAAGGAGTTTCGACCGTCCACTGTGCTAAACCGTCGAGCAGTTCTTGGATGCCGGTAAGTTTTAACGCGGAGCCGGCATAACACGGAAAAAGTTTGCGCTGCTGGATCAGGCTTTGCACCTGCTGCTCCGTCAGGCAATCGTTAGCCAGGTAGCTTTCGAGGACTGCATCATCTTGCATGGCGATTGCTTCGGCGGTAGCGCCGGTAGTTGGTGTTTTACCTGTAAAGTCAACACAGGCTGCTGACAATGAGCTTTGCAGCTGTTTGATAACTGCTGGGACATCGGCGCCGACACTATCGGTCTTATTAATAAAAATAAAGGTTGGCACGTGGTATTGCGCTAACAGGTCCCAGAGGGTGCGCGTGGAGCCTTGAAGTCCGTCGGTGGCGGAAATAACGAGGACTGCATAATCAAGCACCTGCAGGACCTGCTCTGTCTGGGCCGCAAAGTCGATATGGCCCGGGGTATCGAGGAGGGTTAGGTGGAGCTTCTGGTAGTCGAGGGCGGCCTGGTGGGTAAAAATCGTGATCCCGCGTTGCTTTTCCAGCTGGTCGGGATCGAGGAAGGAACTTCCCTTGTCCACGCGCCCGAGCTGCCGCAGCTGACCAGCCTGGTAGAGTAATGCCTCTGTCAGGGTAGTTTTTCCCGCATCTACGTGGGCAACCAGGCCCCCAATAATCTGCTTAGTCATCGTTCTACTTTTGGAAGCCTTCCGTGGCCCGGACGACGAGGACATCGCAGTGGGCCGTCCGGCTAACGTAATTGGTGACGGAACCAATCATCAACCGTTCTACGCCAGAAAGCCCCGAGGCGCCAATTACAATCAAATCGGAATGGTGATCGGCGGGGAATTCCCGTGCGATGACCCGCTTGGGATTGCCGAACCGGATATGGATGCTGACGTCGGTCACCCCGGCGTTTTGCGCCTTCTGCTTGAGGTCATCCATCCGCCCGCGGGTGGCGTGAACCGCGCTATAAGTTTGGTCATCAGAAGGACCAGCATCACTGTAACCATCAGTGAGCTGGTCGACCTGGGTGATTGTTAAAATATCTAGGTGGGCGTTATTACGGAGGGCGGCCTTGATGCCAGCCTCTAGGACCCCGGCAGTTGCCTTCGAACCGTCGACAGCGACCAGGATATTCTGGTATTGCGAATTGTCTGCCATATTAAAAACTCCTTTACTGCAGTGGGAAGTGGTTAGCGTGATGAAGAGCACCGCGGGTTGCGAAAGCAGCGTCATGCTCTTGCTTTACCCTTATTATACGGTTTTTCGCCGCTTTTTTTCAGCTTATTCTTACTTATTATTTGAAAACGCTTGCAGATAGGAATAAACTAATCATAGAAACTTAAAAGACATATTTTAGGTTTTAGTCTAATTTTGTTATGATTTTCACAAGTTAGGAGTAGGACAATGCGTTATGTTTCAATGACTTCCCACAATATCGGGATGAACTTGGCGACTGAACAGTATCTGATGAACGAGAAGGATTTTGGTCAGGAACCACTGGTACTTTTTTACTATGAAGAACCGTGCATTATCGTCGGCCGTAACCAGAACACGGCGGAAGAGATCAACCAGGACTACGTTAAGGAGCACAATATTCGGGTGACCCGGCGGCTATCTGGTGGCGGGGCCGTTTACCAGGATTTGGGAAACCTCTGCTTTAGTTTTGTGGTGCCGAGCGATAGTGAAGAGTTTGGTGACTTTAAATCCTTTACCCAGCCAATCGTGGATGTCTTGCACAAGATGGGGGCAACGACCGCCGAAGTGAGTGGCCGGAACGACATTTTGGTTGATGGGAAGAAGTTTTCTGGTAACGCAATGTACTCCAAGAACGGCAAGACCTTCTCGCATGGGACACTGATGTTGAACGTGGACCTGAGCGTTGTTGCGGATGCCCTTCACGTAGCCCAGGATAAGATTGCCTCCAAGGGAATCAAGTCGGTGCGGTCCCGGGTAACGAACCTTCGTCCGTACCTGGCAAAGGAATATCAGGATATTGATGTGCCAACGTTCCGTGACGACCTCCTAAAGGGGCTGTTTAATGTCGACAGCCTTGAAGAAATCAAGGATAAGCAGTATGTAGTTACTCCTGAGGATCAAAAGGAAATTGATAAGATCTACGAGCAATACTACAACAACTGGGACTGGGTTTATGGCAAGAATCCTGAATTTACAACGAAACGCCGGAAGCACTTTGACATGGGAACGATTGATGCCCGGCTGGATGTTAAGGATGGCGTCATCAAGAACGTGAAATTCTTCGGTGACTTCTTCGGCCCGCAGGACGTTACGCAGCTGGCCGACCAGCTCAAGGGGGTCAAGTATGACCGGGATGCAATCGCGGCGGCGCTAGAAAAGGCCGGGACTGCCCAGTACATTACGGGAATTCCAACGGCAGAGATTGCTGATTTGCTGGCCTAATTGAGCTTTCCCAATTAATTTAGTAGAATGGGAGTGTAAGCGGGTGAGTTATGTGAAACTCATCCAGCCCCGCGGAATTTGCGTAACGGGGTGCAGCAAGCACTCCTTTTTGTTTTTAAATGAAGGTTGGTAATGAGATGAAGAATTCTGATAAAGTGATAGTTGTGACGTCGGTAGCAGCGGTGTTCGCCCTGGTACTGGATGCCATTATGTTTCTCCAACACGGGCAATCCTTGGCTGACCCGGAAGTTTGGGGGCGGCTGCTAGTATTCATTATCCTGGCAGTTATCGTTAACGGTCTGGCCCTATTGAAGATGCGCTTTTGCGGCTATGCGACCATTCTCGTGAACCTCTACTTTGCGATTGCCAGTTTAGCCACCTTTCAAACGATTGATTCCCGGATGACAGTAACGGGGGTTCTGGTACAAGGGCTCAGCATTATTGGGATTCTCTTGGGCTGTGCGGGAATTTACTATGGCATTAAGCAGCGGGCGGAATACACGCAGGCACGGATTAAGAAAATGGAGGAGCAAGCGAAAAAATGAAGATGACGGTAGCCGATTATTTAGGACAGGTAACGGGTGACCGGGTCGTAAAGGAAACGGTTGCGAAGACAGCGGCCCAGGCCCAGCAAAAAACGACGCTAAAGGCGGCCATCCAGTTTATGCTTGACCAGTTTGATAAGGGGTATCTCGGCCAGTATAATCTCGACGTTAAGATGAAAAAGGGCGATCCAGTAAGTGTCCGCTTAGAGGCGAACCTCATCAACGTCCCAATGGGGGAAGCAGAGCGTTTAGATGGGAAGCTACTGGATCAGGAGCCGGAATACCCGGTCAACTTGTATATGGTCATGGAAAGCGCCGACGTTAATAAATCAGGACTGCGCATTGATGAGCTGGCAAATGATACCGACCAGGGCGGCAGCATTACAGCCCTAGTGGAACGGGCACAGGAATGGATGGCGGAGCACCTGGCAGCCGTTGCCGAGAATCGGGCATAGTGCTTGTTAATTCCGGTTGATTTGGTATAATGGACTTTGCGATGAGTCGAGAGGTCTGGTAGCAACCCAAATGGCTACCATTGACATTTTGACAGTGGGGCGCGTTAACTCACCGGATTGTGAGGCGCCTGGTTAATGGCGAAGTGGACATCGCAATTGACCTGAGATAATATCAAGACACGCAAAAGGAAGGCTGGGAATGAACCCAGTCTTCCTTTTGTTTTAAAAATGCCCCGCACAGTAGCTGGCTGGTAGTTCTGCCACCACCTTTTTGTATAGGTGTAATTTTTCCGTGAAAGGGGTTACAATAAGGATAGAAATAGAAGTGGAGGCGATATTATGATGCGCGAATGGTACTTCTTATTCTCCTTTATTGCATTAATCTTTGTTGTGTTTGGACTATGTGTTGTATAAATTTTGCATGATGGCCGCAATATCGGCTGGTGAAAAAAGACACCCTCCAAGGCTTACTACAAGCAAGCCTTGGAGGGCGTTTAGTTATCCGGCGCGTGTCGGGGTTTATGCTAAATTGATCCTAGATAGTTACGCATCCCCATGTACTTCCGACTTAGGACAATTACCAAGATGGTCGCGAGAAGGGCGTAGACGGAACCGACATAGCCCAGCCGGGTCAGCCCGGTAAATTGGACGGCCTGCGAGGCGGTGAAGGAGCCGAGGGAGATGCCAATGTTGGCAAAAATGGAATTGAGTGAGGACGCCAGGTCCAGGGATTGTGGGTACTCTTTTTCCGCAATGTCTAAGAACATCAGCTGGGTGGACGACCCGTAGCAGGAGAAGGCCACACAGAGCAGGGCGACAATCAGGATGGCAAGCCACTTGAAACCGAGCAGGGGGCCAAATGCGAGGTAGAGGACCGTCATGATGGCGTAAATGATCGGCAGGCGATGAATTCCTCCACGGTCAGCCAGGAAGCCCCCAAACTTGTTCCCGATGATAAAGAAGATTCCCATCCCGAACAGGAGCCAGTTGAGCCAGGTATTGTCAAAGCCCATCCCGGTGGTGATCAGCGGCCGGATGTAGGTGTAAATGGTGTAGTCGGCCGCACAAATCGCCACGATAAAGAGGACGCCTAACAGGACACGGTAGTCCTTAAACAAGACGAACTGCTTTTTCAAGCCGCTCTTGAACTGCGGAGTGTCGCGGGGAACCAGCCAAAAGAGAAAGAAGAAGGCGATGACGGTAATGATTGTGACCATCCAGAAACTATCATGCCAGGAAAAGGTGGTACTGATGATGGTCCCAATCGGAATCCCGATGACGGAGGCAATGCTAAAGCCAGCGAATACCCAGGAAACGAGGCTGGCCCGCTTGTCGTGGGGAGCAACGAAACTAGCCATGACCAGGACCAGGGAAATGATTGCTCCGGCAACCGTCGCCGTCAAGATCCGGGAGAGGAGCAGGGAAACAAAGTTGGTGGCTAACGCGGTCCAGGTGTTGCCGACCAGGAAAATAACCATTAGCCAGAGGAGGACGTGGTGCCGGCGCCAGCGGTTGGCTAGCGAGGTAATCACAGGAGTGAAGGCCGCGTAGACAAAGGCAAAGACGGTGACCAACAGGCCGAGGGTAGAGAGTGAATCGTGGTATTCATGGGCGATATCGGGTAGGACACCGACGATCATGTATTCATTACAGCCGAGCATAAAGGCAATAAAAACGAATAAAATTGCTTGTAAACGGTACTTCATAGTAGTCCTCCTTAGTTTGAATTTTTCCATAACCAAATCATTATACGTAAAAAGCCAACTGGTAATCAAGAATAAAATTCCAGTTGGCTTTAATTAAATTAGTAAGCTTGGCTTCCTCCCGGGTTATCCACCAGGGACCAGGCGAGTTCTCGTCTTGGGCAAAGTTAGCAATCTTGAGGGCTTTTGCCTTGCTATACCGGCATGAGGGCAGGGTCGCGGACATTCATTTAGCGTTGGCTGGACGCTAACTTGGACTCGGTTAGTGCTTCCATTGTTTCTCCCTACTTTACCAGGTAGATCTGCTCATCAATGAGGTCAAAGGAGTGCAGGTACTGGTTAACCCGTTGCAGAGCCTCGTCTTGGCTGAGCTGGGCCTCCTGCCAGAACTTCTTCGAGTCCGTGGCCCCGTCCCGTTCACCGATGACTAGGAAGTGGACCGTCGGGTAAGTTTGGCGGAGCAGCTGGAGGACTTCCCAGTCGGTTTCCTGCTTATCGGGAGCCCAGGACATAATGACGAAGTCCACCTGGTTACCGTACTTCTTAATGGCAGAGAGGGCGTCAAGGCGTTCAATCTGGGTGACCGGGTGCCTGCCGGTTTCGTTTTCAGTCACCCAGTCTTGGCTGTCGGTCGTGTAGATTTTTTGCTGAGGGTTATTGTTCCGCAGGCCCTTGGAAATGTAGCCGTTTCCGGCCATGATCTCTAAGACCGGCCGGCCGGCGAGGTAGTCGGAAAGGGCCTTGGCAAAGGGGGCATTGACGTAGGACCACATTCCATACGTGTCTTCCAGGTGGTCACGGAAGTTGCGCAACGCCCGGTCAAGTTTCGACAAGGCGTCATTATACCGGTTCCACAGTGCATCGCCCCGCGGGTCGCCCTGGGGGTACTGCTCGTTGACCCGCTGGAAAATCGTGTCTTGGATGTTATCGGGCAAGAGCAAGCTCGGCAGCGGCTGGGGCAACAGCCCGTTTTTCAACAGCCGGTCGCTTTCCAAGGCGTTATTGATCAGGTACTTGATTGCGGGAAAATCATCAAATAACTCACGGTAGCCCTCCAGTTCTTGGATGTAGGGGACGGTCTTCGCTGCCTGCTGGACCTTTTTAACGCGTTTTTTTAGTTGTTTCAGTTTCTTGGGATTCATCTTATCTCACTACTTTAACTTTAGATTAAGCTGTTCCTGCTTGCCATAGAACTTATCAGTATCCCGCCGGTTGTGCTTGCCCTTTAGGTAGCCGTCAATTAGCTGGAAAATTTCGTAGCGGTCTTCACTGGAGAGGACGGTCTGGTTAAAGGACAGGTTTTTACTGGAGAAAAACAGCTTGCCGAGGTCAAAGTCGTCCCGGTCGGTTTTCCCAGTTAGGTAGTCGAGGCTGACATCGAAAAATTCAGCCAGTTTACGGGCTTCAACGTATGATGGCGTTCGGATTCCACGCTCCCAGTTACCGATTTGGGAGGCGGTGTTTGGCTTTTCATTGGGCCCGAGATTTTGGTTGAGGTGGTTGGCCAGTTCTTTTAAGGTAATTTTTTGGCCCTTGCGCAGTGCCCGGAGTCTTTCAGGAAACATCTTCTCACTCCTTTTTAGTGTCAACTTCTATTTTACCATTGGAAATGGTATTTACTAGGGATGAATGTTATCAAGTAACGGAATGTGTGCTAAAATATGTCCGTTAATCAAAATTACGACATGGGGTTAATTAATTTGAAAACAAAAGTTTCTAAACGCCGTCACCATCTCTGGCGGTGGCTAATCAGTATTATTATCTTGTTGACACTGGCGCTGTTTGCGGCTGGGAGTTACTTCTTCAATGTGGCAATGGTACCGAGCCACAAGTCTTTCATCAATAACTCTGCTCGCATTAGCAAGAGCGACCCGTTGTATTCACAGAAGATGTGGTTTAAGCGGGCACCTAAACAGCAGTGGACGATGAAGTCAGCCAGTGGTGATTACCGGTTGGTAGCTGACTATTTACCAGCTGCCCGCCCGACTACTAAGAACGTAATTATCCTCCACGGCTTTATGGGCCGGAAGGAAAAGATGGGGGAGTACGCGACAATGTTTCACCAGCTGGGCTACAATGTCCTGATGCCGGACGCACGAGCCCACGGGGAGAGCCAGGGAAAGTACATCGGCTACGGCTGGCCAGAGCGGTACGATGTCCGCAAGTGGACGGATCAAATCATCACGAAAAACGGCCGAAATAGTCAAATCGTCATCTTCGGCGTCAGTATGGGCGGGGCCACGACAATGATGACCAGCGGGATCCCGCTCCCGCACCAGGTCAAGGCCTTCGTCGAGGACTGCGGCTACACCAGTTTGAACGACGAACTTAACTATGAGGCGGGGAACCTGTATAATATTCCCCAGGCAATCCGTGCGCCATTGATTGGGAGCCTGAGCATGATTAACCGGGTCAAAAATGGTTTCTACGTGCGGCAGGCCAGTTCAACGGCGATGCTGGAGCATAACCACCGCCCAATGATGTTTATTCACGGCGGCAATGATAATTTCGTCCCGACACGGATGGTTTACCGTAATTATGCGGCTACGAAGGGCCCCCGCGAATTATGGGTGGTCAAGGGGGCTAAACACGCGGCTTCATACGAAAAGGAGCCAGCGCGCTACCCGCAACGGATTGCTCGCTTTTTAAATCATTATGTAAAGTGAGTGAGGAAAAATGATACTGCTAATTGTCTTAATGATGTTAATTGCGATCGAACATCTGGGAATCATGGTCATGGAAATTTGGGGCCGCCCCGAACAGCAGGCCCGCGCGTTTGACCTGCCGGTAGAGTATACCCGCCAGCGGCCTGCCCAGATTTCCTTTGCCAACCAGGGAATTTACAACGGGATGCTGGGAATCCTCATCATTGCTAGCTACTGGCTGGTTCACGGGATTACCCTCATTACTGTTTGGCAAATGTTGCTGGTCTTTATCATGGTGGTAGCCCTCTTCGGCGGCTTTACGGCTACCCAGAAGATCTGGCTGTTCCAGCTGCTTCCAGCAGTTTTGGCGTTTCTCTTAACACTATAAATAAAATGGGGTCCTAACCGTTGACATGAGTTTGTCAGCGGTTAGGACCCCTTTTACTTGGAATACATAATTAGTCAAGTGATTGGACGTAGACTAGTTCATCGGTGGAAATTTGTTCGTTGAGGGCGTTGGCGAGCTCCTGGGAAAGGTTGCCAGCAGCCAGCTGCTCCTGCACGTAGCTATGCTCAAGCTGGAAAGCCTCAATGAACAGGCTGGTTGCAACGTCGGTATCGATGGATACTTCATGGTTGAAGAACCGTTTCTTTTGGAGGTAAATGTGGTTGACCATCGCGACTTCGTTAACGTTTTTCGGGTTAGAAATCGAATGGAGGTATTTTTCAACGTTTCGGTAAACCAGTTTCTGGATTTCCATGATGACCTGGTGCTCGCTTGCGGTAATTAGCTGGTGACCGGTGTCACTGTTAAGCAGGCCCTTGCTCTTCAGATGCTTTTTCAACCGGCGCCGGCGGGCATACCGCCACTTGATTCGGTGCCAAAGGATTACCCATGATTCGCGGAAACTATGACGGCTGCTGCGGAAGACCGAGCGGGCAACGAAGCTGGCGTAGAACTCTGCCTGTTTTTCGGTAATGGTGCCATCGTCGGTCAGCTGGTCCAGGGTTGCCAGTTCAACCTGGTGGGCTTTCTTGACCAGCTGTTCAAAGAGTTCCCGGTTGAAGTCGTGAAATTGCCTGGTTTGGCTGGCGAGCTGGTCGGCAACAAAAGTTTGTTCCCGGCGGTGGTCGTCATGGTTATGAAGAGCGTTGATTGCATGGTGGACGGTCTTATTAAACGCTTGCTGAAACTCTTCCTTGGTATAGTCCCGTGACTTAGGCGGCAGCAGGAGGGGGTAGGCCACGGCACCCACGATAATGCTAATCAGGATGACAAACGCCGCAATCAGGATCATCGAATTGCGGAAGGCAAAGGTGTGGTGGTTAATCATCACTGGCAGGGAGAAGGCCAAGGCGAGGGTAATGGTTCCATGAATTCCACCGATTGCCATCAAGAAGCTATCGCGGTTTAGATCTTCCTTCGCCGAGTGGATGTTGACAAGGCGAAAGCGGGTCCACAAGAAGCGGAGCAGGGTCATGATGACATAGAGCGCCAGGGCAATCCATAGCAGGTTCAACAGGTTGCGTGGGGCTGTCCGGCGGAGAACCTGGGGGAGCATTACCCCCAGGAGAACGAACACGACCCCGTTTAAGGCGTCACTAATGATGGTCCAGATGGTCGTAGTCGCCATTTGAACCTTAGTTGAGGTAAGGCGCAGGCGGTCGTAAAGAATACTGTGGACGATTCCAGCCGAAACGACGGCGAGGATACCAGAGAGGTGCAGTTCCTCAGCCAGCCAGTAGACGACAATGGGGGTCATGACGTTGATTGGGATGACGATGGAGCCGATATCGACGTGGTTGCTCATCAACCGTTGCCGCAGGCTAATCACCAGGTTTCCCATAATTGCCCCAAAAATGATGCCGCCAAAAAAAACGTAGGAAAAGATCCACAGGCTGTGGCCCAACGAGAACTCGCCTGACTGGTAGGCAGCCAGGGAAAGGTCAAGGAGGACGATTCCCGAAGCGTCGTTGAAGAGTGATTCGTATTCGAGGGCCCCGTTAACGTTTTCCGGCACCGTCATGTTGGAGGTGATGGACTTAACCGCCACCGCATCGGTAGGGGTAATGATTGATGCCAACATGAAGGCAAGGGCAAACGGAAAGACGGTTGGTAGTGCCAGGTGCAGGATGGCGCCCGAAATAAGGACGGTTACCAGTGCGAGGACGACCGAAATTGACAGGATTGACTTGTAGTTACTGGTCAAATAACGGAACGACTGGTTTTGACCATCATTGAACATCAGGGGTGCAATCACGACCATCATGAAGAGTTCGGGATGCATCGTGAAGTCAGTGGCAGTGGTTGGCAGTGATGCCAGCAGGACCCCCGCAATGATTTGGTAGATGGACAGCGGAAGTTTGGGATAGATCAAGTGGATGACATTAGCGACAACCACGGTCGTAAATAGCAGGATAATTCCTAAAAGCAGGCCCATAAGATTAACATTCTCCCCTTTGTATAGTTAAAACGGCCTCACCATTCGGGCAGGACGAATACTGAGGCCGTACAAATATCAGACAAAGCATGAAAGCAGTTCATTGCCCATAGCTAGTCACGCCCTAGCAGCATTTTGACCCCCATCGCAACGTTGTAGATAAACAGGAGGAGGGCGATCAAGAGCGCGAAGGTCAGTAAAATTCCCAGGAGCGCGCCCGCATGGAAGGTATAGTCGCGCAGCGCGTTAATACTAGCGACGAGCGCGGCAAAGATCAGGTAGAGCAGCGGAAAAATCTGGCTCCAAAAGGCCTTCCGGGCGTTGCTGGTTACCGAGGGATCGTCGCTGGCGCGGGCAATGATCCAGACGATTAAGGGAAAGATAACCGGCAAGAAGAAAATGCTGAAGTAGGAAAGTGCGTTGACGATTCGCGTGGCGATACTGTTGTTATTCATAATCTGTCCTTCCTTTTTTCTATATTATGACTGATAAATTAAGGAAGCGCAATTATTACTATTTGGATAATCAATAAAATCAGGAGCATGGTTAGCCAGTCACGTTTCTCTACCCCAATCACCTGAGCAGCAGAACGGGGAGCACCCTCCTTGAAGCCATGGGTTTCCATTGCCTGGGCTAACTGGTCGGACCAGGCAATGGCGGAAAGGATCGCTTTGAAGTAAAGGGTTGGTGACCACCAGTGCAGGGTCACGCCCCGCATTTGGCCGGCCACCCGGATGGTAACCACGTTTTGCTTAATTCGCGGAATAAGGTTGAGCGCTGCCAGGAAGCCATAGGCAAACTTGCTGGGGAGGTGGCAGTTCTGTTCTAGTGAACGAATCAGGCTGAGTTTATTGGTGGTGAGGGTCACGGCGGCACCAACACTCACGTAGCAGTAGAGCCGGCTGACAAGTACCCAGGCAAAGAAGAGGTCGCGTTCGGGGGAGAAGTAGCCGATGGTCATAAACAGCGCTGCCGCTGGAATCAGGGTAATCAGCAGTAGTCGGCACAGCTTCTTCCAGGCCACCCGCTTAATTATAAGGTAGGTTAGCGCGGCGGCGATGATGATGAGGTTGCCCCCCAGGTGGTTGGTGAAAGTTATTTCCAGGGAAATAACCAGGGCGAGAATTAATTTGAAACTAGGATTCATGGTAGTCCTCCTCATACCGAAGCTGGTGCCCGCTCAAGTGCAAGTGGAAGTCGATTAGCTGGTCGATGGCGGCCAACTGGTGGCTGATGATCAACATGGTTTGCGGCTTAGCTGCCTGGGCAGTTTTAATTAGTTGGTAGACGTTTTGGAGGGACTGCCGGTCGAGCCCCGCAAATGGTTCGTCGAGCAGGAGGACTGGCTGGCCCATCATCAGCATTAACAAGAGCTGGAGCTTTTTGCGCTGCCCGCCACTAAGGGAGTAGACTACCCGCTCGTCCAGCCCCGTGAGTCCTAACAGTTCTAGAGCGGCGGGAAGGCTAGTTTGAAAATAGGGGTGGCGGCCATTGCGTTTGCTGAGGGCTAGTTCTTCGGCAACGGTAACGTTAATAAACTGGTCGTCGGCGTGCTGGAAGACGAGCCCCAGGTCCGCCCGGTAACGCCGGTTTTTGATTTGCTGGATGTCGTGTCCGGCGAAGTCAATCTGGCCCTGATAGGGAATCAGCTTGGCGAGGGCTTGGAAAAAGGTCGATTTGCCACTGCCGTTTGCGCCGGTGACCAAGGTGATTTTATCTCGAAATAGCGCGAGCTGGGGAAGACTTAACAACTGGCGCTCGCCCCGCTTAATTCGAACAGCTGTCAGCTGAAAGACAGTTGGTGCGCTAGCAGCTGGTCGGGCAGCCCGCAGGGGCTGTTTGGCGCGTTCGTCAGCCGCGGCTAACAACTGGGCGCTGGTAGCGGCTGATTGGCGGGCGACCGTCCCCGCCTGGAACTGATAGACTAGGGGATGCAGCTTTTGGTAGCCGTGACAGTCATGGTCGGCAATTAAGATCGTGATGCCCTGGTTCACTACCAGCTGTTGCAGCTGACCGATCAGGAAGTGCCGGCTTTCTTCGTCAATACTGGCGAATGGTTCGTCGAGCAGGAGCACCTTCGCCTGCCGGGCAATTGTGACGGCTAGGGCGACTCGTTGCTGCTGGCCGCCGGACAGGGTGGTCAGCTGGCGGTCTGCTAAGTCAGTGATTTTACAAAAGTGCAGGGCCGCTGTTACTCTGGCGGCAATTTGCTCGTGGGGGACCCGTTCGTTTTCGAGAACAAATTCTAACTCGTGCCGGGGCGTATCCAGTGCAAACTGCATCAGGGGGTCTTGAAAGAGCATTCCGATGGTTGGTTTCCCGGCTGGAAAATTAGTTCGTCCGTTAGTGAGGTGGCCGCCATACTTAGGCAGCAAACCGGCAATCAAGCGGAGAAGGGTTGACTTTCCGCAACCGGACGGCCCGGTCAGTAAGGCCACGCTGCCGGCAGGGAAACTCGTGGTGAGCGCTTTAAGGACCTCCTGGTGGTCATAAGCAAATGAGAGTTGCTGAACGTCAATGATATCGTTAGCCATGGCTAGCTCCGGATAACGTGGGCCCGCGTCAACAGGTTTACGATCAGCTTGACGAGGATCCCAGAAAAGACCAGCATGGAGAGAAAGCGTGCGACCAGCATGATGACTAGCATACTAGGAGCAAAGTGGCTATAACCGTTCCGGAACCAATCCCAGGCAAAGGTGATGATGGTGGTCGTGACACTCGTTAAGATAACGGTGAGCCAGTTGTAAACCTTATAGAGGGTTAACGTGAACCCTAATTCCGTCCCAATCCCCTGAACTGCTCCGGAAATCAAGTTAGAAGCCCCCCATTGGTCACCGAGGAACATTTCCACAGCAGCCCCGAGAAATTCACCGAGGAAGGAAGAACCAGGGATACGGAGTAAGAAACCAGCGAGCGGCCCGGCCATGCACCAAATTCCCATTGTAAGGTCATTGGCGATTGGCCCGTAGCCTACCGGTGTTAAGAGAACGGTCAAACCGTTGTAGACAAAAGCCGCAGCATAGTAAATTACTCCAAAGATAATTGCAATTAGGGCTAGCAAAATAATGTCGCGTAAGTGGAAAGTACGTTTGTGCATTGTAAGACACTCCTTAGAAAAAATTAAGATTAAGGCGGTCTTTAGGCAAAATAAAACCCCGGGACACAGTTATCCCCGGGGTATCATTAACTCAACTATGAATTGATCTTACCGATTCTTCCTCCGCTGGTGTTAACCAGGTCAGGTTCAATGGGTATTATCTCAGCCAGATGGCACCCCAGACATCGTATTAATCTCGCCATAATTATACTGGAAAAGCAAAGTAAATTCAAATTAGTGGGGCCGTCCAGCCGGTGAACGTTGTACAATAAAGCTGTTTAATTTTCTTATGGAGGAAGATAATGTCTGGAATCACCTTTTTTATCACCTTGGTTATTGTTGGCGTGTTGGCAGGAATCGTCAGTGCAGCAGCGGGGTTAGCGTCTTTGATTTCTTATCCCGCCCTGCTGATGATGGGACTGCCGCCCGTGATGGCTAACGTTACAAGCGCCTGGTCGACGGTCGGGAGTGCTTATAGTTCGATTGCGGCCTCGACTAAGGAGCTACGGCATGATAAGCGGCAGATGTGGCTGATTGTCCCGTTGGTTTTCGTTGGGGCCGTATTGGGAGCAATCCTGCTGTTTACATTACCCGGGAAATTTTTTCAGGAATTAGTGCCATTTTGTATCGGGATCGCGGGGCTGATTTTAATCTTCCCGCACCGGCCACGACAGGCACAGGAAGCCATGGCGGCTAACAGTCACTCGCTTGGCCGCCACCCGCTCTACACCGCTTTGACCGCGCTCGGGATCTTCCTGGTAGGGGTCTACGCCGGTTACTTTAATGCAGGAGCGGGGATCATGATGCTGACCCTGCTCGCCGTTGTCAACCGGCAGAAAACCTTTGCCGTCAACAATGCCCTGAAGAACGTTGCGATGACGGTTACCAACACAATCGCGGTCATTATCTTTGCCTTTGAAACGACGATCGAATGGAACTTTGTAATCCCGCTGTTTATTGGCAATATCGTGGGCGGTATCTTAGGGCCGATTATCGTCCGGCGGGTGCCAAGCCGGTTAATGCAAATCATTGTGGGCTGTGGAGCACTGGTCCTCGCCATCTCCCTGTTGGTTCGGAATTTATTGTAAATAAAATGCGCTGCGACGTGCTTCTTGTTGGAAGCAGCCGCAGCGCATTCGGTTTAAATTAGTGTTGCTTAAACAAAGTGGTTAAGTGGTTCATGAAGGCCTTTAGGTAACGTTCCTTATCAACGTTAACGGCAACCTTCACGTTCGGGTTAGGGTCATTCAACTTAGCGTTGTCACCGATAGTCCGACCGTAGAATGGACTGTCCGGGTCGTATTCACAACGCATGAAGAGGCTGATGGTCTTAACGAAGGATGGGTCAATCCCAACACCGACAGCTAATGGATCATGCAGGGCACAACCAGTCTTGTCAATATCTAAGTTGTAGTAAGCGTCGATGTAGAAGTCGGTGATGTCAGCGTAGGCTTTTCCAGCAGCAGTGCCGAGGTCACGCCATTGCTGAGTTTCCTTCTTCGTCAAGAGGGTCCGCAGGGTGACATCCAGGCCAACCATCGTCAGTGGCAGGTTTGACTTGAAGACCTCGTCAGCAGCCTTGGCATCCTGGTTGATGTTGGCTTCAGCGGCTGGAGTGACGTTCCCATCAACGGTCAAGGCACCGCCCATGAAGGTCACGTTGCCAATCAAATCAGCGATTGCCGGGTCCTTCTTTAGGGCAGCAGCCAGGTTAGTCATTGGGCCGGTTGGGATGATGATTAGATCCTTACCGTACTTGTGAGCGGCGTCGATGTAGAAATCAACCCCAGATTCTGATTCCACGGCGCGTTGGGGTGCTGGTAATTCAACGTCGCCAATTCCGTTATCACCGTGGATGTCCTTGGAAACCTGCATAACATCGAAGTGGTCAGAGGTGCTAGAGTGTGGTAAGCCCTTGTAAACTGGAATGTCGGTGTGACCAAGCAGTTCCAGCAGCTTCAAGCTGTTTTCCGCACAGATGTCTAACAGGTTGTTACCGTATGAACTAACGATCCCAATCAGGTCAACTTCTGGATCGGCCAGCGCGTAGGCGATTGCCAATGCGTCATCGACACCAGTATCCAGATCCAGGATCATTTTACGTTTTGCCATAGTTTGTCCCTCCAAGATTTTAACTAAAAATTTTATCTACCACTCTATCTTAAATTACCGGCAGGGTAAAAACAATGTTGGTGATAGCGCTTTTATAAAAATTTTAACATTGTCATATCAACACGTCAAACCTTTTACCAAAGCTCGATTTGAATTTTCTTGCACCATACTTAGCCGTTAATAAGGGTGAGCTTGTTTAAATATGCGCAAAGTGGTGCGCTGGAGGAGTGATGATATAATGAAGGCAGCTTAAAACGAAAGGATTACAACATGGCAGAAGAAAAGTATGATGTAACGATAATCGGTGGTGGCCCGGCAGGCATGTTTGCCGCTTTTTATTGCGGCCTGCACGAGTTAAAAACACAGCTGGTTGAGAGCTTGCCACAGCTTGGCGGGCAGGTAGCGGCCCTGTATCCAGAAAAGCAGGTTTGGGACGTTGCAGGAATGCCAGGAGTTAGTGGTCAGGAGTTAGTAGACCGGCTAGAACAGCAGATGGCCGTGGCCCCGGTTGACCGGTACCTGAACGAGACGGTCGAGGATGTCATCAAGGAAGCTGACGGAACGTTTGTTATCAAGTCGGCCAACCGTATTTCCCGTTCGCGGGCAGTCGTAATTGCATTAGGAAATGGTGCTTTTACGCCCCGGAAACTGAGCTTGGATGGGGCAGATGAGGCTGAAGGACACCAGCTGCACTACTTTGTAAACCACGTGGCGGATTATGAAGGCCAACGGGTCGCTGTGCTTGGCGGCGGGGACTCGGCAATTGATATTGCGCTGATGCTGGAACCAGTTGCTAAGGAAGTCAGCATCGTTCACCGGCGGGATGAGTTTCGCGGGTTGGAGCATACGGTCAACCAGTTGCAGCAGTCCCGGGTCAACCTGGTGACCCCCTACCTGCCGAAGGAAATCCGGGTTGAAGCTGACCAAACGGTTACTTTGGGCCTGAAGAAGCGGCGCAGTGACGAAGAGAAGCAGCTTAACGTGGATCAGCTGATCGTCAATTACGGGTTTACATCGAATAATGCGGCCCTCAATGAATGGTCGTTGGGCCTAGCGAGTGACCATCACCTGATTAAGGTTGATTCAACGATGAAGACTAACATTGATGGGGTGTACGCAATTGGGGATGGAGTAACCTATCCGGGAAAGGTAGCGTTGATTGCCGCCGCCTTTGGTGAAGCGCCAACAGCGGTTACAGCCTTGGCAAAGGCACTCTACCCTGATAAAAAAATGGCGATGCACAGTTCTTCCATGGGAATCGGCAAGTAAATACTCAGCTCGCGGCCCCTCCGCCAATTGCGGAGCAGGCCGTTTTTTGTTGATTTTGGGGACGGGTAATTGTAATCGGCTGGCAGCATTAATATAATGGGAGTGTTTTAACAGTCAGTAAGGCGATGATGGGGAGAATGGTAATGAAAATTAAAAGGGTTTTGCGATTGGTAATGGTACTACCGCTGGTGTTGGCTGAACTAACAACCGGCGCCCTGGCGAGTGAACGGGTTAACGCACGGGCAGCGGTGATGATCGATGCATCGACTGGGCAGGTGTTGTACGAGCAGAATGCTAATCAGAAGCTGCCGGTAGCGTCAATCAGCAAACTGCTGACGGTGGCGGTAGTCCATGATGAACTCAAGCAGCGGATCATTACTGCCAATACAAGGGTCAATGTGTCTGCTGACGTGGCGGCGATTGCCAGCGATCCGGCCTATTCTGCTATCGGTGTTCAGGAGGGACAATCCTATACCGTTCGGGAGCTGTTGAATGCTGCAATGGTAAAGTCTGCTGATGGAGCAACGCTGGCACTAGCCGAGGCAGACGGTAGTAACCTGGAGGAATTTAACCTCAAGATGGATCAGAAGGCCAAGGAAATCGGTCTTAAAAATTATACGATTGTGAATCCCGTGGGGTTAACAAATGGTGACCTGAAGGGATTGAAGCTGGAGCAGTACGCAAACAACGCAGAAAATGCGATGACGGCAAATGATGTTGCCCTTTTGGCTCGCTACTTGGTTCAAACCTACCCAGACCTGCTCCAAGTAACGGCGCAAAAAGATGCTGATTTTTATATTGCTAAGGATAAAACCGTGAAGGCTGATAACCTGAATAAAATGCTGCCGGGGGAGCAGTATGCGGTTCCGGGGGTTAAAATTGATGGCCTGAAGACCGGGACTTCTGCTGCCGCTGGCCCATCGTTTGTTAGCACTGGCGTGTACCGGGGCCACCGGGTGATCACGGTGGTTCTCCACGCAAATGGTGATGGTGGTGATGCCCGTTTTGCTGCTACCCGGCAACTCTACAACCAGCTCAAAGGAATGAAGACGGAGCAAATTACACTGCCCCGCTGGCTGCACCGGCAGTGGGTCGCTAACGGTACACAACGGTCAGTTGCCATCAGGCCCCAGCAGGTCAGTGTCTGGGGTGACAAGGACATCAAGAATTACAGTTTGGCGGTAAGGCTAAACCGTCACGGACAAAACGGGAAGGTCCTTGCCCCAGTGCGTGCCGACGAAAAGATTGGCGAGCTGGAAGTTGCTAGTCATGGGGTGAAAACGATTGATAATGAACCGCTGACGTACAGTCTTTACAGCAGTGAGCAGGTTCCCCTTGGCAATTTCTGGCAGCGATTGTGGCATTAGGGTGAAAACTTTCCGAAATGGTGGCAACTGCTATTTGATGAATGATAAAATAAGTCAGCTATTCTTTTTAGTGAGGTGAAGTTGGGGTGGCAATGAAAGTAAATTACAAGCAACTAACTAAAGCAGGACTGGTGGCGGTCTTATATGGGCTGTTATCTGCGATTGCTGTTAATGATTTTTTAAACGTGGTCAATTCGTATTCGACTGGTTTGCTGGGATTATCGCAGCTGATTCATGCAGTGCTTCCTAACTTCAGTATGAGTCTGTTAATGACAATTCTAAACGTCCCGTTATTTATTTTTGCTTGGCGGGTATTTGGTTTTCGGTACATTCTTTTTTCAGGACTCGCTGTTTTATCAAACATCATCTTCTTAGGGATTATTCCCACAATGGTGCTGGTAAAGGATCCGTTAACGAACACGATTATTGGGTCTGCATTAATCGGGTTAAGTATTGGCTGGTGTTTTAATAACGGTTTTACCACTGGTGGAATGGATATTGTCGCAACCTACTGCCAGCGGCGGTTTCATAAAAACGTTGGCTTCTTTGCTAACTTGATTAATGGATTAATTATTGTTTTGACATTAATATTCTTTGGACCCGGTCGGATTGTATACACCCTGATTGGGATGCTAGTTGTCAACGCTTTGATGGACTATGCCTTTGCCTCACAGACGGATGTGATGGTGATAATCTTTACTAAAAAAGCAGAAAAGTTGGTCAAACAGCTTCGGAATTTTACCCATGGTGCAACTGTGCTGAGTGGTGAAGGAGCATATACAGGCAAACCAACTGACGTTATCGTGGTTGTAACTCCTCGTGGTCAATTATCTTTTCTCCGTGACTTAGTTCGGACAGTTGATGAGAATGCCTTTATGAGTATTCAAAAATCTGATGTTGAACAAGGCGAGTACACACATTATTCCCTATAGAGTAACAGCAAGAGTCCGACTCTTGCTGTTATTTTAAAATAATTATTGAAGTCCTATTAAGGTTGGTGGATATGTGATAGTATGAGCATGAACGATAAAGGAGGGATTACTAATGTCTAGGCTTACAGAATTTCAATTAAAATTAGCGCCACTTGGTGTAGATGCTTTTGTTATTACTAACCATGATAACTTAAAGTATTTAGTAAATTTTGAGGCTCTTCCTGGGGATGGGTGTCTTTTAGTGACAAGAGATTCCGCAACCATTATTACTGATGCACGCTATCAGGAAGCGATTGAAGAGGAAATTGATGATCGAGCGGTTACTTCCGTAATCACACGTGATTACTATGGCGAGGTTCAGCGTCTGTGTGCAAAGAAAGGTGTAAAAGCGCTAGGCTACGAGGGAACAATCCCGATGACGATTTACCGGCAAATTGAACAAGGAACCGGCTACCAAATGATCTTTGAAAATAACGTAGTTGAAACAATGCGCCGTATTAAGGATTCAGAAGAAATTGAAAACATTCGTCAGGCCTGTCAATTGCAATCCCAAGCTTTCGACTATATATTGTCCTATGTCAAACCAGGGATGACGGAGCGGCAAGTTGTTAATGAATTGGACCACTGGATGAAGCTTCACGGCGCAGAAGATATCTCATTTACTACCATTATCGCTAGTGGAGAAAATGGTGCTAAGCCACATGCTACTGCTACGAATAAGACTATTCAGCCAGGAGAGTTAGTTACCTTAGACTTTGGATATTTCATTAATGGCTACACGGGTGATATGACACGAACATTTGCGATGGGGGCGGTAAGCGATCAACTTCACGAAATGTATAACCTGGTTCAAAGAGCAAACGTGGCTGTTCGGGCGGTCATTAAGGATGGAATGCATGGCGACGATATGGACCGTCCCGGCCGTGAACTAATTTGGGGGAACGGCTACAAAGACAACTTTGAGCATGGCATGGGTCATGGAATCGGCTTGTCTGTTCATGAACTGCCGGCTACATATGGCCCGGGAAGGCATGAGGTTGTCGTTCATGAAAATGAAATTATTACTGTCGAACCCGGAATCTACGTACCCGGCGTCGGTGGAGTAAGGATCGAGGATGATGTCTTGGTCAGGAAGAATGACTGCGAAACATTAACGACGGCGCCACGGGATTTACAAGTTGTTGACTGTTGAAAATAATTTTGTGATTAAAAAATGAAACGTTTATCAGAGTTAGTTCTGACAAACGTTTTTTTGTTAGGAATAAGTTTTTGAAAGTAATTACTTTTCTTGGGAAAGCACCTGACGAATTCGTGCTATTAAGTGAGGCCAACTATTTTTACTTACCTCATTATGCACATCCGAAGGGAAGGCGACACCCTTTTGAATAGCCAGGATTTGCTGCTCTAGGGCAGCTTTTAAGCGATGGTGAAATGCAGGAAGATCTGCTTCAACAGGGACGTCTTGATTCACTAAGCGTGGTAAATCAACATAGCTAATGATACCACTATCATTAACTACCGGTCCTAGTTGCTCTTGAAGCGCAGGAATGGTGGTTGTGACCACCCGCAAATTACATGCTAAGGCTTCAATCGCTACTAACCCTAAACCTTCAAAATACGAAGGAAGAACGAAAATATCACTTCGGCGGTATAAGTTTGCTAACTGCATTTGGTCTGCGACATTGTACAGTTTAATGTTAGAATTACTCAGATAGGGAGCCAGCCGCTCCTGGGCCGGCTGGCTAGCGTTTCCAATTAAATGAAGATGGGCGTTTGGAAAGTCTTTAGTAATAGTAGTGAAGACTTTGGCTAGATCAAAGACTCCTTTTGCACCAGAAATTTTGCCAGCATATACAACATTAATTGTGCTTTGTGCCGTTTTCTTTTCTGGCGGGTAAAAGATTGAAGGGTCATAACCGCCGCCGATTACCGTAATTTTACTTTTGGGGATGTCGTAAGTTTTACTAATGTTATTACGTTCAATGTTGCTTAGAGCAAAGACGTGTTGGACCCGGGATAAATATTGAGTATATTTTAATAAATCTGGATGCTGCTTTGCTTGACGGATGTCTGTTCCATGGCAGAAGGCATAGACAGGCACCGACGTTAATTGGCAGACCATTGACGTTAGGAACCAGAGATGGTGGCAGAAGATAACGTCGGGATGAAAGTCGGTCAGAGCCTCCTTAATTTTTAAGGTGAAAGCCGTTTGCCAATTCGTAATCATTTGGGGTGTCATGTCGCCATAACGCGTGCTCTGGTAAGGCATAACATCGCTCATGCCGGGAAGTGGGAAGTCACAGCGGGAATTTGGGAAGGTTACCGGATACTGCTGGGAAACGGGGAGGTCTGGTGTTGGAAAGCCGGGATAGCAGCCGTAAATGCATGCATTCTGCTGATTATGGAAGCCCTTGATAACGTTGGTGAAGTAGACGCCACTGCCCGTTTTAGAGGGGAGCTGGGCTAAGATATGAAGGATCTTCATGGTTCTGTCATAACTCCTTTTCGTGATAGCTAATTGTTACTCGTTCGTTGATACTAAATACTTGACCACGATTTAAACACGTCACTTGGTAGGGCTTGCCGTGTAATTTAACCTGATAGTCAATTGTTGGCCCCTGGAAAGTTGATTGGGTAATGATCCCGTCACCACCAGGGTCGGAGGTGATTGTGATCTCCTCTGGCCGGGTATAGTGATTATTACCAAGGTGGTTGACCTTGCCGACAAAACTTAACACAAACTGGTTGGCCGGATTATTGTATATCTCTGGACTAGTGGCAAGTTGTTGTAGTTCACCATTGTTCATCAGGAGAATCTTATCACCCAAAGCAAAAGCCTCTTGCTGGTCGTGGGTAACAAAAATCATGGTCATCTTTAATTGCTGCTGAATTTTTCGCAGCTCTCTTCGTAACCGGAGTCTTAGATTTGCATCCAGGTTTGAAAACGGTTCGTCCAATAATAGCAATTTGGGCCTGACAATTAAACTGCGTCCTAAGGCAACTCGTTGCTGTTGACCACCGCTAATTTCGGTAACTGACATATCAGCAATTGATTCAAGCTGCAACAAACTGATCATATTATTAACTAGCTTGATACTGTCGATTTTAGATAATTTTTTAAATTTCAATCCGTAGGATAGGTTTTGACGCACGGTCATATTAGGAAACAGACTGTAGGTTTGAAAGACGGTTGAAATATTGCGTTCTTCCGGAAGACGGGTGGTGATGTCTTGTTGCTCAAGAATAATTTTGCCACCGTTAACCTTTTCGAAGCCGTTGATGCACGATAGCAATGTGCTTTTTCCACAACCGCTGGGGCCTAGTACAACTAGTATCTCACCCTTATGAATGGAAAAAGATAACTGATGGATAACTTCGTGATGGTGGTATCTTTTATTTAGATTTTTAACTTCAAAGAACATGCGAATGCTTCCTTTCGGCAAACCAGACCATGGTCATTACAATCCCTGCAACCGCTAGACAAATTAAAATAATCAGGCAGGCAATTACTGATGCAACTTGATACTCGTTTTGTTGCACCACGTCGAACATCACAAGAGTTAATAATTCTTGTCCCGGGTGGACCAAGAAGATAATGGAACCAATTGTGGTCATCGTGCTAATGAAGCCATTGAGAAAAGTAAGGGCGAACCCCCTCCTTGTCAATGGGAAAAAGACATCCTGCCATTCAGCAATTGTTGCACCACCGAGATCATGGATGATTTTAAAATAGGTGGTTGGTAGCTGACTGACCACTGCATTTGCTGCTTTAGTGGCAAATGCGACCTGCTTGAAAATTAAGTTAATGATTACAATAGCTGAAGTGCCTGTCATTACGAGTGGCTTTTCTGAAAAGGCATATAGGTATCCTAGCCCGAAAAAGGTTCCCGGCAGAATATACGGTAATGTACCGACCATTTCAACTAGTTTCATCAAGTGCGAATGGCGAACCTGATGATAGTAAACGATTAAAAAGCTAATGAGGCTACCGATAAAACCGGCAACGATGCTATAAGCAATTGTCCGGCCAATAATTTCTGGGCTGATAAAGAAAGCGGTCTGCCTGAGTGGTTGAAGTGATAGATGGTAATGCCCTAATTGCCGTTCTGTAATTGCGTTAATGAAAATCGACCCATATTGGAGAATCAAGACTAAATAGAAAAGAATTGAAACTGACAGTGAGCAGTGCCAGAAGGCCCCGCTTTTAGGCAGGATCGACATCATTTGGTTATCTGCTAGGCCGTGCTGTAACATTGTCAATGACCGGTTATAGTGGATATAAATAAAAAAGCCAATGACTGCAGGAATCGCTAGTGTAATGTTAATTAAGGCTGCCAGGTGTAGGTTTCCCAAGCTGATCATGGCATAATAACCAGCGCTGGATAGAACTTGGTAACTACCACCAATAATCGTGGGCGTTTGAAAGTCCGCTAGACTGCGGATGAAACTGACCAGTGCGACAACCATTATCCCAGGTTTAATCGCAGGCAGGATAATATCCAGCAGAATCCGGGTTGGGGTGGCGCCGAGGGACCGTGCACTGTTAATTAGTCCTGGATCAACTTTTTGGATGATGCTAATCAAGAGGAGAGCATTGAGCGAGGAAAAACTAACGGTTTGCATGAGAATGATCCCCTGGGGTCCATAGGGGTTAAATGTTAGATGAAGCAATCCATAGGTAATTAGTCCCCTGCGGCCAAATAAGTTGATGTACGCTAACGAGGTAACAAAGGGTGGTGCGACCATCGTGACTAGTAGGATTAGTCGCAATACCTGTCGCCAGTGGTGCTTTAAGAATAATTGTAAGATTGTTAAGGCAAGAGTTGTAATGAGTGAAAGCACTGTTGTAAGAATGGCAACGAATAGCGAGTGCCACAACAGGGTCAAATTATGTTGAATAAATAATAGGTAATTTGTCCCGCCCTTTGTCAAGGCTTGGGTAAGGATCGCGGCATAGGGGTAGAAAATAAAGACCAGAATAGCTATTAGAATTGCGAGATAAGTAATTGAGTAGGCAAGCCGGTTAGTAGCACGTTGAGTGCGCACAAGAGATTCACTCCATTTCAGACTAATATAAAAGTGAGACGTGATTAGATGATCGCGCCCCACACATTTTTATTTGTTGCCAACCATTTTAGCCCACTTGTTTAAAATTGATTGGCGATTGCTGCCAAAGGTTGTCAGGTTTTCTTTAATTAAATCGGATTTCTTCAAGCCGAGGTTAAGCCCTTTTACACCAGGCATAATGATTTGGTCTGTGTCTTTTCCATCAATTTTGGCTAATTCTTTCATATTTTCGGGTTCGAGCATGAAATTAATGAATGACTTAGCGACTTGTTGGCTAGGAGCGTTCTTAAAAATGGCAACTCCTTCTGGAACCCAGGGAACACCATCCGATGGATAAATTACTTTCAAATCATTCTGCTTAGCATTTTTAAATGCCATTTGGTCAACGGGGATCAGTCCTATGGCAAATTCACCAGAAGTGACCTTTTCCTGAGGGTCTTTACCGCGTTTACTGTAGAAGGAAATATTATTGTTTACTTTCTTCCAGTAGTTCCAACCAGCGTTAGTACCCTTTTGATCTAAGATTCCCTTAACAATTGCGTATGATGTCCCGGATACTGCAGGGTCGCTCATCATAATTTCACCCTTGTATTCAGGCTTAGTTAGATCGTTCCAGCTCGTTGGCATGGCAAGCTTTTTGTCTTTCAATACTTTTTTATTTACAACAAAGCCACCAACAGTCAAACCCTTTGATAGCCAATATCCATCCGGATCACGATACTGCTTACTGATTTTCTTTACTGCTGAAGAATTATCTTTTGCCAATAAGTGGTCGTTTTTAGCTTGCATGAACGCGTCGATGCCACCGCCAAACCATAAATCAGCCATTGGTTTGGCACTTTTATCTGCCTTCATTCTGGCTAGAACTTCTCCGGAAGACATTGACATAAACTCAACTTTAGCTCCGGTCTGTTTACTAAACTTATTAAATAGTGGCTTATAGGCATCGGAAGTTGTGACGACTTTTAATGTTTTCCCCTTGAATTCTTGATCGTTGGCACTAACTTGTTTAGCAAACTGATAGCTGAAACTAGTGACAATGCCCAGACCAATTACAGCTAAGATTGCAAAGCACAGTTGTTTAATTTTTCTCATGAACGCACCCCTTCTTTGTTATGTGAAAAAACTAACTAATACAAGAATATCACTTAATGGTCATTTAATAAATGTTGATAGATAAAAATGGAAGGGAGGTTCAAAAAACAATAACTTAGCAGAAATACTGTTGCCTATTATTTCCGTTGTTGTGCTAAATACTTAAAGATTGTCGCCCTTTTCGTACTGGAAGAGGGAGTTTTGGAGCGAGTCATTGATCAACTCGTGGATAATTTTCTTAGACATTTCAGTGATGTGGTCTGCTGTTTCAATGTTAGATTTAGTTAGGAATTCAGTTAATTCTGCGCCATCGTAGTCGTTAGCCTTAGCATCGGTTGCGGAGATCCGTCCCAGACCGTAGGAGAGGACGTTGCCTCGATAGGTATTGATCTTGTTGATGAACTGATGGTAACGAGGCTCAGTAATTACCTGCATCAGTTTATACATCCAGTAGGCACTGTCAGGGGAGTAATCCTTGCCAGCAACCTTGTAGTTGGCCGGCGTGTCTTTAGCGTTGGTAAAGAATGGTACGTATGGGCTAAAGGCGTGAAAACCGAGGTTAACCCACTGGATGGCGGCGTATTTGCTTGGGACATCATTACGGATTTGCAAGACACTTGAATTTTGGTTCCGGTCCAAGGCGAGTGGACGGAAGAGGTTCTTCTCCTTTTCGCCGCTGGCGTAGGTTCCCATCGGATCGTACTTGGTTTCCTGGTAGTGGCTGCTGAGGAAGTTCTGAACATCCTGGACGCTCAACAGGTGGTCAGGCCGTTGGCAGAATGGAATATTTGGACTGGTAGGCTCCTGTTCAACTGACGGGGTAAACATCTTTTGACCATACCAGGCCCGTGGGAAGTTGTAGTAGGCATCGCCCTCATCGTGAGTCCCGAAGATGTCCCGGTAGTTAAAGTGGGCCGGGTCGGCGTTGAGATGGTATTTTTCAACAAAGTCTTTAATACCGGGAGCGTACATGAAATTGTCGGGATCATCGAAGTCGACTTCCTGAATGCAGGCGATGTTTGGTGCAATTGCGTAGCAGTCATCGGGAATTCGCATTGCAACCCACTGATGACCGCCTTCCATTTCCATGTACCAGACTTCATCTTTGTCGGCAAATGCCATCCCATTGGATTCACCGGTACCATATTTTTCAATCATTTTACCAAGCATTTGGACCCCTTCACGGGCGTTCTTGATAAATGGCAGGACGAGGTACACCATGCACTCTTCATCGAGTCCATCCGGTACTAGGGGATCATAGGCGAGGACGCGCTCGTTGGTTGTTTCCGTCTGGCAACCGGTCATGGAAACATTGAATTCGTTAATCCCTTGCTGATCCCAGCGCCCGTAGCCTTTAACGCCGACAGCGCACGATGTAAAACGGCAGCCCTGACCGTGCAGACCACATTCGAAACCGTTGTAATCAGAAACGTAATGCTCACCATCGTAATTCTTCGCTGGGAAGACGTGGTACGTAATTGGGTTAATTCCGTTGTACCAATCTTCGTCCCGAGCAATCATGGTTGAGCCATCAACGCTTGCTTTTTTACCGACAAGAATCCCTGTACATGCATTAATAAATGGCTTCATGTGACTGACCTCCTCAAATGATTAAGTGAAAAGTAATACAAACCACATCTTCACTGTAGTAGCTTTAGTTTGCTTTGTAAAGCGCTTTCATAAAATAAAAATACTGAACAGCCAATTGTCCAAAATTAGCTGCTCAGTATTAAATCAGATTTAGAAGTTCAGGCGAATCAGCAAGGAACCGGTTTCTACCATGTCTCCGAGACACTTCATAGCGAGGTTATAGGCGGCCGTGGCAATCTCCTGGTTGGCCTTCTCAAGTTCGGTGGTTAGTTCTTTGCCGGACATTTCAGCGGCCTTGTCATCAGTTAGCATTAGGACGTGCCGGCCAGTACCGAGAGTATTTTGCTTGAGTGCTTCGATAGTGTAGTTGTAGCGCTTTGGATGATCATCGGCAACCGTTGTGATGGTGTGCGTCAGCCAGTACATGTTGCTGATATCAAATTTAGGCTTAGTGTCACGGTACTGGGCTGGTGTGTCAAAGACGTTAGTGTAGAATGGTACAATTCCGTTATAGGCGTTCGGACCGAATGCCAGCCAGCAGATTCCGGCGACTTTGGCTGGAACATCATTCCGAATCTGTAGAATATGCAATTCCTGGTTACGCTGGAAACCGATTGGGCGGAAAGCATGACGTTCAGCATCCGAGCCTCGGTCGCTGTATGGATCGTACGGGGTATGTTGATAGCGGGAACTCAATGCATACTTAACATCCTCGATTGTCAGTAAGTGTTCGGGTTTCTTAGCGAATGGCAGATTTGGATTATCAGGTTGCTCAACATCACTTGGATTAAAGAGCTTCTGAACATACCATTGGCGTGGAATATTGTAAGCATAGTCGGAATCATTGTGACTACCGAAAATGTGTCGGAGATTATAGCTGCCATCACCATCGACATTGAGATGATGGTTAATAATTAATTGCTCCAAGTCAGCCGAAAACATGGTATCGGACGCTTCAAAGTCAAAATCAGTGATGCAAAACCAATTTGGAGCAACGACATAGGAGTCATCTGGAACGCGTTTAGCAGCCCAGTGGTGACCACCAATAGTTTCCATATACCAAATACTATCCTTATCGGAAAAAATAACACCGTTGGATTCGTAGGTTCCATACTTTTCTAGGTAATTACCCAGTAACTTAACCCCTTCTTTAGCGGAACGAATGTAAGGTAAGACGATTGTAACGAAGTCTTCTTCACCAATTCCATTTTTAACCAGCGGGTCGACCCCTAGGATTCGTGAATTGGTAGTGCTGGTTTCAGTGGCAGACATTGCAACGTTAGCATCGTTGATTCCACCTTCACCCCAGATACCAGTTTTCTTTTCCATTGATTCAATTTCTGGTAAAGCAGTATAGCGCTGCGGACCGCTAGGCAATGCTACTTGACATTTGGTATTTACGGACTGATATTTCTTTGGCTGCTTGTCAGGGGTAACTACAACGAAACGTTTTGGGTTAAAAGCGTGGAAGTAGTCCTCGTTTCGTGCAATCATTGTGGATCCATCCGCAGTGGCCTTTTTTCCAACTAAAAGTGTTGTACATGGCATAATAATATCCTCCTTAAATAGATTACAAGCTCATTGTAAGCCAAAGAAAAGGCTTTCTCAAACCTAGCGATAAAGTGTTCGTCAAGTTAACTTAAAGCAAAACAGGGACGCTAGACCAACCTTAGAGGTTAGTCTAGCGTCCCTGTTTCATTAATAAATCACTTATTATTTGCGTCCGGATTGGTAATCTTAATTCGGTTAGAATCAGTTGAAGAGTGGTTCTGTTCTGGAGCATCAGTACTGTAATCATTGACCGTTGACCGATCATGGTGCTGACTGAAGATACTGGTTGACTTATTCCCCTTCTTCTTCTCAATCCGCTGGGCACGCTTTAAGCCGTTGGAATAGTTGTAGTCCGCTGGGTTAACGGTCTTAAATCCCTTGGGGTGGTAGAAGCGAAGCAGGTTCTTCTCGTTTAGCGAATCGGAAAGACTTAGTTCCAGGTTGACCAGCTCCCGTGCCCGTTCCAGTTGCTTTTGCTGTTTCTTAGTCAGCTTAGCTTCCTTTCCGGTACGGTTGTTATAAATCTTCCCGTTAATGCTGGTGAAACGAGGGGTTACAAAGTCGCGGTTCCGGAAAGCCACGGTTTGACTGTGCTCCTTGGAGAAGAGGTCCGTTCCAAACTGGATGTAGCGTTTGGAACTGATTCCCAGCAGGTGGAGCAGGGTTGGCAAAACGTCAACTTCGCCGCCATAGGTATGGGAGATGTAACCATGGCCGCCGGAATTAGGAATGACAAACATCAGCGGGACCCGCTGGAGCTGTGCGTTATCGAAGTCTGTCCAGTTATCGGCATTCTTACCGAGGACGCTGGCTAGCGAAGGATTCTCACTATTAGAAATTCCATAGTGGTCCCCGTAAATCATAATAATCGAGTGGTCATAAACACCGGTTTTCTTCAAGTAATTGAAGAATTCGGCGAGCGACTGGTCAAGGTAGTGCGCCGTCACAAAATAGTTATCAACGTTGGAATCGCCCGTATTAGTTGTCTGGAAGTTCGGATCCTTATCTTCGTCGTCCAGGTCATACGGGAAGTGGTTAGTAACGGTAATAAACTTGGCGTAGAATGGCTGCTGCAGGTTTTGCAGGTACTTGACCGAGTCCTTGAAGAGCAGCTTGTCTTTCAGCCCATAACCGGTGGCCTTATCGCCTGAGGTGTCATAGTAACTAGCATCAAAGAAGTACTGGTAACCAAGATTCTTATAAACGTTATTCCGGTTCCAAAAACTAGCGACGTTCCCATGGAAGACCGCACTGGTGTAACCAGCCCGCTGGTTCAAAATTGCCGGGGCGGCTTGGAAGGTGTTGTCACTACCAAGGGTTGCAAACAATGAGCCCTGTGGCAGCCCGAAGGTTGACGTTTCCAGCATGTTTTCCGCGTCGCTGGTCTTTCCCTGACCAACCTGGTGGAAAAAGTTGTCAAAGGCGTAGGTATCCTTACTATGGTACAAGGAATTCAAAAATGGTGTGACTTCCTGGTCATTGATCTTTTTGTCGACCAAGAACTGCTGGAAACTTTCCAGGTGGATAATGATTACGTTCCGTCCCTTAGCGATTCCATACATCTGGGGGTCCGGCTTGGCGTAATGCTTATCCGTGAATTTCTTGACCTTGTCCAGCTCGGACTTCGTAGCGCTCTGCCGCATTTCGTGAATGTGCTGGGATTTAACCAGGTCGTAGCCAGTAAAGGCGTCAATCCCCAGGTACTTGACGATGTAATTCCGGTCAAAGGTCCGCCCCAGCAGTTGTGGCCGGTCCATTTCCGCCAAGGAGAGGTTGACCCCGAAGAGAACCAGTGACATCGACGTAAAGGCAAAGGCTAGCCGGGTCCCAATGGCGCGGCGGTCAAAGTGAATGACCCGGAGCAGCATCAGAACGATAATCACCACGATGTCGAGCCAGTAGAAGACGTCATGGAAGTTTGTCAGCGCCAATGAACTGCCACTCAGTCCCTGGTTGACCTTGGAATAGCCGGTCATCGTCGCAATCGTCATGAAGTCGGTAAATTCCCGGTAGTAGATGACGTTGAGGTAGAGTAGGAGGGTGTTGGCGATGTCAAGTCCCATGATGACGGGATAGAAGAAGCGCGCCCGTTTGAAGTAAAATGCAATACTATAGATTAACGCCGTCGTGGCCAGTGGGTTAAAGATCAGAATGATGTACTGAAAAATATTGCTGGCCCCGAGGTTGAAATCAGTAAAGTAAGCAAACAGGGTTTTAAACCAAAAAAGGACGACTAGCAGGGTAAAGAACCCAATCCTAGTGTCCACGAATTTGCTTAATTTTTTCATTAAGAATGTTCCTCACAATCGATTGGGTAGTAACTAATTTTAGTAAATCAGAACTATTTTATCACAGATTGTGTTGAACCAATTATTGAGTGGCAATCATTGCTAAATCTTAATTGTTTGTTGCCGCTACTGGTGCCGGTCCGGTCAGCCAGTCGTAATGGAACAGCCGTTTCAGTTGCCGGTTGACGGGGATCCAAATTCCTGCTCGCCAAATATCTTTTAGTGAAGCAAGCATTGTTTGATCCTGCCGGTATTTTCTGGAGAGGGGAATGCGCAGGGTTTGACCATCTTCGGTCACTACTTTCACCGTTTTGCCAGTGACGGCAACAATTCTGGCAGCCACTATTTCAGGTTGGCTAGTATCTTTTAGTGTCATATTCATTCCTTCCTTCTATGCCACTTAGTCTACGGACAAAATGTGAACAAACTGTGTTTAAAGCTCTAAGTCCGCCCTAAGTTCGCTATTATTTCACCCTTGAAAGCGGTACAATAGTTGCAACACAAGACATGGAGGCATTATTATGACAAAGCTAAACCTATACCTGGTTCGTCACGGGCAGACCTACTTTAATATCTATAATAAGCTGCAAGGGTGGAGCAATTCGCCGTTAACTGCTCAGGGCAGGGATAACGCCCGCCAGGCCGGTGAGCGCTTGCGAAATGTCCACTTTGCGGGCGCCTTTTGCAGTGACACCACCCGGGCGATGGAAACTATTCAGACGATCCTTGATATGAATGAAGCGGATTCGGTTAAGCAGCCGGTCACCGCACCGTACTTCCGGGAAGAATTCTACGGCTCCTATGAAGGTACTAACATGGACCTGGCCTGGTATAATGCCGGGGCTCCCCACGGGCTCACAAACTTTCACGACATTGTCACTGAACATTCGATTGGCACAGCCAAGGATTGGCTCAAAGATGCCGATCCCTTCCACGATGCCGAAAACAACCAGGAATACTGGGAACGGGTCGATAAAGGGATCGCGCTGATTAAAAACGCCGGCTTGCCGGACGATAGCAACGTCCTCTGGGTGAGCCACGGCAACACCCTCCTTAGCCTAGTAGAACGCTTTGGCGGCGGCAAGTATGATGTGACCGTTCGCCCAGCTAACGGCAGCTTGACCCGCCTCCTGTTGACCGATGATGATATTCAAGTGGTCGCTTACAATAAATAGCACAATGCGGTATGACTTTTAGCCATCAAAGGTGAGAAATTTAGGATAAATTCCACCACTCGCTACCCTAAGAACCAGAGAGTGAGAAAGAACGTCCCAAATCGGCTAGCGGTTATAATGCCCTCTAAGTATACAGATGAAATAGAAAATTCATCTTGTACTCGGAGGGCTTTTTCTATGG
>OLQI01000211.1_pt1 | contig 61217 bp, 61 predicted proteins | sample 1672171 | NCBI WGS metagenome assembly OLQI01 (sample SAMEA3136655, study PRJEB25190) | human gut metagenome
AGTATATGCGTGATTTCTTATCTGAATTCCAAATGGAAACAGGTGTAAAAGATGAGACATAATGAGTATCTATTAGATAAATCGTATTTCGAAAAAGTCGCTGCGCTTTTTAATAAAGGACAGTCTGATCCCCAAAAAATCCTTGTCGTAGAGCACGCCGTGATTAACAGTTTGGATTTTATAGACTATTTATGTGAACACTACGAAGTGTACTTTATACCTAAGCCCAAAAGTATCGATCGTAAAGCCCTTAAACATTTATCAAAAACTTGTACAATATTAGATGTTTCTAGGAAAGAATTAGCAGGCGTTGATACACCTAACTTGATAAAGAAAATTGTCGGACAGGACACGTTTGCAATTATTGATATTGGTGGGTATTTTGTACCAAGATTAAGTGACATTCAGAAACAGTTTAAAGGTCAATTGGTTAAAATAATCGAGGATACGGAAAATGGCTACCAAAAGTATGAAGATAAGCTGTCCAATAATTCAATATCAGTCCCAATACTATCAGTGGCAAGAAGTTCTTTAAAAATTGAGGAAGATTTTTTGGTTGGACATGAGATTGTAGTCAAATCCGAAATCTTTTTAGCAGATTATGGAACGACGCTTTTAGGCAAGAAAGTACTAGTTATTGGCTATGGTAAAGTTGGCTCCAGTATAGCGGGTAATTTAAGAAAACGTGGTGCAATAGTCATAGTTGCTGATAAAAGGGCAATACGATTAGCTAACGCATTAGCCCATGGGTACCAAATAACTAATGATATATATACTGAGCTAATTGACGTTGATATTGTGTATATAGCTAATGGAGAGAAGTCTATTGATACTCTTCAACTAAAAAAATTGGATTTGAAACATACTTTATATAGCTTTTCTGTAACTTCAGCGGACGATACTTTTAAAAATAGTCAAATGATCAACAAATTACCCCACTATGGACACAATGGTGGGTATAAAATTTTAAAAACTAAAAGCAATAGGACTGTTATTCTAGCAAATTCAGGGAACGCAATTAATTTCACATACTCTATATCAACATTAGCTTCCTACGTCCAATTAACACAGGCTGAAATGGCAGTTATACTACAAAAAGACATTTCAGGTGAAGAAAATCAGGGGATTGTTGAATTAAATGAAAACGACAGAGAAAAAATTGCTAAAGAATGGTTGGCAGAGATATTTGAAGTTGTTAAAAGTTGAATTAAATAAAAAAGCTTAAAGAATTATACAAATAAGCTCTGGTTGCTACCGACAAAGAGATTTTAAGCTGTTTTTAGTTGCTGCTAAACTTTGATCGTAGTATTAAACAAAAATACCTTATTAAGCGCAACTTTCACTGAAACAGTTGATAAAAATATTAAGATGAAATTTGGTTCCCTTGTCAAAGTTTCTGTATAATAGATTAAGCAGGAAGTTTTAAGGGCGGTGGCTGTCTTTTCCCTTGCGAGGTGAGGCCCATGGGAACATGGAATAATCTTCAGGAAGGTTTCACAGTCAATGAGCGTCTTCCAGACACTCTCGTTGATGTTGCTGTTTGGCACGTTTTTAATCGCGCTACTCAGCTATATCGACAAGCACCACAAATAAAAAAGCCGCCCCGATTATAACTTTGGCGAGTTACGGGACGACATTAATATAGTTTTGTAATTATGCCACCGCCTTTGAAGCGGCTTGCGTGGGAAGTCCTGTTTTCGGCGGGGCTTCCTTTTCTGTCTCCATTATAGCATGCCCTTTAAAAACTGGCTAACGTTTTAGACTTTGATCGGGTTCAGAATCTGGTTGTTTAATTTCTGGATTCTTTTTAGCAAATGCTTGCAGTTGTTTTTGAGTTCGATCACTAATTTCTTGGTGCACATCGTTTAACTGGTTTTTAAATTGCGCTTTCTGTTGTGGACTAATTGCTTGTTGAACTTTTTGTTGCAAGCTTTGATAGGACTTATTCAGTGGCTGGGATGATAGCTTTTTTAAATCATGCTCAGGCTCTTTTTGTGCTTCTTGTAAACCTAATTGTTTGGTTAACCCGTCACTAATCTCAATCACTTTGTTGCTAACTTGCTGGATCTCACTTAAAACACTATGGATCACCGCTTTATCTTTGGCCCATGTAGCTACATAACCGAGGGAGTAATTGCCCGTATCGATCCCAATATTTTGAATGGCGACATATGCAACTGCTTCGGATTGGGTTTCTTGATAGGCTCGTGGCCTAGATTTAAAGGCTGATTTTAATCCGTGTATCTGACTATGTGCATATTCGTGATATAAAGTCTTTAGTTTCAAAGCATTGTCGGGCTCATCACCACCAATGACGATTTCATTAGTGCTGGGTTGAAAATATCCCTTAGACCCATTTAGCGTCGCTAAAGGCACTTCACTGACTTGAAGATCGGTTTGTGGGTTGATATAGTCCTTGAATACGTTATACAAGCTCGTCAAATTATGATGATCGGCCAAATTTTCTTTGACAAAATCTCTAGCGCTTAGGACTGGGTAGCCGCTAGTTTGTACCACGTCAAAGATGGGCAGATAACGATAACCGACAATGGCGCGTTCGCCTGACGATGAGACCGATGAAATTTTTTCAATATGGCCATTTTGATAATAATTGAGTGCATGCTACGATAGTTACTAAAAGGAATGAGAAATATGACGCAACTAGTACTCAATGATTTAATTAATATTGATAAATTTCGTTCCAAGTATAACAAGCGCGTTATGGCAAGGTTCAACACAGATTGGAGTGTTGGTGAACAGCGACGCAGTTATCTCGATATGTACACGAATGATCCCACACTATTTAGAAACTGGGCAAATTCAACGTATTCTGCTCAGCACATAACGCGCGAGAGTGAGCAAGACTTGGTACTACAGTTTATTAAAATTCAACAGCCTGATCTCTGGCTTCTTACTCAAGCCGTCAACATTCAAAAAAAGGAAGGCCATACATTTCGCGATCCAATATTTGACTATGATGACATATGGTCAGCTAATTACACAGATATCCCGGAATTGCAAAAGTATGTTAACCTACTGGTCGTCAAATGGAAGAATTTTTCTCGAGTATGGCGCTATGTTGATCCCAATAAGGTAAAAAGCATTCCAATTTATCAAATTCTACCGAAACCATATCATTTGTTAGATTTAGAATTCCCTGGTTTCAATAAAATCAAGATGCGTTACCCAGATCTCAAAAGAGTCATTAACCAGCCAGAATGGAAACAGGCACTTTCCGGAGTGTATGGTGTTTACTTAATTACAGACCTCAGTAATGGGCAACTATATGTCGGTTCTGCCTATGGTGAAGACGGTATCTACGGTCGCTGGTGTACTTATCTTACTTCAGGCTATGACAAATATGAGAATGAGTCTGGAGATTATCCTAATAAACGTCTTCGTGACTTGGTACGCAAACGGGGAATACAGTATGTCAAACAAAATTTCCAATATAGCTTATTAGAAATTTTTCCTAAGAATGAAATGGGTAAATCTAATGCATTGACGCGAGAAAACTATTGGAAAGAAATGGTTGATAGTCGATATCATGGTTACAATGCTAATTAACCTAGCTGTATTATCTATACAAGTTTAGATATTTTTGCTCATCAATCAAAAGGACGGTCCACAACAATGTTACTGATTCCACATTGTTATGGGCCGTTAAGTTATTTCATCAGGTCATCAAAGGTTTGATTAACCGTCTCTTGATCACGATTGTTCGTAAATGTTTTAACTGGTTGTAAGTCACTTAAATCATTGGCAACTTCCTTCGTCGCATAAATCATAACTGGGGTACGCTTCGCAAACTGGGTTTGGACTAACGCCACATTACCAACTACCGGGGTGCCCTTCGTCTGTTCGGTAATCCGCCACTTATACAACTTTTTCGTATTCAAAACATGTTTTGCCCGCTCATCAGGATCATGCACAATATGATAGGCCATTAACACATTATCAGCCATGTTGACTCCTCCCATTATTGGCCAGTGGTTATTTCTTAACACCATTAGTATACGTTCTGAGCCCTCAAACTAGCAATTATTTGAACCAAGCCACCAATCGATCAAACCAAGTTTGGTGATGACCAGTCTGGGCCATCTTAACTACTTTAGTAACCGTTGGCTTAGGCGCTGGAGTCGTTGGTTTGGCCGGGGTTGCCGGCTTATCGGTATGATACTTAACCGTACTGGTCTTATCTTTACCATTAGACGCTTGGTTATTCCAAGTATAGGTCTGGCCTTGCTTGGTCAACTCACTATCCGCTTTGTCAGTTGGGAGACTGGCGACAAAGCGTGTTTTGGTTTGCTTACCAGCATACTCAACGATTTTATCAGCTTTTGGTGTCACGGTTAGCTTACCGTTCTCAAATTTGACTGTGAAATCAGCGGTCACATCTTTAGTGTAAGTCAATGTCGCTAGTTTTTCCTTAGTCATTGTTTTAGCATCAATCTTGCTAGTCTTTGATGTTGACTGATCATCAGTCTTAGTTGACGAACTAGCGCTCGTTGCGGTTGAGGACTGGTCATCGGCCTTAGATGATGAATTGGTATCGGTTGTTGTGGTATCAGCTAGATAGACTTTCACCGCTTTCAAATCAACTTTCGCATCTTTCGGCAGTTGATCAGTATCGGTCATATACTGAGTTTCGCCTAAATTGTTATACTGATTGAAAATGTTGAAAGGCACGGTTTTGGCGTTGATAATATTGGCATTGGCCACGGTATCGGCTAACTTGCCGTCCTTGGTTTCGACCTTCTTAGTGATCAAATCAGGGTCTTTTTCAGCATTATAATCAACGTTATTGGACGTTTGATCGCCCTTAGCGACTTTATTATGCCAAACGTAGTCGCTATCTTTCTTCGTTAGTTGACTATCAGCTTTTGCCTTAGGTAGACTCGCCGCAAACCGCACCTTCGTTTGTTGATTCTTAAACTCAGCTTCCTTACCAGCTTTCGGCGTCACGGTTAATTTACCGTCCTTATAGGCAATCGTAACATCGCTGGTCACGTCTTTCGTATAACTCAGCCCCGTAAGCTTATCAGCCGTCATCTTGAAGACATCGGCCTTTCCATCGCTCATCATCACCTTGATCTTACTAGTATCAACTTTCGCATCTTTCGGCAATTGATCGGTATCTGTTAAATCGTCAGTATGTGAGTTGTTATCGTACTGATTGAAAATATCAAAGTAAACGTCCTTACCCGTCAAGATATTAACATTGTCACTCGTTGTTGCGAGCTTGCCTTGGGCATCTTCCACGCGCTTGGCCACTAATGATGGTGAAAGCTTCTCAACTGGGTTACTTGGCGTGTTTGAATCCGTGGTCACATCATTAATTTTGGTGGTGAAATTGTTCTTGACCGTCACGTTATCAGCATTGACGGTTGTGACTAACTTAGCTTCCGGTACCGCATAGGCCTTGCTCTTACCGGCGTTCATTGCCTTTAATAAGTCCGCCTTAGCGGTATAAGTGACCGTTTGACCGTCAACCTTCACGTCCCAATTATTAGTATTAGCTTTGACGGTTTCCGCCTGATTGACCGTAAGTTCTTTTTGAACCTTATCAGTCAGCACATAGCTCTTAATATCATCAGTTCGGTTAGCTGGCAAGTCTGAGTTGGTTAGCGGATAAGTCAAGGTATCGCCCTTATCCACGGTCTTACCATTAATGGAAGCCGTGTCCTTCCCCTGATTATCACCGGCAGTGACATCTTTATGATTACTTGGGGTGACCATCAAATCAGTAAGTTGGTAACTGGCCGTTTGCGCTTTTGGCTTAGTGGGTTCAACTGGCTTTGGTTTCAAATTAACGGCAAAGTTAATATTCCCATCGGCATAATAGTCAGCGACGTAGTTACTACCATACCAATCATTATTGACACCCCAGGTCCATGTGGTGGTATCAGTATTGTCTAGCCGTGTCCATACTTGCGTACTTAAATCAGAATTAGACAGTGCTTCATCAGGTCCTTGGTACTTTTGACTACCTTCGTCTTTAACTTTTGAACCAATCAGCACAGAATCAGCCTTGTTGTCTAGTTGATAGAATTGATGCGCATCAAGATCACCTTTTCCATCAAGGGTTGTCATCTTGAGTAATTTGTTCGTGCCATGAACATAGGTTTTGCGGACAATCGTATATTGTTGGACAGGTTTTGGCACATCTAAGCCTAAGGTTGTTTTCATAATAATGGCGTATGGCGGGAAATCACTAGGTTTATCTTTACCATCATGACTACTACTATACTGTTTAAAGCTTTTAACCGTATATTCAACATCGACATTTTGGTTAGTCGCATTATCATACGCGGCATTATTGTACCGCCAATGGGCCCCCGGCGTCATTTTGAAGAGCAAGTAGTTATCATCACTAGCACTCTTTAACTTCGATTCGCCAGCGTCGTCGCCTTCACCAGTATGGTCATTGAAAAATTTAAGATCACTGGTATTGGCCGTCGTTACATTGCCTTGATCAAACGACATTTTGGCATTCTTAGCCGTGTTGCCGGAAATATAAGTGACGTTAGCCTGCTTACCATCTAAGAATTTAGTTAATTGCGACTTCGTCCACTCGGTATTGTTAGTAATATCAGGCTCTTTCATATAAGCTTCCCAGGCGGCTAAGTCTTTTTTATACTGGGCTTCTTCGGTGTTGTACTTTTCAGTAGCTGCTTTTTGCGTAGTGGCAGCCTTGTTCAGAGCCGTTACTTGTGAACTATAATCAGACACAATATCTTTTTGTGCTTGGCTGGATTGACCACTCGTTGCGACCGTATTTTTTGTGGCCTTTTGCGTCACGTTAACGCCGGCCGCTTTAGCTTGGGTAACAGCATCTTGTAAGCCCTTATCATCGACTTTCACCTTCAACCCGTTGTTTTGACTACCACTCCCAGTGCTATCAGCGCGTGCTGTCATGCCACGCTGGTTACCAACTGCCACTAATGGGGCTATCGTCAGAGTTAAGGCTGACAAAACTAACATCTTCTTACCATAAAACTTTACTTCTGCGGTTATTTTGGGATTCATCGTCCACCACTCCTCTTTTTTAATTGAACTATTCTGCGCTCGTGCTGGTTAAGTTGCCTTGCACCACCTCCCGCATTGACCCCGTCGCATTACAAGTAAACAACGTGACCATGGCTTGTTTAGGTTGTTGATACAACACACTCGTGCTAGCGGGTTGACCATTAATATAAGTCTGGTTGGGGCTAACCGCTTGCTGACCAGTCAATAAGCGATTAACCCGGTAGTGATAGACCTTGGTCGCACTAATCAAGTTCACCGTCGCCCCCATTTTGATTTGGGGCACATTTGAGAATAGCACCCCCGGCATCGTCATATTATGACCAGCTAACACGTAATTGCCTTGTCCTATCTGCTGATGGGCAAAGTAAGTCGTCGCCCCCAGGCTCAACGTATATTGATTCGTCCCTTGATAAATCGGTAACGCTAGCCCAATTGAGGGCACTTTCACGTAGGCCACTTGCTGACCTTCCAAGCCTACCTTTTTGGCTTTACGCTGGATTTTCAATAGTTGTTGATAATCCTGATTAGTGACACCGGCGTTGTTATTTTCCGTATAGCGCTGTGGTAGCGTCTGGCTCTGACTAGCTTTAGCTACTCGCCCGGTTCGACCACTCACCGTTTGCTTTAACTGCCCTTGTAATTGCCGATTACTTTTGCGTCCCAGTCGCTTTTGTGTCTGCACATACTCAGTGGTCATTTCATGAACTTGGTACTGCACCCAGCCCCATATTCCGCCGCCAATCAAGACAATTAGACTGACGATGCCAATTAAAGCCGACCACAGCTGATGTTGCTTAATCCATTTCATCACTCACACCTACTTTTCACTCGTTTTTTTCGCTGCTGATTTTGCGGTGGCCTGTGCCTTGGTTAGTTGCGCCTTAGTTTGACTAGCCTCGGCCTGTGCCGTTTTTTTATCCTGCTGTGCCGCTGAAACTTGTCCCTTTAAAGCCGTATTATGTTGACTCAGTTGATAATATCGCCGGTTTAATGACGCCGTATTCGATTGGGCTTGCCGTAATTGTTGTTGGTTGGTTGTTAAAGCTTGGGCCACTTGTTGGTGATCGTGATAGGCCCACAAGCCACCGCCTCCCAGTACCACCAAGCCCACTGCGGTTCCCAGCCCCAAGCTCACTTTCTGTAGCGTCTTAGGCTTCTGCTCGCGATCAACCACTTTAGTTGGGGTTGGCGTTTGTTTAGTTGCCAATTGCGCGGCTAATAGCTGCTCTAACTGACTACTCGCCGCCGGCGGTTGAAACTGCCCGGATTGCTGCTTCAACTGCGTCAATTCCGTGGTTTGCGTTTGTAATAGTTTTTGCATGTCTTCCTTTTCTTGCGTCACGTTTTGCTTCTCAGCTGCGATCCGGTTTAACTTGTGTTCTAGCTGTTGAACATCAACCAAGTTGACCTTGGCCCGATCGGCACTGGCTTGGGTTTCAACCGCATTTAGATGCACTTTCGTCACTTCTAAGGCGTATTCGTCCAACTTCTTGGCCAGATTCTGATAAACCGTCCCGGCAATATTTTGATCATTGGCCACCAATTTCCCCACACGGCGGTTATAATCCGCCCGCGTTTGCTGGTCTAATTCATGCTTTAGGCTGGCCAACTGTTGCTTTAAAGCTGTCTGCCGAGCTTTCAGTTCACTAGCATAGCGTTCGTTAGCGTCCTGCACGGCCTTATTATCTAAGTCTTGCTTAGTCGCTTGCACTTGTTGCTCATAATCCGCTTGGCGTTTTGTCACCGCCCGTTCGGCGCCCGCTTGAATTTGTTGCACGTCAACGTCACATTTAGACTTCAAGTCAGCCAATGCCTTAGCCTCGGTTTGGGCTTTATTTTGGGCCACTTGGGCTTGAATGGTTTCCCGCAAATCGGCCTGTGGATCATGTTGGGCCTGATAGTCCCGTAACTGTTTAGCCACCGCTTGCCGCTGTTGTTCGCTATAACTCACTAAGTCCTGTGTTGCGTCGGCATTAAGCCGTTGTTCGAGTGTGCGCAAGTAAGTATTGCTATGGCGCTTCTTTTGTTCAACTTGATAAGCGACGTATTGTTGATCGGCCTCGGGCACTGCCGCCAAATTTTGCACCTTAAACTGGGTCACTTTTATTTGACCAATCCGCGACGGCTTAGGTGTCACCGGCATTGTTTCCGGTTTAGCCGTTGAACTACCCTCCGCTTGACTGGTTGGTTCATTAGACCCAGCTTTACGCTCACCTGTACGATCACCCGAACTGGTCGGCTGACCTGTTGTGGCACCCGCTGACGCCGCTACTTTCGTAGACTGATTTTCAATCGTGGCTCCCGTCTGACTAGCGGGTGCCTTTCCAGTGGCACTACTTGCCACTGGTGCTTCTGACGCCGGCCTAGTTGCTGGTTGAACCACTTCATCTAACCCCGCATACCGGACGTGAAAGTCATCAGCCTCAGCTTGGGTTTCACTTGGTACTAAGGCCACAACTTGTTGATCGGGATTGGCGGCTTGATAAGCCGCCATAAACTCACTGGCCCAAGTCCGCTTATCATCATAATCAATGTCCGCAAACTCTGGTGCATTGAAGATACTGTTGACCACGAACCCGGTAAAATCACGATAGTCACGATCTAAAGTAAATTGCCCCACCCGCACATAGGGCTCATATTTAAACCCCCGACCAGCTGCTTGCCGTTGTAACACGGTAATCGGTTCAAAACTCAGGGGGGCCCCTTGGTCAATCACGTGTTCACGCAGGCGTTGAAACAACTGACAAGCCACGTTCAACGTCATCAATGGTAGCTGCTGGATAATTCCTGACCGGGCCACGCGTTCTTGTTGGCCCAGTTCTTCAATCAACTCAGTTACAACGGCATCGTGCCGTAATTTTTGACTATCCCCCTTACTAAATTCCAGTACAAATGGCTCCTGTAACTTCGCGCGCTTTTTAAATAGTGCCATGTTGTTAACTCCTTTCAGACTTGCGGGTTATGTATTAACGAGGTAGTAACGTCTTCGTTACCCCCGCTACTGCCCCGTTTAAAAACTCAGTATCTAACTACCAAATGAGCCTTGCGAATAGGTTTTCGCTAAGGTTGCGATCGCTGAAATGGCAAACAAACCAATCACTGAAATAATGATCCAAACTAAGTGACTCTTGATCTTGTCACGTAGCCGATCACCACCCCAGGCCATCAGGGCAAAACACCCCGCACCAATCGCGATAGCGCCGGCAAACCCGACAATTTGAAAAGCATTCGTCACCTTTTTCATAATGCTTTGCGTGTTACTAACCGCATCTAAGCTCGGTAATACCTTTAAGTACCCCGTCACTGCGGCTAATTTGAAACTAGCTAACCATGTTGACATCGGTCTTCCTCCTTTCCATAACCCCGAGTTTACGTGCTCTGCCAGGTCATGGCGTAACCCTGCCCTTAACGGGCTTCGATAATGACTTTTAAGTCACCAAAGCGATCCTTTTGCCCTTGAAATACCCCCGGCCACCGGCCGACAACCCGGACTAAATAGTGATATTTAGTCACTTGGGTCGCATCTTGTTGTAATAACACCCGCGCTAGGGCCGCTTTGATTTTTTCATTTAATAGATACGCAATTGGCCGGGCCCCATTGGTCATATCAAAACCAACGGTCGCTAGGTACCGGGCCACCTCGGGGCTAAAATCGACTTTTAGTTGCCGCTGTGCTAACGTCGCTTTAAATTCCGTTAAATACTTGGTCGCAATCGCCAACCCAATCTTTTCATCAAGCATGTTAAAAATAATTTTGTGCTCGATCCGATTCACAAATTCCGGTCGAAATTCATTCTTCAACGCTTTTTCCACCACGGTTTTAAACTGTAGTTGCCGTTGTTCACCCTGACGTAAGTGATTGAATTGTTGTTGATCATTAACCACTTTAGCGGCCAAGTTCGTCGTCATAATAATGATGGTGTTCTTAAATGAAACCGGTTGATCATCACTATCATGTAAGATACCATCTTGGAGCACTTGCAAAAATAAGTCTTGGACATCATGACTGCCCTTCTCAATTTCATCTAACAACACAATGGCAAAGGGTTGGTGCTTAACCGCTTCGGTTAAGGTTCCCCCAGCGTCAGCGGTCCCTAATAAGCGGTGCACCGCGTCTTGGTCGTTATATTCTGACATATCAAAACGGATTAAAGCGTCTGGGGACCCAAACATGGCCTGGGCCAGCTGTTTAGCCGTTTCCGTTTTTCCAGTTCCCGGCATTCCCAAAAAAAGAAACGAACTAATGGGCTTAGTTGGATCTTGGAACCCCGCAAAATACAACGTCAGGGCATCTAAGACCCCCTGAATCGCCTGTGGTTGGCCCTTGATATTCTGATTGAGCCGGTGTTGCACATCATTGAGCTGGGCTTGTCGATTCTTCATAATCTGATGTAAAGGAATGTGCTTGCGCTGTTCAATGACCTTCGCCACTGTCACTGGCGTGACGGCTTTCAGAGCATGGGCCTTCGCATACGCACAACTTTCATCTAATAAATCAAACGCCTTGTCCGGCAAATAACGATCAGGTAAATATCGCACGGCATAATCCACTGCTGTCTTCGTCGCGGTCGCGTCAATGGTTAAGTCATGGTAAGCTTCGTAACTAGCCTTTAAACCGGCTAGGATCTGATAACTAGCTAACACACCCGGTTCAGCCAATTGAATCACATCAAACCGCCGGGCTAACGCCCCGTCTTTTTCCAAATAACGGTGATATTCTTTCGTCGTGGTCGCACCAATTAACGTGATTTCACCTCGCGCCAAGGCTGGCTTTAAAACGTTACTAACATCTAGGGCATTGTCACCATCACTGCCAGTGCCGACAATCGTATGAATTTCATCAATAAACACCATCGCCTGATTAGCTTGCAATTCCGTGAGTAAAGATTTAAAGAGGCCCATGAAGTTCTGATCACTTTGCTTTAACTGGGCCAGTTCCAACACATAAATGGGCTGAGCTTGTAGCTCAGGAGGCACTTGTTGCGTCACAATCCGCTTAGCTAAGCCTTCAATTAAATTGGTTTTACCAACTCCCGGTGGCGCAATCACTAACGGATTCCGTTTGTTTTTACGACAAAGCGTCTCCACCAACTGTTCAATTTCCTGATTGCGACCAATGGTTTGATACTGATCAGGATTAGCTGCGACCACTTTAGTCAAGTCTTGGGTATACGTTGCCAATAAACTCATGAGTATTGCCCAAACAAATCATTATCGGGATTGTCTGGGCCCTCGTTATCACCATTGTCACTATCAATTTCTTTACCACTGGCATCAAAGGTAGTGGCCTTAGGACTAGTAGCTGCTTGATCCGGTTGTTGTTCAAAATCGGTGGCCGTAAACGGTTCGGGGTGTCCTTGACTTGGTAACGCTGATGGCACGTTTAACTTTGGAGCCGCTTGATCAACGTTAGCGGCGTTGGCTAGGTGTTCAGCCACCGCACTACCAACTGTTGCCGGGTCAAAGTCTTGCGTTTCATCAACTGCCTGTAAGTGTTCTCCTGGTTGGTCTTCCTCGACTTGATCAGTGCTGGTAGCCGGTTCGGTTCCCTGGTCTGGTACCGTTTTAGGCTGCTGATTGGCTAATTCACTAGGCCCTGCCGGTGTCTTTACATCTGCTTCGCCAGTTAGCGTCAACACCTGTTTTGCTTGCAAAGCTTGTAAGACCTGATCAACCAGCGCTTGATCAACCGGTTTTTTAAAAATCAGTTCAACCGAGGTCTCTAGGGGAATTAATTGCCCGGTTAGGCGCAAGTCTTTACGTTCCCCCCAAGTAATCCCCGTTAGTTTCATTTTTGTAATTGACATGCTTATAACCCCCGTTCTTTCAATTGTGATAACCATTGCTCAACTTGTTTGGTGCTCGTAAAGCCTTTGGCTTCAATCACCAACCGCCCCGCCTCTTTTTGTAAGGCATCTTCTTGTGCTCGAAACGCAGCTTGCGCCTTGGCTAACCGTTCGCGTTCCGCTTTAATATCAATGTTGCGTAACCGTCGATTACTCATGACAAACACTTCCTTAATTTGTTAAATAATTGAAATTGATCAAAAGTTTGCATATCAAAGGTCAATTTGGTATACGGTCCAGTCTTAGCCGCTTGTAATTGCGCATTCCAATCCTTGGCCCCTGACCATTCCACCAAGTTTTGACACGTTTGATGGGGCGTGATTAACCGCATGTGTTGAAATTTTTCAATCAAGGCGCGCCCCGCCACATCATTGTCCGGCGCTAAATGTAAATAGGCCGGTAGCTCCGGTTGGGTGAGCAGATAATCATTAATGGTCTGCATCTTGGCACTGGCTCCACTCAAACTCAGTAACTGACTACCGCTTAACTCCTGGGCATACATTTGCCAGTACGACAGTAAATCGATTGGTGATTCGAAGACGTACAAGTGTTTAAACGGCCCTCTAAACCGGACATTAAACCCGTAATGCGGCTTGGAACCGGCTTTAATCTGCTTTAACGAGCCATGTTTGGGGTAACGTTGTCGATTGATCACAGTGCCTTGCACATCTCGGCCCACCAGGGTGCCGGCCGCATCAAACCAGTTAAAAATCACATTATGATAGCCATCACTGCCTAATAAACCTTGCCGCGCGGCAAAGGTAATTAATCGTGAATCCAGATGCCGATACTGCGTCAGATAAGCCATGCCAGCCGCATCTAACGGCGCTACCGATCCCACCGCTGACTTCGTGGGATAGTCAGCTTTCACTACGGCTTTCTGCTGGGGATTAGTCTTGGTAAACGCCTTGAGTCGAAAGTGCATTTCACGGTCACTGATACCGTAATAGGCCTTAATGAATTGACTCAAATTACCAGCTAAGCCTTGGCTGTTCCAAATAAAGTAATTTTTGCGGGTATCAATAATGAGTGAATCGTGTTCCTGTGAGCGTAAATACCGGCCTTCATGTTTAAAGGGCAGCCCAGCATAGCTAACGTAATCCGCAAGTTGTAACGCCATAAAAAAAGACCTCCTTTACCGGTAAGAATACTTACTACCGATAAAAGAGGTCGAAACCTGTTATTGAATTTTTAAACCTACTGCGAGTTAATATCAGCATTATCACTAAATTGTGCTCGCTACTGCCGCTGCAATGACACCCACAAAAAAAGCAGCAACTAAAATTGGATTGGCTAAAGTCAAAACCAAAATCACACCCAAAATAAAGTTAAGAACGATTAGGATGATTGACACTATTCTTTGTACCATGGAAAAAACAGTTCTAATTGAAAAAACATGTATTCCAAGAACAATCAACATCATTAAGAAAGATTTACAAAACAATTTCAAACTTTCAAAATTCTGAAAACTAACAAACGAAAAAGCATTTAAGAGATTTACCTTTACACCATAGGCATCATGAACCGAAGCATTATAGTGAGAAATCTGAAGCATAATTAAAATCCAGAAAAACAAAAACAGAATTTCTGCAAATAAGTGCATTGCAACACTTAATTTATCATCATAATCCATTCCCTGAGTCTCCATTTAACCTTTTTTTTAAATATCTGATGGTTGTGGCACGGTTATTTCTCTTTATATTGTAGCAAACTATAATAATTAACAGCATTAGAATAAAAATGCCACCCATACCGATATCAATTAATTGTCCTAATTGCACTGTAACAACTGAATTCATTTGTTGTGGCTTTAAGTGATAACTAGTTAAGATAAAGAGGCTAATCTTTTTAAAAACATAAGTTACAACACCGGCAATTAAGGTGATCAATGCAACATTTATAAACGAGAGCATACCTTTAGTATTTTTTTCTTTGTCTTCTAGCTCATCAATTTTTAATTGTAATTCTGCATCAGAATAATCATTATATTTTTTATTCTGATAGGCAATAATTTTTCTTTGCGTTCAATCCGTGACTTGGAGCTAAAATAGTTAATAAGCTCACGTAGATCCATCTTTAACATAACTTTCCTCCACTCTGCTTAATTAAAATCAAACCTTAGTTTGCCGGCTTCTAACTTCAACTTGGCACTAAATGTTTTTCCCGTTTTCTTACTCTTAAACCCTTTGAGCTGGGCTGTTTCACCAGTCTTGATCAGTTGCTTGATGGCACTTATTGGCAATTTCTTGCCACTCCATTGTTTGGGCAACGAGAATTGGCACCCCTTTTGATAGTTGGAACACCCATAAAACTTGCCACGATCTGAAATCTCACCCGTTTTACATATTGGACAAACCCCAACAGCGGCCTGCGCTTGTTGTTTTTGTTCCATCTGTTGTTGGGCCACCAGTTGCGTCTGTAAGTCCGCATTCTGGGCAAACTGCTCGGGAACTTCTTTAAGCAATTTTTGGATTAACAATTTAATCTGGCCTAAAAAGTTTTCGGGCGTGCGTTTTTTCTCACCAATTTCTTTTAAAGCTAGTTCCCATTTAGCTGTCATTGACGGACTCGTTAACAGTGGTTCTAATGCTACCGCTTGGCACAGTGTCACGCCAGTGCCACTAGCATGTAGCTCATTTTTCTTCGTAACTAAATAGTGCCGCCGTTTCAGTGTTTCTAACACATTGGCACGCGTAGCTTCGGTACCAATTCCCTCAACATCTTTTAACACCGCCGCTTCGTCCGCGTCCAAAGTCTTGCCGGCCGTTTTCATGGCTGTAATTAAGGTTCCTTCGGTAAACGGCTTCGGTGGCGTGGTCTGTTTCGTCGGGGTGGTTAAGACAGCTTGCACCGTTTGACCAGGCGTGACCACTGGTAGTGTACCTTTCACCTGCTCCACTGATTTTTCCTTGAAGAGGCGTTGCCAACCAGGATTGATTGGGACTTTGCCCACTGATTTAAACAGTGCTTGTCCGACCTGCGTCGTGATGGTCGTTTCCGTATATTCATAAGGCGCCGCAAACATGGCTAACGTGGTTTTTAACACCAAATCATAGACCTGGCGTTGTAAGACGGGTAATTTAGCCAATTGCGCTGAACTAGGCACCACTTTCGTCATAATAATCGCGGGGTGTTCCGTCACCTTCTGACCATTGACATAGCGCTTTTGCGGCGTGGTCTGTGGTAAAGCCATTTTTTCAGGCAATAATTCTTGGTACTGATCCAGGTTCGCCGCCAAATAGTCAAACTCTTGCTTCGTAAGGTACTCACTATCAGTGCGCGGATAAGTTAACCACTTGGCTTCATATAAGGCCTGCACCGCCGCTAGGGTTTCACTCGCACTCGCATGAAACCGCTGGTTAACCGCACTTTGTAGACTAGATAGTGAAAACAGCCGTGGACTAGGGGCCTTTTTGACGATGTTTTGGACATCTTTTATTAAAGCTGTCTGCGGGCCCCGCTGAACGTTTTTAGCCTGCATGAATACCGTTAATCCTTTTTCGTCTTTAAAGCGCTGATAGGGGGCTAATTTTGCCTCGAATTTTTGCTGATTGGCTAAAATTTCAGCATTTAGTTCCAAGTAGAGCTCCGGTTTAAAGTTTTTAATCAGTTGATCTCTTTGATAGACCATATATAACGTTGGCGTTTGAACACGGCCAATGGAGTACACCCCCGACAACCCATGTTGCCGTAATAACAAGGTGTACAATGGACTAGCATTCATGCCAACAAGCCAATCACTGATCTGTCTGGTCTGGGCTTCTTGGTAATTCGGATAAAATTGCCACCCATCTTTCAAATCGCGAAAACCCGCGATAATGGCTTCTTTTTCCAAACTGTTGATCCACAACCGTTGCATCGTTTTGTGTTCGACATCAATTTTAGCTTGTTTCATGATTGACCAAGCGATATTTTCACCCTCACGACCATTATCACCAGCCACAATAATCGTATCAGCCCGATTTAATAACGTCTCGACCACCTGAAACTGCTTTTGCTTGTCCGCAATAACTTCGAATTGATAGGTGGTTGGAAAGATTGGTAAGTTGGCTAAAGCCCAATTGCGATACTTCGCATCATATTTTTCCGGCGGGACGAGTTCGACCAAATGCCCCAGCGCGTGTGTCACTAGCGTATCATCGGGTAACACTGGATCACTAACCTCATAGTAACCCGACTTTTTCTGACTCTTTTGAAAGGCCGCCACATATGCCCGGGCCTGGCTAGGTTTTTCTGCTAAAATTACCGTCGTCATAATTTGCACTCCTAACATTAATTTAGTCCCAGCTTACCAGCCTAACGACCTTAGCGTTAAATTCACCCTCCAGAAATATTTGTTATGAGTACCGATGCTTGCATTACAGCACGCACTGTACTAAAGTAACAGTTGTATTAGATTATTTCCCCAAAATAATTAGTAATCCTTTTTGTACAAAGATAAGTTCTAGGTACTATATGTTCTACTCCGACCACTCATAACCCCCATTATGAGTGGCTTTTTGTTCTTAGAACGACCTTTTAGCCACTGAAATATTTATTGCGAGTAATCGGTTGTATATTGATTGCTAAGTTTTCCAATATACGTTATTTTAAGAGTGCCAAATCTTCTCTTGTTTTGGCATTGCGGTATATAACCTAATCAATTTTTCACACAATTTCCGCTGACCGTTCTTAATTTCCATTACGAGCGGTCTTTTTTGTGTCACAACAAATCATAGAAAAATTCTTGTCCATAATATCTATCTGGCTTTACTCGTGGTCTACGGGACGGCTAGAATCTAAATAACACCCTAGTCTAGCCCAGCCCTAAGCAACCATCGCTCGCGTTCCCATTGCTTCAAAACCTAACCCAACCGTGCTATAATATAGGCATAGAAAAAGGAAGTCCTGCTAGTACAGGGCTTCCCGTGTAGAGCCGTTTAAGACGGTGGCATAACTTAATACGATTAAATAACCGCTAGCTCTGCCAAGCTAAGGCGGTTATTTTTTTTGCTGACTTTTAATCAGCTCAACAATTAATGCGATTAAGGCTACGATAAACGTACCGAAAGCCAGCATTAATTGTAAAGCGTCCGACACGGACACTTGGGCTACTCCTTTCCTGGAATTTTGGTTGGCTTATTAGGTTTACACCATAAGCACCACCTCCAATACTGGAAATAGCCACCGCCTTAACTTCTCTACTAGCATAGTATAACATAATGCACGCTGTAACTACCGATACTACGGTATTCACAGCGTGCATTTTAGCTAATTTATCCATTGTTTAATTGCTCGTTCACAATGTCTATCTGACTTTATTTGTGGTCTACGGGACGGCTAGAATCTAAATAACACCCTAGTCTAGCCCAGCCCTAAGCAACCATCGCTCACCGCCAGTATGATCTTCAACCTGCCATTTACCAGCTTTAATTTTCGGTCGTGCTTGATTTATTTTTTCTTCATTCATTTTATACCCTCATTTTATCATTTATTTTAGTCATTGCCCGCGTTTTACAGCCACTTCCAACCCCACCCTGGAACTAAATCAAACTCAAGCCATTATATAAACTATGCACCACTAAATTAAGGCGCAAGTCGTGTTGCCGCTGGTATAAGCAAGCTAAGATCAAACCAGCCCCAAAATACAGTAACCAACTTAGACTGAGCCGCATTTCATGAACGCTCGCAAAAGCCCCGGCACTAACAATGGCTTGCCAGCGTTGATGGTTCCCCAAAAACCAGCGACAAAATAAGCCTCGAAACAACAATTCCTCCATCAGCGGCGCAATAATGACCAATTGACCGATCAACCAGACTTGACACCACCCGCGCAAACTACTCAACCAGTCGGTTAAAACTTGTTGATTAGCGGTAGTAGCCTGCCCACCACGGTGCATACTGGTCATCATAATAAGGCTAAGCCCCAACAGACTAACTAAAGCCCAGCCACCATTAATTAGAACCGGTCGCCAATGATCAATGGGGCGCCACCAGGCCTGACGACTACCATAACCCAGGCCTAACGCCAAAACCATTAACACCAGTGTGCCACTACCAAGTAAGAAAATGGTGGCGCCCGCGGACTTAGCTTGCAGCCCTGTTAAGCACACCCCGGTGGCCCATTGTTCAATTAGAATTAATCCCAACCAGCCCCCTACTTTGACCACTAACTGCATCTCACCGCCCCCGTTCTTGTTGGGCTTGTTCAATCGCTTGTTGCTGGTTAAACAACGCATTTTGGGCCTTTAAATCTTGATAATGGGTCTGTTCGGCTCGCCGCAATTGCTGTTTCACTTGTTGCCCCTCTTGCTTTAAGATTTGGTGACTAGCCTGTTGCTGTTGGCGTTGAAATTGCTTTAAATGTTGCGGCTTCCAGTGGTTGACAGCCGTCTTCATTGGCTCCCAACCGGCCCTCGCTGGCGCTTTTTTGTCCCGCTTGATTTTGGCGCTGAGCTGTTCAATTTTTTGATACCGTTGTTGCACTACGGCCGGCGGTAAAGCTTCCTTGTAGCTAGCCAGCGTGGCTTTCAACCGCAACAATTCCTGTTGTTGTTTAGTGATGGCTTGAACCTGCGCGCGCATCTGGCTTGGTTTGGTTAATTTAACGCCTAGTTCCTCACTTAACGCTTGCTGGAGTTCTGGGCGGAGCTTGGACCAGTTCACCCCACTAACGACGCTGCCCCCGTTAAACTCACTTTCTGCGGCCAGGCGTGCTTGCATTTTAGCGACCTGTGGTGCCGTTAATTTATCAATCGGTACATTGACAACATCAGTAAAGTACGCCGTTAAATCTTGTAACTGTTGCCGTTCTGTGGGACTTTGTTCCCATGGGGCTTGTAGCTTCAATTTAGCGAGCGTTAATCGTTGTTGATACCGGTCACTTAAAAAAGTACAGGCCTCCCGTTCGGCCGCATTGAGTGGCGTGGGTTCCTGACTCAGTTTCGTTAACACTCGCTGGGCTTGTTCAACCTTGGCCTGACTGGCCCGAGCATTTTGCTGACGCAAGGCCATGCGCCGTTGCCGCAATTCCTTAGTCTTGGCCGGGGTTGGCTGTAACCGATTTGCTTGCCGTAAAGCATCGATCCGTTGACGGTTGGCTTCAATATCGGCCGTGGTAAAGTTTTTAGCTAAACCGGCCATCGTCAGTTCTTGCTCATTGTCTGGTAGTTCGCGACAAGCTTTGAAGAGCGCATTGGTGAGTCGCTCTCTTAGTTCGGCTTCTTTATGTGCCAGCGTCCGCCCAGCCGTCCGTTGACCAAAGGCGGCTGCATTGTACTGATCTAGGGCCTGCACCGTTTGCTGAAAGACTTGGAACTCGGGATTGTCTTGTAAATATTGATTGACCAGGGCACTCGCAATTTGCTTAGGCTTTGCCATATCGCGGGCATTACTTCGATACCGCCACCGCTTTTTATCAGCCGGCAGACTGGCAAAGAGAGCCTGCAGCTGTTGTTCACCAACGGTCTGGCTTAGTTGCTGGCGCAGACTAGCTCGTTGAACACCCAGTCGCTTTTCTAAGGTTAATTTTTGCTCCCGTTCGCGGTGCCGATCAAGCGCAATCAACGCTTGAAAGACCTGACTCTTGATTTTGCGAATGGACGGTTGAGTGAATTTTCGCCGCGCTGCTTTCGCAACGCGTTTACCGTTCCGATAACCAATTTTATCTGGTCGTGGACTTAACTCCGAAATGCCCAAGTGCACATGAATATGGTTAGTATTAAATTGAATATCCCCCCACCAAAACCCCTTTTCGGCTAACCCATTAGCCTTTAAGAGCGGCCCCATACTGTGACGCACCGCCGCTTTGATCTTTTGCTGATCACAGGCTTCGGTCTTAGGGTCATACAAGTGATTATTAATCAAATATTGCGTTGAAAACGAGATGACCCCGGCCCATAAGACGCCTTTATTCGCCTGGGCGGTGTCTAATTTTTGCCGTAATTGATCCGTCTCGGCCACCGTTAAGTGATCCGTTCGTTGGTCAAAGGTGGGCGTTAATTGTTGCTGTTTGAGCTTGGTAACCTCGTCACCTTGATCTAACTCAGTCGCCGTATTGCGCGCCGTATAGTCGATAAATTTTTGATAAGGCAAGCGTGTTGCCACCCCGTCTACCGGCTCAACTGGTTCCTCATCAGGGCGCTGACTAGTTGGTTCTAATTCCGCTAAATTGTCTCGTTCCAACTGATCTAATCGCTGTTGTACTAAATTAACATCGTTACTTAAATCCGTTGCGTTATCACGTTCTGTGTATTTCGTATACCCACTGTAACTCATTTTATTGGCCACCGTCGCGGCGGTAAAATATTGCAACCTAAAGACGACTGCAGGTTGCTGGTGCTCAATTGGTTTCGACATAATGCTGTGCGTACCAGTCCTTCCATTGTCTAAATTCAGTTCGATTAATCTTTAAATAATTGGCATTCACTTTTAATAACGCACAAATTTCTTTCTCAGTAAACTCAAAGTAAGCTAGTCGTGCGGCCTGTTTTAAAATGGGCACGCGCTCGGTTGCGAGGACTTGATCATTAGCGGCAAATTCGGTAAACGGCACTGGTCGAATCTTAACTAAGATCTGATACAGCTCACGTTCCCGAGCAATTCGCGGCCAGTCTTCTGCACCAACTTGTTGTCGATACGTGGCATCGTCAACGACAAACTTTTCTTCATCATTATCATAGGCGCCAATTTCTACGGCCCACTTATGGTCAGCCGTATCAAAGCTCGACAATTGCGCTAACACATTTAGAAACTCGTCGGACAAATGCCAATTTTTTTTGCTAGCGGTCTTGAATTGATTAACTAACATGTCCGTCCTCCCACTTTTAGTGTTGTCGTAATTGATTGGCTTGAATATCAGTTTCAATCATCTTTTGCACTTGTTGCATCGCCATATTATTATCCGAACCGGGCGTATAAATTGACCCACCCTCCGTCACAACTCCGGCCGTACGATTATAAATCGACAATAACAGATACTTGATTTCGGCTTCATTTTGCCGATTTAACCGCAACTGCTTACCAATTTTCTGGTTCATTGGTGACTCCTGCCCGCGTTTCAATAGCTCAGCTTCGCGCCCATAAAATGATTTTTGCCCTAAGTTCATGTAAAGAAACAGTTGAATAAATTCGCTGATAATGAAGTTATACATTTTATTTTCTGTACGAACGAGCCGAGCCAAATCAGGATCACTTTCAAAGTAAGCTTTAAGTTCGGCAACCCGTTTTTGATTATAAGTATCCAACCGTAAATTAATTTTGCGGCCCCGTTGCTTGTTACTATCGGCAATCTGGTCATTGTAATCTAGTGGATTTTCGTTAGCCATTTCAATAATCTCCCTTCACCATGGCGGTCAATAAATTCTTAATCTCGGTTAATTCATTGGTATTAAGATTGGTTACTTCAACAACCCGATTCATCAGGGCCGTTTGTTCAATTAAATGGTTCGTAATATTCCCATTAATCAGAAAATCTAAGTTGTCCTGCGTCACCACTTCATTAATAATGGTGCGCATAAAATCAGAAAGATTATCATAACCCGCTAACTTACCCAATCGTTTTAATTTATCTTTATCAACTTGATCAACATTGCGAATATAGAGATTCGTTTTACCAGTGTTCATTGGAACAACCTCCTCAAAATTAATATCGGCTAAAACTTAATTGTCACGGCTAGTAAAAAGAAACTAGCGGAAAATTAGCGCTTAACAAGCCAACTGCATTAAAGAAGTAAAGAGCATAAGGGAATCTGTTGACTCGCCATTAAAAATGGCCAGTCAACCCGCCAGTGGCGGGGATTCCAGGTGCGGACTGCGTTTGCTCGTTTTTTGACGTTTTGACCACCAAATAGCCACCACTTGACCGCCTCTTGACCACCAGATAACCACCGTTTGACCACTTTTAAGAACTTAGTTTTTGTGCGTTATTTGGGTACTTTTAGTGACCTTAGCGAGCTTAAAAGTGCCGTTTCTTATCGCGGTTTGTTTCTTTTTAAGTAAGGCTTGTTCCGCTTTTAACGTGCTAATACGGTGCTTCGCACTCGTTATATTTTGTTGGTTTTGTTCGATGTCGCCAGTTAAAGTTTCAATATCACTGTCTGTTTGGGTCTGTTGACTAGCGACTTCATACTGACGATCCGTTCGCTTCGTTTGGATCTTATCGTGGTCTGCGCTAATGGCCGTCTTGGCAATTTTAATTTTGTTTTGTTGCCGTTTAATGCTGGTATTTCGCGCCGAAATTTCATCATTAATGGCCTGACTAGCAAAAGCTTTTGGCGATAAATCTGAAACGTGGGCCTGTCTAATTTTAGCCTGATTCGTCACAATAAAATCCGCTTGTGGCGCTGACGAACTCGTTTGATCCGTTTGTGGGGTAGCATTAACCAACCGGAACCGAATTGCTTCAAAGTTCTGATTGAAATGATCAACCATCACGACATACTTATTTTCGGTGACTGGAATTACGACCATTTTTAAGTTTTGCGGCACCACCGTTGCCAACTTAAAATGCAAATATTGCGACAAAATTTCTGTGGTGGGATCCGTCGAAGCCTGCACTTCAAACGTCGCAATTAGGCGTTGTTGGGTCGGGCTATATTGGCGCTGGACTAGCTTGACACCTTGCGCGCTATTATCACCACTAAAACTCTGATAACTGTTCAACGGGGTATCATCATTTTTGGTCGTTTGGCGATTTAATAGCCCATAATTAATAATTAACCCGCCGGTTAAAACCAGGTAAAGGCCAATAATAAAAAACCGGCGTAGCCGGCTATGTTCTTTTAAATACCGCCACCCGGTAGTTAATTTTTTCATCATTCAATCTCCTTTGTAGGGTTAATTTGCAGTCAACAAGTGTTTAATTTTGGTTAAATTCGTCCCTTGATACCGAGTGACTTGACCGTGATCGTAGCGGATTATAGTGGGCGTTGGGGTAACTTTAAATTGCGTTAAGTACCGTCGGTTTTCAGCCTTTTGGGTATTAATATTGACAATCTGTGGCGTCTGACTGAAATAGTTTTTGAACTCACTGCGTAACACTTGCGGCGCTATTTGGCGACAATCTCGACACCCCGGTTGGTAAAATAACAACACCGCCTGGGTCTTTTTCGATAACCGTTGCCGCACCACTTGCGCGACCGTCGGCGTTTGACTGGTCCGAATTAAACGCTCGGGTTGCCAATAAAACCAGCTCACTATCCCGACCATCACGAGGACTAAACTAACCGATAATCCTTTCAACCACCAATGCTTGTTAGTCATACTTGATCCTCCATTAATTGTTCCAGTTTGAATTGGGCGACTAATTTTTTTAACGGCTTAACGGGCCATTCAATGCGGCCAACGACGGTTGGCCGCCGACTAGTTAACCCATCAGTGGTTACTGGTACTTGCTTAACAATCCCAATTTGAATCGCCTCATTACTGGGACACCCAATTAATACAACATCATTGGGCTTTAATTTAATTGACTGGTTTAACGCACTATCATATTGCACCACTAGCGGTTCTGATAGCCGATCTAGTTTAATAAGTTGAACCGTTAAAGCAACTTTCATTCTTCAACTACCCCCAATCTAACAATCCGTAACGGGTGGGTTAAGACGCGTAAGCTTTGGCGTTGACCACCCAAATAATGGCCCCGGTTATTTTCCGTATCAATCAAACTAGGAAAGTTGGCCAACAACCATTGTTGGGCTAACCCTCGCGTGGCAAACACTTTTCCTTGAACTAAATTCCCCGCGGTTGTATCTAAAATGCCGTATTGACTCATCTTATAACGTCCCCCGTTTCACTAGCTGGCAATCTCTAGCTAAGGCCCAATCAATTATGGCCCTTGGCACTGTGCACGACATTAATCGTCGTGCCATTTTCCAAATGTTGTTCGATTAACTGACCCACTTGCGGCGCGACTGGCACTTTAGTTTCCCCGTTATTGGCCCGCGGCTTGTAAGTCACCCAATCCCCTAAATGGATCGTTTTGGTCATCATTGTTCTTCACTCCAAGGATTTTGTTCCAGTCCGGCTTCCAACCGTTGAACGTTACGCGACATCTTATCTTTTAACCGTAATAAGGCTAAAATGGCATTATCATACGCATCAATCTTGGTAAAATCACTACGTTCAACCACTTCATTTAACCGATCAGCTGCGTCAATCGCGGCCTGAACTAGTTGATTGAACTGACGATTCAGCTCATTATTTTCCATTAGTAACGTTTGTTGGTGTTTCAGTTGCTCGATTTTCTCGGTCATCTGTTCATATTTTTCACTGGTTTCTGCGTATTGATCACGTTCTTCTCTGAGCGCTTCAACCTCGCGATCACCTTCGGCATTAACTTCTTCCAAAAGTTGGTTCTTAGTGGCTAACAGCTTAGTTTGCTTTTTTAAATCTTCATAATCCTCAGGCACTGTCGGTACTGGAATTTCCACTTCACGAATTCCTTCAGCCTTAATCCGCCGTAATCGAGCTTCATACTTATCCTTTAAGGCCGCTTGTTCCGCGGCATGTTGGTCATCTTTAGTTTTCAGCTGTTTTTTTAGTTCACGCAGTTCACGAACCGTCATTTCATCGGGGGTCTTTTCCTCACCTGACTCCAAGCGATGCAACTTTTGGCGTTCTTCTTCGGGCAAGGTGGCAATTTCATAGAGCGCCTGCATTCCCAAATGCGAGGACGTCCTCGCATTTGGAATCTCATTAACAATTTTCATGAATTGTTGCGCTAACCTTCCATTCATCTTAATCGAATCAAGCCATTTACCAAACTCACCATGAGCTAAATTTTTTTCTTTGACCCATTTCAATCGTCGACCAATCTCAAAAATCGATTGGCCTGCCACTGACTGATAACTCTTAATTTCAGTGGTAATTTGCGTTAAATTAGTGGATAACCCCTTTTCTTCCGGTGTTTCCACGACCTGTTTGGTAATATCTTTTCGCTCCATTTACTGGTCCTCCTTATTTTTTAAAGCTCATGTGAAGGCAACAAAAAAGGGAACAACTGGTTTCCCAGTTGTTCCCTTATGTATCTACTATTCCCACAGATGACGTTAATTAGCACATTGATAGCAAAAAATCTTTTTTCATTAAACCTTGATACCGTAGTGTTATACCACGACGACGTCAAATAGTCTAAAGAAAATCGGCCAAAAAAGCCTATTTTCTGCTCATTTTATGCTAAAATTAGCACCGTTGCTGCTGAAACTTAGTAGTAACATAAGAGAGCAAGTAGGAAACATAGACAAGTTATGCTTCTTACGTCGAATCATGCTAAAGCCCGGACTGGTAATCCAGGACCAGTGATTCCCAAGCTCTCTTTTTTGATACCCACACATCAACAAAAATTTAAAATAGGTTCTTAAATTCCAGCTGTAGGTTGTACACATCGCAAACAAGAACATATGTTCTTGTTTGCGACTTTAATTTATCACTTCTTTAATAAGACGTCAATACTAATACTCATTTATCAATACCAGCAATCTTCTCTGAAACAATATACCCTATGAATTTATGATCACTAATTAAATCAGACTGAATCGGCTTAATTAGGTTATAACGTACAGTTCCACCATTAAATTGTTTACTAGTAAATGTTATGCTCTCCTTTAAAAATTTTTTTTGTTTTTAGCCTTTTGGTAGATTGTTTTATTCCTTTCTAATCCTTAATTCGTCTTGCTGATTAAACTATCAATGGCCGTAACCTGCTGCTTGGCACTGTCATAGGTAACCTCATAAACACTCGTCCCGGTGTTCCAAGTTTTAGTGCTGGCATATTTGCTCTTATACTTCGCAACTACTAAGACCTTTAACTGAGCGCCACTAACTGCTTGGCGGTAAACCCGTAATTGCGTTAGTTTTGAGGTGACTTGGCTACCATCACCATATAATTGGCTCTTGCCGCCAAAATACTGGTGATTTAACTTGGGCGCTAACCAGTGCTTAACTTTCGCTTGCCGCTGTGGGTAAGTATCTTGCTTATAGTTATATAAACCATTGAACACTGTCGTAATATTTGCCACCATGGTTGCGTTACTAGTTTGAACCGTCTGACTATCCGCGCTATTGTTTTTAACGCGCTCTTGGGCCTTAACCGCCGCCTGTTTGGCTTGATTGGCCGCCACGACGGTGCCTTTTAAGTGGGCCTGCTTCTTTAATAAGGCAGCCTTTTGGCGCTTAACTTGACTAATTTCAGTGGTCTTAGCCTGCACCTGTCGGTACTCATAACCACCCCAAATTAATGCGCCAGCCGTAACTAATCCTAAGAATACGATGATAATTGTTTTACGTTCCATATCCTGACTCCTTTACTTTGCTTTGATGGCCCGGGAAAATGTCGTCTCCCCTGATAATAAGCTACTAAATGCCGTGCCAAACTGCGCAATGTTAATGCTTTTACCAGTGCCCCCAGATTCAATAATCCGTGTCTGATTGCCATGCCAGTCTTCTGTTAGAATGGCCGTATGGCCGTTATTACCACTACCTTCGCCCTGGTTCACAATCACAATATCGCCCGCTTTCGCTTCACTTTTATCAATGGCTTTCAAGTAATGGTGCGACCCAGTGGCATCGCTCGCCATCGTGCCAGTAAACCACCCCATGTTAGCGGGAACCTTATAACCGGCTTTATTTAACACGAGCCACACAAAGCCTGAACAGTCGGTCCCGCCGGATTTATTAGGATTCTTTAAGTCCTTTCCCAAGTCTGAACTCGGGTGCGTCTGGACATAATAGAAATAGCCTAACCAGCCCTTGGCTGTTTTGAGAATATCACCATCATTCTCACTAGTCGCATCACAACTACTCCCAGTCGTGTCATCACTAGCGGTCGCTAACCCATCACTCGTGCCCGGATCAGTATCACCTAATTTGGCTAGCCAGTGATCCGCTAAGGGGTACCGACCAGGTTGCCCTGACGGTCCCTTCTCCAAGAACCACTGTTCGGGATTATTGCGCATACCTTCATATTCCATCAACCAATCATATGCGGCTTGGTGCGCGCTGGTTTCTTTAAAAATATGTTTTGCGCCCTGATAGCCATGCGCCATCTCGTAGACCATAAAGTTCAATTGGGCATCTAAGGAGTTCCATTTTTTATTATTTTTAGCCGCAAAGCTCATGAGGTTATCGTAGCGGTTACTCATCCACTGGGCGAGGCCCGTAGCCCCCGAACCGCCCGTATTCTTAACGCTCGGATTTAATTGGGATTCAAACTGCCAAACACCCAGGATTCCTGCGGCGGCTTGGGGGGTCGCTTTAACATCTTTGTTAGTCCGCAAGAACTGATAAATCGTCTTAGCATTCTTATTCATATCAGCGCTGGTCACCACATTACTGCTAGTCTCAGTGGTCACCGCACAATCATTGTCATCATCACTACTAGCAATAAATGTAATAAGTAGTAACAGACAGCTGATCAAGAGGAGCGGTACCCCTAAACCTAGACTGGCCATAATAACTTTCTTTTGCATTTATCCGAGCCACCACCTCATTACCAAAATCACCACCACCAATGCAAAAATTAACCCTATTGGTAAAATCAACTTATCTTGAATTTGCAGCGGGTTTTGGGTTTGACTTAACCGTTTCAGTTCCGCAATCCGGGCTTGCCGGGTCTGCTGCCGTAACACCTTGCGTTGCGCCCTAGTTGGCTTGTCTGACTTGGGTTGCCTTTTCATATTTAGCCCACCCCGCCATCATAACGATCTAGCATGGCTGGTGAAGCCTGCACGGTAAAGACATAGTTGCCATGGCCTTCAATGTGCATAAAACATTCATGTTCGCCCAATTGAGCCACCGTGGCCAGTTCTTCCGGTGTGATTGCTTTACCAAAAGCTTGTTGTAACCGGGGTAAATCATCAGCGGTCAACCGAAAGAAAATCGGATAAGTAAATAACCCAAACATCTTTTTCATCGCGGTATCATACTTTTGATACCGCTCACTGGGCACGATACTCTTGCTATCACTCAACATTTCCTTGATCGTTGGCATCACTAGATTCAACCCACAGAAGTTCTTGCGCATTTCTTCCATCAGGTTCGTTAACCAGGCCACGCCTTCCGCAAACTCGGGCTTGGCGTAATTCTGAAATTCATCAATGTTCAACCAGTAGTAAGGCACATCTTCTAACGCCACTGCATGGTTGTTATACAGGGTGCGATACTTTTTCCCGTTATTAATGATGTCAGCGGATAATAAACTCAAAGCTGAATAGACTTGCGCGTTAAAGGTGGCTTCACCATTGTTTTTCAGCCCGGAACAGTCGAAAACTACCGCTTTAATTTTAGAAAAATCTGGAATTGTGGTAATGCCATTGAAAATGTCGCCGTCTTTCGTCATCATATTCTCAAAGGTGTTCACAATCCGGTTAATTGATGTAATTTCAACGTCCGGCCGCCGCGTAATTTGATAGTTATCTTGTACTTGCCGTAAATAGACCACAAACTCCCCTAAAGTCGGGTATTGATCATGGGGTAACCCAATCGCGTACAACTTATCCCTGTTTTCCGATGGGTTGGCCACCCACATCTTTTGCATGATATAAAATTCTGTGGTGAGATTTTGCAGCCGAATCCGATCATCGTTGGTCAAGTCCAGGTTTTGTAAGCAGGCCATACTACTGATCTTTTCGATATGGTGATTAAACGAGCCAATTTCATCAATCGCTTGGCCATCTTTCGTCGTGGCCGTTGGAAAGATTTCAAACGGGTTAATCCGATTCTCACTCCCGTCTAGTGAGATCACGAGTCCTCCTTGGGAGCGACACTGCTTGGCATACTCGTTGGCAACATCAAAAGTCCGGGTAAAGCCCCCGCGGGCAAAGGCGATGTCATTCAACATTTTAGCTAACACGGATTTACCAGAACCAGGGCGTCCCGCTTCCATGAAAAACGACGTTAAGCGGTTCTGGCCCACATAAAAGGGATCCAGCATGATTTTGCCCTGGGTCTTCGAACAACCCAAGTACACCCCGTGGGGATCATCAAGTTCAATATGATTAAACGGAAAGCCATGGCCGATGACACTAGCGGCCACTGGTGTGCCTTGCCGGTGATTATCTAATAAACTTTGCTTCTCGGCGGGCACATATAAGCTTCTAAACTCCGCTTCTTGTTCGCCATAGAACACCCGCACCCCAAAGTCATCAGGCATATCCTCGGTAATCTTAGTCAACCGCTGACGCAATTGGAATTCATTATCGGCATAGACAAAGACGCGAATACTTAACCGTTTCATCTTTTCAGCGTGTAATAAATCCCGTAACAGCTCGGCTTGTTTCTGATTGGCCTCATCGGCTTCCATACGTGCAATCGGCTTTGCATTTAAATCGCGAGCCTGTGAGTTAGTTTCCGCCACTGAGTTTTGTAAAGCTTTGCGAATCTTTCGTTGATCCTCAGTACCTAAACTAATCGACGTCACCGTAAAATCATATTTCATAAACTTGCGTAACCAAAAATAGGCTAAGCGTTCTTTGGGAAACTTAAAAACGTGCAAGCACGCCACACAACTGCCGCCAAAGACGAGGTGACTATCTAAAGTCGTATCCACATTTCCCTGCGGCTGGGTATGCGCTAACAGTGCCAAATCATAGCCCGCGGCTTGTAATTGTTTAACTCTACGTCTAGTTAACATGGCCTCCAGGCCTCCTTTATATTTTCTTGTCGTTCATATTATTGAGACTGTATAAAAACTTAATTTTGCGATCCAAGCCTAACGGTTCAAACCGCAAATAATGGCCTTGTCGTTGAAATAACGTCGCCACTCGTTCGGTCAACTCCGCTGGGGTATCCCCAAAAATCAAGGCTAAGTATTCTTGGCTTTTCAAGGTTTTCTCAACCGCCGTCGCAATTTGTAAGCTTTCATTGATATACCGTAACCGCGTCGTTAACATTTGCCGTTGTTGATCGTCATGACAATTGACTAGGGCTTGTTCAACTTTTAAATAATCATGGTTCAAACTCAGCTGTTGTTGCGCGGTGGTCGCTGGAAATTGGGTCGCAATAAAGCTCCAATCAGGATCATAACGTTGTAAAAATTCGGTAAACTCTTGTGTCGGTTGACTTAACATATTATCTGGCAGTGCCGTTAGTCCTACCCCAGGAATCCGGCAAATTTCGGCGTAGCCCCAATCGTGCGCCAAAACTAAATAGTGGTAGTCATCATTGGTAAAGCCTTTGTAACCAAGCAGTTGTTCCACACTGCGCCATTTTTTAAATTGTTTACTCGGTTTCACTTGGGCTTGCTCAACTTGGCGCGCCTGCCCTAACGGGGTAATCGGTTTAACCGCGCCGTTGCTTGTTTTGCGCATTTTGTTTTAACCCTCCAATCGTTAATAACGCACTGAGTGAATCAAACTCGTAATACGAATAGCTGTGGTAGTAGTGACCACCCATTAGCAGATCATTAATCACTAACTGGTAATTTTTCTTACCTGGGTTGTGATACGGTGTGATGACTAACCAAACCGCAAAAACCAGATTAATTCCTTGAAACAGCCAATTAATCCCAGCTCGACTGTCTGGAAACACTAAGTTAGCGATAATCATCGCCACCCCACACCAAACGAGCACTAAGACAATATCGGCGACGTAAAACAAGAAGACCTTCATACGGGCCTTCACGTCCGGCGTCACCCCGACATTGGGCATATTATTCTGATTCATCAACCTGTCTCCTTTCTTTGAATAGCCTTAGCTTACCTAGTGCTTTGATCATGGGTGCACTACTACCTTGACGACCCAAATAAGCGCACAAAAAAGCGCGCCCCCGGTAAGGAACGCGCTAACCAAGGCCGTGATGGTACTCACCATCACTAGCCTAGTTGAATACAGGTTGATTTGTTTGCGAGGTAGGTTACTACCACCATTAATAGCCGGTAAGCCATTAACAATTGTTATAATACGTCCTTCCTCTGATAATCGCAACCTTAGTAAATCGAGTCATCAATCTTAATTTCGGGTAAGTTAACCATACTTTGCTTATCCCCACCCTGTTCACGGGCAACAGTCGTTAACACTGTACCAGCCTTGGTTAAGGTCTTAACCGCTGCGCGCTTGGACCCATTGGACACTACTGGTTGTCTACCTGATGCTGACTTAACCTCGTGCGAGCTTTGGGGCTGTGCAGTGGTACGGTCACTTGGGGCGCCATCATTCACTGATCTAGATTGATGATCACCCGGCCATTCAGGTTGCTCATCAACAGGACGCTCAAAGACCTCTCGCTCATCCTCCTCATAGTCCGAAATGATGCCTTTTGGAATGATGCCATTCGAAATGACGCCTTCCGGAATGACACCTTTGTTTGCTTGATCACCATATGCTGGTTGTGACATTGGTTCGCTAGCACCATCTTCACGGGCTAAGCCTTCTGGACGATCCGCTGAACTGACCTCTGCCCCAACTGTCGGTGTACTCTGATCACCGCTACTAGGAACTGTTACTCCTGAAGTTGGATTAGGTCGTGGTTGTGTCCCATTTAAGCCACCTTCCGCTTCATGATCCCAACTGGCCGGTTCCGCACTAGTACCGTTCGATGCCGTCACACCCGCAGTTGGGTCTGGCAAAGTGTTAAGTTCGTCTGATGTTTGACCGGCTTCTTTTGCTAGTCCAGTTGTCCCATTATCTGATGACGCCGAGGAAGCTGGCATCACGCCGGCAGTCGGATCTGGTAAGCCATCAACAGTTTTAGCTTGGGAACCAGTTTCTTTATCTAAAGTCGTTGGATCAGGCAATCCCTCATCACTTGTTGGCTTTGTTAATTCCGGCGTCGGTTGATCTGAACCACTAGCTGATGAACTGGCACTTCCAGCGGCTGAGTCTGATGGACTGACCGTGGAAGCCGACTGAACATCAATTTGTGAGCTAATCCCGTCAGGGGCCGCTGCAGAATCGGCCCCTGCGTTTTGGGTGGCTAAGCCGCCGTGCGGTGCCAAGTTCGCTTGATCAGCTATGGTATCATCTCGTTCAGCTGCACCCATAGCATTCGGTTTAACTGTTGCTTGACCGGCTTGTTGGGCACCCACTTTGGTGGGATCTGGTAACGCGCTCGTTCCAGTGGCGCTATCCAACGCTTTATTGACTTTTCCGGCATGGCCTTGCATGTCTGAACCTGCTTTACTCAAACCAGCTGCACCGGCTTTAATTCCTTTACCAGCAGCCGTAATCCCCAAACCTAAGCCCATCAAAGCGCCTAGCGCCGTCCGGTTCTTCGATTGTGGTACCCCGGTCCAACGTTCAATCAGACTAACTCCGGACATAAACGCCACAAAACAAGACAGATACATAAGTACTAAGAAAAAGCCAATCGGCAACGCCGAATTTGGATATTGTTTTAGAAAAGCTACGCCCGGATTATCGGCTGACCCCAGATAATCTAAGGCAATTAGAAACAGCCGTAAGCCAATCATTTCAGCGAATATCCCGATAAACGAGCCTTGGATTGCTTGCAAGACTTCTTTTAACCGTTGATTGGTACGTAAATCTTGAAACCCCATCAGTGGCGCTGAAGCATTGAGCATCAAAATTTCAAACCACGATTTGCCAACGCGAAAGGCAATTAACCCAAACATACAAGCAAGCAATAAGAGTTGTAAATCGGCGATAACGAAATGGCCAGTATAACGTGGATAAACCGACTCAAAGGCCTTGGTTAACTGACTTTGCTTGCTTGGCAAGGTGGCGTCCTCAACCGTATATTGATTCGTTTCCGCCCCCATTTTTACCCGATGCTTAAAGACATTATCAACACCCTTAGGAATCAAATTCGTTTTTAAATTATCCGACGCAATAACTTCTGAAAGGTCCAAATAACCAATGTTGTCCGCATTAATCCCGTTATATTTGTCCATTTGACCATCTAATTTCTCCGGATTAACGTCAAACCCTTTTTTGGCTAGGGCTACTGAATCGACAATACTATTCTGAACCGGTTGTACTGCAATGCTGGTTACACCACTGCCATTATTACCAACAATATCTTGGGCACCGGCCGTCACGAATTGACTAAACAAGTTAGTCCCAAACGGCAACATTACTAAGATTGCAATCACCACCACCAAGTTCGTAATCACTTCATGTAGTTTCGTCTTTGCCCGAAAAATATTCTCAACTAGCAAATAACCTAACCCAATCGTTAAAAGCGCGAATCCTAATAACACGATGGTCTTATAAAGGGTGCCCATTTCACCAACATTAAAATTAGCAAAAAAGCCAAACAGTTTTAAAACCGCCATAAACACACTCTCTAAGGCTTGCGCCGTATGATACAGGCCTAATAAAATCCACCCATTAACCGTCCCAATAATCTTCTGAACCGCTAAAATATCCGTGTGTAACACATTATGCCATTCTAAATAAAACTTTATTACTCTAGCCGTATTAGTCCCTTCTCCACCTCCAAAAAGCTTATCAATTAACTGATTATTATTAAGCAATGCTTCGGGCACTTGATACCCGGACGCTAGTACCACTAACCACTGAAAAAATGTTGTCATAACCAAACCCCTCTCACTTTCGATTTACAGTTAGCTTACCTACTGCTCATCAAAAGCGAGCAACACTACTCAACTGATATTGGCCGAATATTCCCGGCTTAAAACCCGCCTAGGCGGAGTAGCTTGAATCGTGATCATGCGTCTCACGTGAGGAGTTAGTTCTAAACGGTTTGGAGGCGACGGGACGACTAATAACTAAATAACACCCTAATCTAGCCCAGTTAACACCCAGCAGGCCTGCCCAGTCCCCAACCAAGAAACCCGTGTCCAGAACTATAGATACGTAATGGCATTTTAGAACACTAAATTCTAACCCGTATCTAGCAAATTCAATTGGGCATTGCGATGATGATCTTGGCGAGCATCAAGGCTCAATTGTTGTAGCGCCACTAATTCTTCTGAGGGTTCTAGTAACCGAGCAACCGTTATCCAATAGTTTAATCGCTGTTGGCGTTGTAACCTCATCGCATGTTGTAACAAGCTACTACGAGTCGCAAACTTCGTTGCTTGCCGACCGCTACCTTTTTCACGATAAACTAAGCCTTGATCAATTAGATCTTTCAGGGCCTTGGTTAGACTACCTAAGCAAATATTTAATTCTTGGGAAATGTGCCGTAAAGACGTTTTGGTAAACCAATTATTGTCCCGGAAAATTCTTTGGTTAAAGTAAGCCATAAGATCTGCTTGCCATTCATGGACATGACTATTAACGCGTTCTGAACGTGGCTTCGCATACTTGTACCAGGTCGTTTGCGAACGCTGCAAATAAACTCGCCTGTCAGCATCGGGAACCCAAGTTTCTAGCAACGCATTCACATATTCACGACTGGCCGCATGGAACTGACCTGAATAAGCATCATTAATTACTTTTTGAACGTGCTGTGTCGCCAGCGGGTGGGTAAGATTACTGTTAAACTCGTCCAAAATGTCAAAACACTGGGCTTGTAACACGTTTGAAGAATAACAAGCTAAGGCCAGCGTGAAGATTGTATTGTGCCGACCATAGCCCACGTTTTGATCAATGTCCGTTTGGTTAATTAAGGCTTGAAACCACGGTTGGTCAATCTGGCGACTAGTCCGCCAAGCCTTAAAAGACCGTTGAGTAGTTTGGGACTTAATTTGGTGCTGGTCATTCGCAAAATTAATACTCCAAGTCATTAAAGCTTGGAAGTCAACCGTCATTTTAGGCTCAAAATATTCAATATTGTCTGGTCGCGGAACTCTAAAAACGCCAAAGCTGTTGCAAGTCACATCAACCGCCGGCAACTTTTGCGCGTAGTATTGCTTTAATGACTTAGCAATCGCTTTAGCCGCACGCACTGCCGGCAATTTCCCATTAGCATGACGACGGACGAACACTGGCTCATCAAAGACATAATAGATATGATAGCCCTTGGTAGTCGCCAAAATTAAGGTTGGCAGAAACTGTACGTCTAACATCGCCGTGTCCCAAACCTCGGCAAACTTCGCTTGCCGTTCCTCAGCATCACGGTAGTCAACGTCAACCACTAACGTATTGATCTGACTTAAATTTTGTTCCTTAGCCCCTTTCACATAATGCTTAGTCGCATCTGTATAGGTAAGATAATTAAAAACATTGGGCGTCCAATGCGTGCTAGTCGCATAATTATCATGGACTGCTTCTTTGGAGGTATAAATCGTCCCCCAGCTTTTCGCCATTTGGGCTTTACTGCGATACATGGCAATCGCACCCTGCTTGTTGTGCTTCCCTGGAATCGATGCTTCTAACTGCAAGACGTTACTATGCCGGACTTTAGTTTCCCGTAACCCTTGATGCAAAATCAAATCAATCGCTTGTTGTGCTGTTTTCGTCGTTGACATACTGCTCACCCCCTACTAAAAAAGAACGCCGTAGCGTTCTTAGTCATCATTTTTATGTATTAAAATTAAACGTTCAAACACTAGATTTTTAAGCAATCGCTCCAGTTAACGTGGCTACTTGGTATTTAAACCCCAACTTGGCTCTTAGGGCGGTCAAATTCATCAAACTGCACCCTTGCCAAACGTAACCGGCACGAGTACAATTAACTCATTCTTCGTAGTTCTATGAGTTCCCGTGATTAGCCTCACGGGGATTTTTTGTTTATTTAATTTTTAATTGGGATTAGCTTAACAGTTTTCAACAAACATGAAGCACTTCTCCCTTTAGGCTTAATCAAACAAAAAGCAGATTAAGCCACCCACTGGGGTAACTTAATCTGCTTTAACTAAACCTATGTATGCGTTTAACTCGACTTTTCGACTGGCATAATCCTAATAGGTTTAGTATAATATCCCTATCAGGCAACTAGAGTTGACTACTTTTAGTAGTTCATATCCTAGCTAGCCATCTATAAAGACGAGCGTTAAAGGCGATCAAGTATCCCGGTACTTGGTTTGCTGGTTCAAAAATTATTGGAGTAATTTTTGAACCAACGCTTTTTTTTTATGTTACTTATTTTCCATGTCTTGAATATACAATACTTTTCATTGTTTGTAAACACTTATTTAGCACAAGTATACTATTGCTAATGTAGTATACTTGTGCACTAATCCCCAAATCCACTAGTGTAAAAGTGGATTTTTGTAAAAGTATATTTTTACATTAGTATACTTTTTCATTTGTGCTTGATATATCGTTATACTGCTGTATAATTGGTTTGTTAGCAAAAGTATACTTATGAGGAGTGTTGAATGTGACAAAAGTCATTGCACTGAGTAACCAAAAAGGTGGTGTAGGTAAGTCCACAAACAATGTTATGTTTGCCATTACAGTCGCAAAATTATTTAATAAAAAAGTTCTCCACATTGATATGGACTTACAGGCCAACAGTACTTTCATGCTAAGCTTGACATTTGACCAAACAACTTGGCCGGCATCAATAACTAAATGCCTTGATGACAAGGACTTAGAAGAGGGCATTGTACACCTCACAGACAATTTAGATGCAATCGCAGGTGATAAAGATTTTCGTAATTGGGGTACATGGTTAGCTGACAACGTCAAAGGTACTCACAATCGAACGTTTTATTTCAAACCTCTATTAGATAAAATTAAGGATCGGTACGACTATGTTTTTATTGACACTCCACCGGCCACTGATATTAAAGTAGACAATATCATGGTTGCCACAGATTATGTGGTAGTTGTACAAGAGACTAAAAGGTTTGCTTTCGAAGGGTCAAAAGATTTGACAAGTTCATACTTACAAACCTTGTATAATGATTTCAATGATGAAATTAATATACAAGTTGCCGGAATTCTCCTAGTACTTCTTGACAAAAATCATTCTGTTGAACAACGAATTGTCAAAAAAACGACCGAATATTTTGGCAAAGAGAATATATTTGGTCAAATAATTAAAAACCATTTGCGTTTAGAAAACTATGGCGAATATGGTGTACAGTTCAACGACTGGCATGATAGTAGAATGTTGGCATTGTTCTCTGATCTTTTCCAGGAATTGGAAGAAAGAATTGAACAATTTGAAAAATACGGTGATATTAAGCCTGGCTATCGATATGCGCCTAAATATGTGATTAACAATCGTCTGACAACTTTAGGCAAGAAGGAGTTGAAACCAAATGGCCTTGATTAAAAAAGATGCCGACGCTTTACATGTAAACGTAGAAAAAACCGTTGATGACACCCGGAAACAGAAAACTATTACAGCTAAGGATAGAAAAAGCCTTCGTGTTGATCCAGATACTTATGACACGATTAAGAGTCTGGCATATATCAAAGATAAAAAGATATATGAAATTGAGAATGAAATGGTTGAAGCCTATAAGCGAAATAAGCTTTCTCCACGCGAAAGAGAAATATTTGATAGTATGAATAGATCAGCCAAATAGAAAAGTACATTAGTATACTTTTCTATTAGTATACTAATGTACTTTTAAGTTGTAGTTTCTGATCTTATTTAGTTTTAAGTTTTTAAAGTACACAAGTATACTTTTCCATTAGTAGAAGAGTATACTTGTGTACTTTAAAAACTTAATTTAGTTGTAATAATGCAATATTTTACAATAAGCGGTGCTGTTTAATTAGCAGCTCCGCTTATTATTTTTAAAAATCAATCTAAATATGCTCTACGAAAAATCTAACTCAATCATGGACTCTTCCATACCGTCAAGAACCTCATTTTCGTTGATAAATTTAAGCCACTTCTCTGCTGGCGTAAATCGATTAGCTTTCACTTGAGTATGCAGTTTCCCATACAAGTTCTCGACGACCTGCGCATACATTTTCTCAGCCTGACGAGTGATCTGTTCTTCATTCCAGCGTTTAGCTGGCTGGCGTTTCTTGTTCTTACTATTGAGATACGCCAGGGCTTTTTGCATAAAGATAGCTTCCACTTGGCTGTTATCACTGATAAATTTTTGTAGTTGAACTGTGTTCATTTAAACGCCCCCATAGATAATTTCTGTCAATTTATACATTTATTATATCACTTTTGTGAACACACGTTCCCCATTGTGGTAAAATAAACGTAAATTATTGAGAAGGTGAGCTTATGTTTTTTGATCAAGAACCGCATGGCGTGTTCTTTTTAATTGATAACAAGTCCTTTTATAGCAGCTGTGAAGCCGTTGCCCGTGGTCTTAATCCTTTAAAAGTCCCACTAGTCGTTCTTAGTGAAGCTGAAAACACCAATGGTGGGCTCATCTTAGCCACTTCACCCGAGGCTAAGCAGTTATTTCATCTTAAAGCCAATGTCTCACGCAAACGTGACTTGCCCAATGACTCTAAACTCTGGGTCGTGCCGCCGCGCATGAATCTCTATATTCAACGCAATTTGCAAATTAATCAGATTTTTCATCAATTTGCGAGTGAAAAAGAGGTGTGGCCCTATTCAATTGATGAAAGTATTTTGGATATGACCCATTCATGGCGGCTTTTTGGCAATTCTATCCGTGAAGTGGCGCGGTTAATTCAAAAAACGATCCGCCAACAGCTCGGTTTATACACCACTGTGGGTATTGGTGACAATCCGGTGCAGGCTAAACTAGCCCTAGATAACTACGCTAAACACAATCATGAATTGATTGGTGAAATCCATTATGAAACCGTGCCGGATAAGGTTTGGTCAATTAACGAATTAACGGACGTTTGGGGCATTGGCCCCCGTATGGCGAAACGTTTGAACCGCCTTCAAATTCACAATATGTATGAATTAGCCCATACTAACCCTTATTTACTCAAACAGAATCTCGGGGTGATTGGGAGCCAATTGTTTGCCACCGCCTGGGGCGTTGACAGGACCCAGCTAACTGAACCAATCAAAACTAAGGAAGCTAGTCTTGGTAACTCACAAGTTCTTCCGCGTGACTACTTGACACAAAACGAGATGGAAACGGTCATTAAAGAGATTGGTGAACAAGTTGCGGCGCGGCTTCGTCACCACCATAAACTAGCAGGGTGTTTATCACTAAGCATTGGTTTTTCTTATGCTGCGGCTGAAACCGATGGCCGCAGTGGCTTTCACCAGGCTTTGAAAATTGAACCGACTAATGATAACCAAGCTTTAACGCAACAATTATTGTGGTTATTTCGTAAGAACTGGGACGACCAAGCTGTCCGTAATATTGGCGTTTATAGTAGTAAGCTCAGTCCTGACGCCGGGCAGCAACTTAATTTATTCGCATCTCCGCTTTACCAAATCCAGCATAGTAAGCTAAACCAAGTTATTGATGAAATTCACCGACGCTTTGGCTTCACCAAACTCGTCTATGCCACCAGTCTATTGCCCGGTGGTACCGCTATTGAACGGGCTGCTTTGGTCGGGGGTCATAATGGAGGAAATAGTTATGAATAAAGATTTAGATATTATCACAAGTCGCTTAGCCTTGTTGTTTAAACCGACCAGTCGGACCCGTTATTGGCTCGTAATTGCCAATGACCCGTACGATCAAACTTACAACGTGTTCTTCAATAGTCAGCGAGCTAATGAGCGACTACGGTCAATACCTTTACACAAACTCGCTAATTATAATCTCAATGACTTAGAAAACTTACTAAAGGCGTTGCGACAACAGACTAAATTAACGATTGAATTTATTGGCTTTACGGGTCAAGTTTGGCCGCAAAGTCAAAAAATCATTCAAAAGAGGCGGGAGACGCTTGAATGAAAATGATTTTGACCTCAGCATTGTTAATCGCTTCTTTGAGCACGATTACCACGATCGTGGCCTAATGAAATGGCAAGGCTTTTACTTATCTGATCACACTGCCGCTTTAAACCAACAGAAGATCCAAGATAAACAACAATATCCACCCAAGCCACAACAGTCTTTAAGTATCGTCGGCCAAATCTTGTCAACAGCTTACACCCAGAACCAACCAGTCAACTTACAATTAAACACTGTGGATCAAAATAATCAACACTTTGCCACCATCACAACCCTAATACTGGGCTATAATGCGGCTACTATTGTGATTGCCAACCACCAATTTATCAATATTAATGATATTCAGCACATCGAATTAATGCGCTCAACCAACTGGACTGGCAATCAATAAAGACCACCAAGGCGCTAATGACGAACCTTGGTGGTCTTTTCATAAATGCTGCCGCATAACAACTAATAATTGCCGTTTATCAGACTAGTCACTAATGAAGCAAAAACAAACATATATAGGACAAAGATAACTATGGCGACAATGAATTGGACCAATCCCGCTCGGTTCCAAGTCGCTTGCACGGCCTTGAATGTCTCGACATCTTGATAATCACCTTTTTGCCAGGCCCATTCATTCCCCTTAAAACCAACCACAAAAACCCAAACGATATTAAAAATTGGAATTAACGTTAATAACGGCAAATAGGTTTTATTGCCAATGCCCCAAAAAATACTGTACATAAATGCGCCCCAATTCCACCCTTTGACCGCTTGTGGCACTTCTTTACCATTTTCTTTCATCATTACGTTTCCCCTTAATATTAGCTTACCAAAACTAAGCTGGCTTGTATACTGACCTAGTATACGTTATCGTGATATTGTTTTACGTTGAGCAGCTTTAACTGGGCCTAAATTCAAGCCCCGACGTCTTGCTTCACGATTAGCCAACTGCAAGCTATTATTCACCTTAGCAATTTGTTCAGGATTTACCGTCTTTTGTAGCCGCTTTAGGCCATTAACTTGTTGTTTTAACCCGTCGTTTGTGAGATGCTCATTCACAAATCGCTGCGTCTTATCAGTAAGTTTCATTGCTAACTTCGGTCCAACTACGTTTTCAATCGTTATTTCATTTTCGTTCAAAGATCTGGTCAATAGATCTTTCAGGTCGTCTTTCTCAACATAATCTTCTGCGCCACCTTCGTAAAAGGTATCACCCTCTTTCGTCCGATAGGCTGAATATTCATGTCCCACTTCGTCATAGTCGTAGAATTGAGCAAACTCAGCCTTAGACGCAATCTCTTTAACGAAAGGGGCCTGACTAGGCTTAATTTTTTCTATCACTGTTGGTGTCTCAATCAACCCTTCGTTCATTTCCTGTAAACTACTAACTGGCCGATATGTTGCTTCCGTCTTGTTTAGATCTTTATCCATCGCACTATCAGAATATTTCACCACGTACCCGCTCTGATAAATGAGGTGACTCATTATTTTATCTTGAACCTTCGGCTGATCTAAGTTTCCCACAATGTCTGTATGTCCGTATGGGCCATTGCTATCATATTGGGTTAATTGCCAATCCACACCTGTTCTAGCGCTTTTTGTCAAAGTAATACGAGTATGATTATCTAAGTCGTTTACTTCGAATCCACGGCCTCTGCTACGATCAAATACACCTTTCCAATAATCTTTTTTCTGCTGAACAATTTGTCCACTCGCAGCCAAACCCATTTCAGGTTGCCATACTGGAAATTCCGGGACGGCCTCTTGTTTTAACTCTTCATTTTGTGGTCGCCCCATACGCTGCTCACGCCGCAAGTCCTGCACCAGCTCATCACTAATTTCAATCGTTTTATTACTAACTTGTTTAATCTCACTGAGTGCTTGATGAATCACTGTTTGATCTTTAGCCCAAGTTGCCACATACCCTAATGAGTAATCACCCGTATCAATACCGATATTTTGCATGGCCACATAAGCCACGGCCTCCGCCTGTGCTTCCTGATAGCCGCGCGGTCGATCTTTAAAAGCTGATGTTAGTCCATGTAATTGACTATGGGCATATTCATGATACAACGTCTTTAGTCGCATACCTTGATCCAACTCCTGACTATCAATCACAATTTCATTGGTTTTGGGGGCAAAGTAACCCCGAGCTTGATTTTCAGTCATTGGTCGCTCCGTTACAGTTAAATTCGTCGTTTCGTTAAGGTAAGTCTTAAAGGCTTGATAAAGTGGCGTCACATTCGCGTGTTCTCCTAGCTCTGGTTTGATAAAATCTTGCGTTTGCGGTATCTGCTTACCGTTAGTGTGCCGCACATCAAAGACCGGTAAATACCGATAACCCACGATGGCCTGGGCGCGTTTAGTGCCTAACTGCCTTTGTTGTTCTGGTGTCAACCGTTTAGTAATGGGCGCCGTAATCCGAATGGCTTTAGCGCCTTTAGTCACCTGACGACTAAAATCTTTTTGCCATTGTTTAAAACCCGCCACTTGGGTTGCCTGGGGATCTTGGGCATAAATCAAATTAATATTGCGTAAGCTATAGTGGTGGAACTTGGCCATCGTTTTTAAATAGGCCTTAAAGTGCGTGCTAGTGGTTAGTGCTTGGAGTTTAATTTCAGCTTGATGAACGAGCTGTTGCTTCCAAGTCTGAATTTCAGCTCGACTTTTGTTTGCCATTTACAACGCCTCCTGATCTGAAAATTCCGTTTGCCCATCAAGCCGGACTAAGTCATCGTCGATACCATATAACGGCACAAAAGTCCCCGTTGTGCTTTTGATCCAAGCAACTTGTCGATACTGCCCTTGACCACCAACTTCGGCTAAATATTTAAGATCGGCTTTCGTTGCCAATACCGGTAACTCACTACCGGCAACTGCCGTTTTATCAATCATCATTTTAGTCAGCTCCTTATCGTTGATAGCCCTAGCCTAACAACTCCGGTGAAGCAGCGATGACTTCTACCAACACCAAAAAAGATCACTAACCTACCGGTCAGTGATCTTACTGATTAATGATTACGGCTAGCTCGCCCTTTGACTAACACATTTTTCGTATAGCTTTAAATGGGCCAATACATAGCTAGCAACTTCATCTTCTGCCAAGTTCCTAATTTCAACATATGCTGATGACTGATAGTCAACACAAGCCATTAACTGTTTTTGCAAGGCGCCCCAATCCTTCTCTTGCGCCAATTGCTTTCTGAGTTGTTCCTTAGCGGTTATGGCTAGTTCAGTTGGTTCTGGTACAGAACTAGTTGATTTATCATTGACCAACTGAATCATTTGTTGCAGCTCACTTGCAGCCTCATTACCAGCATAGTCATACTGTAATGTAGTCAAGTCTAAGCGCTTATGCGGCGTTTCAACTGCTATGTCGAAAATGGTGGCGTTATCGTCAAATGTTTGGTTCAAGAATTGCCAACGGGCCGGCATACGAGTCCGCCCCGTATCAAAGATTGGATTAGCCCTAATGATTCGGCCTTTTTGATCAGTTCGAGCCGTTGAGCGAATCACCACCATCTCACCCACTCTTAGTCGTAGTAATTCTTCCATTGAAATAACTGGCACCGCATCTAAGCTACTATTGAGGCCATTCAAGTCAGCCACACTGCCTTGTAACTGGTGCCCCATAACATTGACGGTCGTGTGGCCCACTTCATCACTAATTTCTTGGGCGGTTTCCTTATCTTTTGACAAAATATACAACGTATTCCCACAGTTACTAATAATGGTTTCCGCTTCTTCTTTGGAGTAATTAATCCGTAGTTGCCCCTTATTTTGGAGCACCCAATCAAACAATAATTCCGACCCTAAGCCAATAGTAAACTTTGTATCTAAATTTTGAATTTTTGGCAAATTACCCCCTTCGTCAATAATAAAGTGCACGCGGGTATAGCACTTTTTCTCATTATCTAGGGCCATTTGATACATTTGATTGAAAGCCTGATCGATAGCAAATGAAACCAGTTGATTATAGGACGGGTTGTGGGGTGGCGTTCCTAAGAAAACGGCTACTGGTTGTTCCGAATACTTAAAAATAATTGATTGTTGGCCGTCGGTGGCCATGATCACGGACTTTTCCTGATTCAAAATTAAGTCACCAGCTCGCTTAGTGGTTGTTTTGGCTAACGGCGACCGTTTAGTGGTCTTAATCCGACCTTGATAGTTATACTGATACCGCCTTAAAGCTGGTTCTGTCAGTTCATGATTAAAATCAATCGTTAATTGATAGTTTGAAGGTAAAGTGGTCTTAATCGGAAATGTCAAAAAGCCTAAGCGATCAACCATTTGCGCGCGACTTTCCAAAGATTCACCTTTTTGATTGGCAAAGGTCACCTGAGCAGTTTGTAAGGCTAATTGCTGTGGAAAACCAATTCTTAGACGCCGTAAAAAGGCCATATCATGAAAATCTAATGAGTTCATCGACGTTAACCGGGCAATATCGCGTTGTTGATAGATTTTAATGCCTTCCATCATTGAAGCATAAATATTGCCAGCCGTTTCATCACCCGCAAAGTTTGATTGTTGAAACGCTTCTAACGCCATTTCTTGGAGTGGCGTTTTAACTTTAATTTGCCCCATAGCTTTGAAGTAATATGACAACTTCGTGGTCTTCGAGCCATCGTCGAATTGAATTTCTTGCCCACCTAATTCGGTTAACTCCCGATAAATATTATTCATTGTTACCCGTTCCCACGTTTGATGCCGGGCAGCCAAATCAAGTTGGCTGAGAATCAGCGCGTTTAACAAGTTAGTTGATGAATTATTCCAAAATTTACTGTTGCCACTGTCATCATGTCTCTGATAAATCGCTGATGAAATCCGGTTGGCTTCTTGTTGGGCTTCATCGTAATAGCCCTGTCGTGCATAATCAACAACAATCGCTAGTGGGTTATAGGCCATTGATTTAGCCATGTTTTGCATATTTAACACATAGACCCGATACCCGCGTTGTTTTAATAACCGTTTCGACATGGTAAATAGTTCGAGTTTGGGATCATTAATCATCATTGACGACTTTTTTTTAGCCCGTGATAAATTATCAATCAGTGGTAAAACGATTGTTTCACCCTTCCCGGAACGCGTAATCCCATAAATTAAGCTATGCACTGTCGTTTGGTCAATCCCATAAGTGCCACTCGGTTTGAAATCCCACTTTTTAGCCATTGTTTGCTTTAATTTTTTGAATCCCCGACTATAACTTGCACTTTGAATCAAGGCCCCAATGGGCCCGTTATAATGCACTAGTGGCATACCACCATAACCTTCAAATTCCTGATTACGATCCGGTATCAATTCATATTGCTTTTTTAGTTGTCCCGGGCTACTAAAAGTTTCCGCGCCCTTTTCAAAACCATTATAACTTTGGTAAGACCGGATAATCCGATACCAGCTTAAACTTAACGCAATAACACCTAACAAAAGCCCCCAAATTAACCAAGGATTATTAAACTGATTACCAGGCCAGGCTTTCGTCCAATCCAATACTCGCGACCAAGTTAATCCTAAGTTCGTGGGATCTTGAAAGGCTTGACCGTGTTGCACCAACCCCTTAAACCATAGTTTCAGGCCTTGTAACAATAAATAGGCTAGCCACGTTGCATAACTAAAGAACGCGAGTGTTACCGCTGAAACTAATCCTAGAAAACCAACCACTGCCTTGATATTACGCGCCCACCAGGGTGCATTATTTTGTCGTCGCCGATTTAAGCCTTGACCAATACTTTTGATGCCCATAATTCTACCGCCTTTCACTGCGTTTCAGTTGGTGACCATTGATTTTAGGGTGCGTTTAGTAGCCCGCTAAGCGCACCCTAAAATCAACGGTAACGTTTCAATACCCCATTAGCATACTTACTGCGCCTACCAACCGCGCAAAGCGCCCACAAAAAAAGCGTCCTTCCAAAGAAGCACACCACTTAATAACTATTCTGGATCAATTGTTTAAACTCAGCCTCACCAATGATTTTAATTTCATGGGTCAAGGCCCAAGTTAATTTATGCGTCATTGGAGGTTCAAACAATCCTTTGTCAATCACCCCCGCCACCAATAACGTCACTGCCGATGAACAGTAGTTCAGCACGCGACCGCCAGCAGCAAGCACTAATTGTTGCGCCTCACTTCGCGTATAACCTGTTAAAGTACCCGTAAACAACACACATTCTCTACTCAAATCTAAAATTTTCAGCTTTGTTTGCATCATGTCGGCCTCCTGATCAGCATTATACCTACTCTGCTTGCAAAGACACCTTTTAGCCCTAGCAAGTAACACTAGCTAATATATAGCAAAACAGAAAATATAAGTGAGGTTTTTAAATTGAAAAACAACAATTTTACTGTCGATGGCACTGTTAGAAGCATCACTGTTACTAGACAAGTTAGCGTATTTAATGGAAAAACATTACCAACTCGAGAAGCTAGTTTAAAATTAGTCGTAAATAATGATTGCAATTGTGTTATGAGCAACAGTGCCTTTCACATCTGGCTAGATAGAGCGCCATGGTCAGCGTTATATAAATCAGATCAAGATATACTTAAACTGGTTAACAAATCTGTTCAGTTGCAAGGATACTTTGATGTAACCACTGGAAATGAGCCAGATTTAACATTAGAAATCACTAAAGTTATTCTTTTGGCAAGTCCATCAAGTTAATTGTTTTCTGATCTAATGGATTAGGTGATAAAGTTATTGCAAAAATAGATTTCTTCAGACTTCACAATGCCTCGTCCCCAAAATTTTCTTTAATCTTACTTTGTTGATTTTTAATCCTGAAAGAATACCTATGGGGCATTTCTTGTTGGGACCAATATACTCGTTGGCATAATAGCGAGAAAATTTCAAAAGCACATAAAAATCTAATTTTTAAGTGCTTTTATAGTATCCACAAGTTGATGACTATTTGACAACTTTAACCAAAGGCACTCACAAAAAATGAATTACTTTAAAGATAGGATTGAACGTAAAATATCAAAATAGTATTTGCACTTTCATGTTCGCAAACTTGACATAGGCGCTGTACAAAGATCTATCCAACTAAGGGTAAAAACAGTAACCTCCTGAGTTGGAGTAAAGCCAAACTCAGGAGGTTTGTTTTAAAGTTAGGCTTGGAAAAGATTTTTTTGTTATTTGGTTAAAAATGCTATACTTTGAAACAGAAGAAAGGAGAACTATATGACCCCTAATGAAACTTATAGCTTTTTAGATTCTTGTCGTCTCTTACCCCCACAGATATATTTTTGGAAGCCTTTTACTAAAACGACCATTTATGTTGACACTGCACAAAGATCTTTGTTATACCATGTAGACTTGTACGATATGACCATTTCAATTTTTGCTGGTGATCGGCGTTCAGAATTATCTGAACATTTTATTCCTGTTCGAACCATTGATTTGACTTCAGCCCAAACTAAAATGCTGAAGTCTTATGAATATGTAGAGAATGTGACCCATTAGTCACAAAATGACGAATGGAAATAACTACATAGTTATTGCTAGTCGTCATTTAGGATTTAGTCAACTTCATTTAAAGACTAGATATCATTGAATTAGCACCTGCTAATGATATCTAGTCTTTATTAATATTATCGTTATTCTTGCAAATAATAGCAGTCGCATAGACGTACTCTACAAAATCATTTTCTAAACCTAGTATTAATGACATCATAGTATCAATTCTTTAAATTCTGATAGTTGGATGGCAACTGTTATAAGCCGTAATACATAGTTTCTGTATCTATAATTTTAATTTAAGACTCGAAAAGTATGTCTTTGTTTGTTCTTTAGCATCCATTGTTCTGCCTTGATAGTGTGTTGGTGTTTCCATTGATGTTGATGAATCAATTTTGACCTTTGTTTAGGATGATTAATCATTATTATCTCCTACTCCTCATTTTAGTGTTCTTCATAAATACTATTATTTATAAAGAGTGGACTACTACAGATCTTTGAAAGCTTTTAACTTAAAAGCTCACAATATATATAAACAGCCATCGAATTATCAATCAGATACTCATTCTTCTTATCATCAGTTATTGAAATATTTGGTAGTACTGTATTTTTACTATTAACGGTCAATATTTGTCCGAGATGCAAACCAGAATGCTGAAAATAATGAATTGTAGCGGGTGTTTCTAAAAAACTAATAATTTTAACTTCTTTCCCGACTGGTATTGATAATAAGGATAGCAAAGTTGGGTGCTGATATTTGGAAAAAGATTCTAACTTTAAAGCACCTCCAAATGGGCTCGTTTTGGGATAAGCCATTTGTTGATTTAACTTGGCCATTACTACAGAACTATCGATAGCTGACATTAGCCAAGCTTGCCTGGGAACCTCTGGTAGTGATAATTGAATATTATCAGCAAGCCAAATCTCGCATAGACGATAACGATACATCAGATCTGTAACTAGCTGATAGCCTCGTTTCGTTAACTTAATCTGGCCTTTATTTTTAACAACTAATTTTTGTGAAATTAATCGATTAACCGCCTCAGTAACTGATCCAGGCAACACACCTAACATTGTTGCAAGTTGCTTGTTACAGGTCCATCTTTGCGCATAGCTGGTCTCGTATATGGTCTTTAAATAATTACTTGTTCTTGATTTCATTTTATTCACCTACAAGCGGAATAATTTTAAGCGCGCCTAAAAAAATGTTTAAATATGCTGACTTTTATTGTACAATAACAAAGGCTTAAATGTTAGCCCATTTTTAGAAAGGTGGAGATTTAGTTGAGCAAGGAAGAAAAGGGGAGCGTCAAAAAGCATAAGTTAATAGAATATGCTAACGGTCCTTCGCTAGAAGAAATTAATGGCACAATTGAAGTTCCCAAAAATATGAGCTTTTGGAAAACTTTATTTGCATATTCAGGGCCTGGTGCATTAGTTGCCGTGGGCTACATGGACCCCGGTAATTGGTCAACTTCAATCACTGGTGGACAAAATTTTCAATACCTACTAATGTCTGTCATCTTGATGTCAAGTTTGATTGCGATGCTTTTACAATACATGGCAGCTAAACTTGGTATCGTGAGTCAGATGGATTTGGCTCAAGCCATTCGTGCCCGGACTAGCAAGTCATTAGGGGTTGTCCTATGGATTTTAACCGAATTGGCCATTATGGCTACGGATATTGCTGAAGTTATCGGGGCCGCAATTGCATTGTATCTCCTGTTCAATATTCCATTGGTTATTGCAGTTTTCGTAACTGTTTTAGATGTTCTAGTTTTGCTATTATTAACTAAAATTGGTTTCCGAAAAATTGAAGCCATTGTTGTTTGCTTAATTATTGTGATCTTAGCAGTTTTCGTCTATCAAGTGGCCTTATCAAATCCAGATTGGGGCGGCGTAATTAAAGGCCTTGTCCCTACTGCCGATACTTTTTCAGGTTCTAAATCAGTTGCTGGTATGACACCCTTATCAGGCGCTTTAGGTATTATTGGAGCAACCGTTATGCCCCATAACCTGTACTTGCATTCGGCCGTATCACAAACACGGAAAGTTGATCATGATGATGAGGAGGATATTGCTCGAACAGTCAAGTTTTCCGCTTGGGATTCAAACATTCAACTATCCTTTGCTTTTGTTGTTAACTCATTGTTATTAATCATGGGGGTTGCTGTTTTCAAGACCGGAGCTGTCAAGGATCCTTCATTCTTCGGATTGTATCAAGCTCTATCTAATACTTCTATGTTAAGTAATGGCGTTTTGATTGCAGTTGCCAAATCTGGTGTCTTATCTGTCCTATTCGCAGTGGCATTATTAGCTTCTGGGCAAAATTCCACTATCACGGGTACATTAACTGGACAAGTAATCATGGAAGGCTTTGTACACATGCGTATGCCGCTTTGGTTACGCCGTCTAGTAACCCGGTTAATTTCAGTTATTCCTGTTTTGATCTGTGTTGTCCTTACTAGCGGGAAAAGTGCTATTGCTGAACATACCGCCTTAAATAATTTAATGAATAACTCCCAAGTATTCTTGGCATTTGCCCTTCCATTTTCCATGTTGCCATTACTAATGATGACAAATAGTGAAGTAGAAATGGGCAAACGTTTTAAAAACTCACTATGGGTCAAGGTTTTAGGGTGGTTCTCAGTTATTGCGCTGACCTTGTTGAACCTTAAAGGACTACCGGACTCAATTCTAGGTTTCTTCGGAGATAATCCGTCAGCTGCTGAACAGAGTCTTTCCTCAATTATTGCTAATATTCTGATTATTGCAATTTTAGCCCTATTAGCATGGACCATTTATGATTTATATCGCGGTAATAAACGTTACGCTGCTAAGCTTGCGGCTCATCAAACTGAGAGTGAGGCTAAATAATGAGTACAGCTTTTAAGAGAATCCTAGTAGGTGTTGATGATTCTGCTGATGCTAAATTAGCTTTTAAGCATGCCATTAACCAAGCAATTCAAGATGAAGCAGAATTAGTTATTGTTTCTGTTTTGGAAAAAGATGACATGAACGTGTATCAAGCTTTAAGTAAAGACTTCGTTCACGGCGAGCGAACTGAGCTTGAAAAGCATATCTTAGAATACCAAAAAGAAGCTCAAACCGCTGGTGTCAAGAATGTACGAGCCTTGGTAGCAGAAGGTGAACCTGGTGAAGTCATTGTGAAAGATATTATTCCACACGTAGAACCAGATGTTTTAATTATTGGCTCTGAAGCCAAGCGGGGCATTCGACGTCATTTTGGTAGTCAAGCAGCTTACATGGCTAAATATTCACCAATTTCGGTACTAGTTATCCGATAATGTATTAAGACTGCGTATTATCAGAGTTTATAAGCTCTAATAATACGCAGCCTTTTAATATCGCTAGGCAAAGTTTAAAATTAAGATTAGTAAAATTTGAATTTTTTATTAATTGTTTCACACTATTTACAGTAACTATCAACTGTTATGAAATACATTTTAGCGCCTAAAATACGTTGAACATCAAATAGCACAAGCTAATATTATTTTGAAAATATGTTCCTATTTAGAAACTAAGTCTTATAATTAACATAGAGTAACTAACTCTTTATCAAAATACCCACAAGGGGCCTGCTCAACTAATAATTGAGCGGGCCTCTTATGGTTCATATCGATTCCTATAGCAACTAATATTAATAAATAGCTAGTATAAATAATGCCACCAATTTCAAAATCAATTTTTCTCAAAACTAGTCAAACCAAGTAATACTCCTTTTTGTGAGTGATTATTTCAGTATTCATTTTTAGGCTAATCTAAGCCATCTTAAATAATTTTGAGAGCTATCTTTTGCAATTTTTAGCATACCTATTTTTCAATTAACTTAAACCTTCGCTGTTGCGTGCGCGTGACAATTATATCACGTTCAAACTACGCAAAGGCACTAAATATTGTAAAGACTAATTGGCCAGTCGGCGTATTATCAATTAAGCCCATATTCAAAATGTTGACTTTGACATTTTCTTTAAACAATGGTAAATTATACCCCCCTAAGATTGGATTTAGTGTCCAACCTTAGGGGGTCACTTTACCAAGGGTGCTTTTTTTATAGGCTGGATTAGTTAGGCTAAGTTACAAGCGCAATAGTAACAATACAATGGACATTATGTTAACTTGATTGAATTGGGGCTATACTTATATTCAATGAAGGGGGAATTATTGTGAAAAAAGTTGAGCTTAAAAAGGTTGTTTGTCACACAATTGATAGTATAAATAATATTCCTATTCGTGTTGTAGATTTTGATAAGTTTGTTCATTACAGTAATTTAAACTTAGAGTATCTGTTGTGGCAAGTATGTTTCTTTGAAGAATAGTGATCCTAGAGCAGTAGCTGATAATTTTTTTAAGGTTTTTGGTAGTCCAGAGCTTAGAAATCGTATATATGTTATCTATAAGTGTCATGATATTACTGACAACCTGAAATTGGCTGAAGAAACAGGCTTAAAAGTGTTATTTTAATATTATGATATTTTATGTACTTAAAATATAGTTGAAACCAGTTCTCATCGTGATACAATGTTTGTATGTTAATCGCATCAGCATAAACACTTACTTTCGACAGTTTTTGATTAGCACAAAACAGCTTATTCTTAGTTGAGTAGGCTGTTTTAAACTAATCAATCAACTAGTTTTGAGTAGTTGTAACTATCTCTCATAGTGCTATAATCAAATTTGTGTTATGGCATTGACACACTACTTTCAATTGCTTTTCCGCAAGTAATGGTAAGAAAGGCTATTCTTAATTGGATAGCCTTTCTTATTATGCTAATCTTAATACTGAAAATTAATTAGATTGATTTAAGATGGAATTGTTTTATTAGTTGAAACTCATGGTATTCCGTTTCATTGTGACAGCTTCTTAGTGAACACTTAGTTGGGTTTTTAAGTACTGCACCGAGTTTTAATGGCGCTACAATCAAGCTTGTGTTACGACATGCCACACACGCCTACTTCATAGTAGTGACGACTCTAGCAAAATCACAAAGACCTACCATTAATTTGGTAGGCCTTTTATTATGTTTTAAAGTGTGCTTTGAAGCGCTTTAATATATTAAGGCATATAAAAAAAATGTGGCATACTTTAAAACTGCTTAGAACTCATTTTAACGGTGGTATACGAAGTTCTGTGACGTGTGATTACTTAGTGCTAAACGTGTAGATTAGAAAATATTTAACCATGAAATATTTATCCCGCTAGTTAACGGCCTGATAACGTTGATATAACAATATTTATGTAAATGTTAAGTTTGTGAATTACCTTTGTTCATATCATATATAGTAACTCACTAACGTTCGTAACTTTCGGATTACTATTGTAAATTGAGTATTGACTAGTATTGTGTTTGCTAAGGCCTCACTATGTTCGTTGTTTTCTATTTGGAAATCATCAGACCCAAAGGGAAACGAGGGCCTTAAGGTAGATTGTAAAATTTTGTTGCTGATTTTATAAATAATCTCTGAACAAAGAAATTAAAAATTGGAGTTAAGGAAAGCAGCATCCACAACAGTTTTTAATCCTAGAAAACTCAATTAATTGTAAGCGCGCACTGAATTAACAGTTCGTTAAATTCAACAACGAAAAACCAATTTTATGATTATCAGCAGACCGAGCGAAACAAGGCTGTGACATAACTAGCCTCTGTATAAGCAAATAGGACGAGAAACCGAATTTGGGTTTCTCGTCCTGTTTGCTTGAGTCTTTGATTTTTTAAGCTCTCTCCTAACGTAACCAGTTTTATTATATTTAATGCCATAACGACAATTTCGGCTTTCCTGGTGACTCGCTCAAAACCACGTACTGAGAAACGATTAAACCGCAAAGAAGTCTTTATCTTACAGAGAATCGCTTCAACATCGATCTTACGTTGGACATAGATCTAACCGGTTTCTGGAGCTGAAAGTAACTCACGCTGTTTTTCCTTAAAATATTCTCAATTCTCATTCACGGAGATTCTTGTAAGATTTTCTTTTGAGGTTAATGCACTAGGAATAAGTTGGTGATTTTCATCTATTTAACAAAACAGCTGAGAAAAAATGATCTTTTTATCAGCTGTTTGAGCAGTTCATAAGAAACTATAAGTTATGACACAACGTAAGACAACAAAAAACATACTTTAACGAGGCGAACCACCGCCGAATTTGACCGCAATGTTAATGACTGAAAGGTACCACTATTCCAAAATAAAAATCTATAAGCGATTTTTTGACTTGTTTTAAAATTTTCCTGATCTTTATGAGTAACATGTCAAAAAACATAACATGGATAGTGCCACATGATAAACAGTGGTATAATATGAAAAAATTTAATCTTAAGCCAATCTTATTTTAATGTTTCGGGAGGCTCTATATGAAATCAAAAATTGTTAAGAATCAAGACGGAACCATGCGATCCTTAAGCAATCGCCATGTTCAAATGATTGCAATTGGTGGGACAATTGGTACCGGACTGTTCCTCGGATCTGGTAGTACGATTAGCAAAACTGGCCCATCAGTAATGTTAGTTTACTTAATACTGGGGTTATTTTTCTTCTTTATGATGCGGGCTATTGGTGAGATGTTTTATGCGGATCCTACACAGCATACTTTTGTTTCATTCATTTCAAGATATTTGGGGCCAACAATCGGACATTTTACTGGTTGGACTTATTGGATTGGTTTAGTATTTGTTTGCATGGCTGAGTTGACTGCAACAGCGACTTATGTGCAGTACTGGCTACCAAGCGTTCCTGCTTGGATTATTGAATTAGTTTTTTTAGGAATTCTGGTGAGTATCAATTTAATTGCAGCACGATTATTTGGGGAAGCTGAGTTCTGGTTTGCCATGATTAAGATTATTGCTATAATTGCCATGATTTTAACGGGTGTTTTCATGCTCATAAACCATTCCGTCACCCCACTTGGGCACGTATCATTAACAAATATTAGTCATGATTACATACTATTCCCACATGGTATTTTTAATTTTATTGCTGCATTTCCAATGGTGTTTTTTGCTTTTCAAGGAATTGAATTTGTTAGTATTACAATTGGCGAAGCTAAATCCCCACACACAGTTATCAAAAAAGCGGTAAATGAAACACTATTTCGAATATTATTATTTTATATTGGTGCACTAGTCGTAATTATGATAATCATTCCGTGGACGTCACTATCAGCAAACAGTAGTCCGTTTGTTCAAGTATTTAAATTAGCTGGATTTCCGGCAGCTGCTGCCACTATCAATTTCGTTGTCTTAACGTCCGCTGCATCTGCATTAAATAGTTGTATTTTTTCAGCAGGCCGTCATTTTTATCAACTGGCAACTGAAGTTTCCAAAAGCAGTTGGATGTATAAGATGTTTGCTAATATATCAAGTAGTGGCGTACCCGCCGCTGCAATTGCTTTTACTGCCTCATTAGTCTTAATCACACCGATTATGAGTTTAACAACTGCCATTAGTTCAGTTTTTACAATCGTAACCGGCGTGTCTAGTGATATGTATATTATTGTTTACACATTGACATTAGTTGCTCACAGAAGATACCGGGCTTCCGCCGATTTTTTGCCAAATGGTTTTATTATGCCATGGTATAAAATTACCAGTCCATTAACTATATTATTCTTCGGTATCATTTTTATTAGTCTGTTCTTCATCCCAGAAGATATCGTTGGTGCCATCGGGGCAATCTGCTGGACCATAGTCTTTGGTGGAATAGAATTTGTACGTCAAGGGAAAATGAACTTAAACAATACAAACTAAAAGATACAAGATAAAGAGGATGTATGGGGTGATACTCGGCATATCCACGTAATCCTTAATTACCCATTTTACTAAAAGTTGATTAAATCAAATTATTAATAAGCGGCTCATACCAACGTGGAGATAATCGTTAGCATGGGCCGCTAAGTTATTTTATAAGGGTATCAAACATTTGATTACCGTATAGCTCCTATGTCAAGTATATTAATTTTGATCGGCAAGAGCTAAGTTAAACATTGTATTTTTCACACCCCAAAGGACTCGCTCTGATTATATTTTTGCTCCAGCCAAGACCATTTAAATTCCCCAATTAGCAAGCAACTTGTCACGTTACGCTTACTAACTTTTCAAAAAATTAGATTAAATTTTCAATTTGCCTAGTGATGTTTTTAATATTGTTGTATTTGAAGTTTCTGCCATAATAAAACTCCTAAAGTTAAGTGACTTCCACATTAACTTTAGGAGTAGCCCCTAGAACGGGATTGCTTAAAGCGGGGTTCTTTAAGAAAAGGGCAAAGTAAAAATCATTTGTAAAATAACATCAATCACAAATGGTAATGATTACTATTATTATGTTTACACATTGCCTATTCTTTGTCAAGGATATCTTTATATTGACATAGTAAACGCAATATCGTATTCTAAATCGTAGTAATTACTATTTAGAACGAAAGGAAATGATTTTATGGCTACACCTGCACGTCGTCAGTCCAAATCTCGAAAGAGAAAACGAAGAGCTACACAAAAGTTAACGTTGCCGGCTATTCATTGGGATAACCAACTTCAAGAATATGTACTTTCACATCATGTCTCATTATCGGGTTATTATCACGGAAAACAGGTAATTCATAAATCGCTTAAGTGATGATGAAGAACAATAGGAGTCTTAGCATGGAATTCTCAGATCAGCTAGTAAAACAATGTTTCCAGTGTGCTTTTAATTATTATGATTGTCCAAAAGCTAATCTTAAGTTTAGTAATTCTAATAATTACTTGGCGGTTCAATCACCCTTAAGTAATAGTACCTGGCTAATAGTCGCTATTCTAGGAATAATTAAGGCAGAATACGATTTGCTCTTTTTAGACCATCAAGGACAGATTATAGATTTTTCAATGGCGCGACAAGTAAAATTTGTGATTTCATCAGTTGATGAAGATGCTATGGATAGTCTGCTAGGTGCTTGTTCTTTTTAAACCCAATAAGGAAGGTGCAAAAATGCGGAAAACAATTATTTTAGCTAATGCGGACACAAAGGAAAAACTGTATTTGACAAGTAAGAATCCTAAGAATACACCTCATAAGATCAAATTAAAAAAATACTCGCCAAAGTTAAAACACAGAGTTTGGTTCACTGAGATTAATTAGGGCACAAGGGGGAAATTTCTAATGGCTAAGAAGTCAAAAATAGCTAGATATGAGCGTCAGAAGAAGTTAGTTGCGAAGTATGCTGGTGAACGGAAAAATTTAAAAGCACAGGGAGATTACGTGGCACTGGCTAAGTTGCCCAAGGATTCTAATCCAATCCGATTACGAAATCGAGATGTTTTAGATGGGCGGCCTCGTGGGTATATGCGTAAGTTTGGAATGTCCCGATTAAATTTCCGCAAATATGCCTTACTGGGACAAATTCCTGGGATATACAAGGCCAGTTGGTAATTATAAAATTTTGTAGTGAGGATAACTATCATGGAAAAGGAAGACCATTCGAGTGCGTGCAGACATCTAAAAAGTCCCAATATAAAGACAAGAAAACGTGCGTTGAAAACGATTAAAGTGATTAAAAAACAGAGACGGCTGTTTACCCGGGCAGACTAATTAGAGCCTCTGCCGTACTTTACAAAGAGACTGTTAATCACTATGCTTAAATCACATTAAATGATTAAGGATTTGAGCACATTGATTAATAACAAAATACCATTCTGGAAGCAGCCATTGTTTATATTACGTGTCATCATTATTGTTGGTCTCGTATATATCGTGGGACATCTAACTATACAATATTTCTGTGAGCCTAAAGTCACTGCACAAACAATTAATTTGCGTGACATGCCGACACCAAAGGGTCACATTATCGAAAAGCTCGCTTACGGAACCAGATTAAAGGTAGAAAAAAAGAACGTTCATACTAAATGGTGGCGTGTTAAAGTTGGCCATCATCAAGGCTGGGTTGCAAGCTGGTTGATTCATCAAACTAAGTATCGAGCTATCAATTCATTGGCAGAAGCAACAATCGTTCTTGATCCAGGGCATGGTGGGATTGATTCCGGTACCATTGGGTTGCATGGCGCCATGGAAAAAACATACACCTTGCCAACCGCCTTGGCAGTAGCCCAGTTATTAAGGTCAAAATATTCACGGGTTATACTAACTCGTCAATCAGATCAATCAGTATCATTGTCTAAACGGCCTAAAATAGCTAATATGGATAAGGCAACGTTGTTTATTAGTTTTCATTTTAATTCTGCGGGAAAGAAAAATGCTGCCCAAGGGTTTGAAGTGTTTCAATACCATCAGAATGCTCGTAAGCTTGCTCAGAAACTTAACAATAATTTTGTTAATCTTCCGTTAGTTAATCGTGGAATAGCTTTTGGCGATTTTGAAGTGTTACGCGATAATCAAAGACCGGCAGTACTAATTGAAATGGGATTTATGGATAGCACACATGATTTTAAACACATAAAATCTAAAATATATCAAAGATTAGTTGCCCGTGATGTAGTAAGAGGAATTACACAGTACGTGCATTAGGTAAAATGGTATTTCAACCATTAAATATATTATTGTTTGAGGAGTAAATAATTTTGAAAAAAACATTAAAGCTTTTAACATTGATTATTACTTTTATTGGGACCGCGACGTTTATAGCTGGGTGCTCACAATCTACTTCATCCACTAAAAATAATAAAATAACAGTAACAGCAACAACTGATTTTTATGGGGAAGTCGCTAAGGCAGTTGTCGGCAACAAGGGACATGTAACGTCTGTGATTAATAATCCTAGTGTTGATCCACATGATTATGAGCCAACCTCCAAAATAGCTAAAGAAGTGGCTAACTCCAATGTATTGGTTGCAAACGGAGTGGGTTATGATGGCTGGATGAGCAAGTTGGCTAAAAATGCCCCTAAGGCTACATATATTAAAGTTGGTGAAGATCTTTTAGATAAAAAGGATGGAGATAATCCGCATTTGTGGTATAACCCAAAAACAATGCCTAAACTAGCTAACGACTTGGCTAAACATTTCAGTAAATTACAACCTAAAAACGAAGCTTACTTTAAAGCCAATGCCAAGCAATATATTAAGTCTTTAGCTTCGATTAATCAACAAATTAAACGAATCAATGCAGTCGCTAAGAAGACTACCAATAAAGAGGTTTACGTTAGTGAACCGGTATTTGATTACGCTTTACAGGCCGCCGGTTTTAAAGTAGCAGATCATAGTTTTGAGGAAGATACTGAAAATGGTGTTGATCCATCTCCAAAGACTATTAAAACAATGCAAACAAATATTAAGAATCACAAAATTGCGTTCTTTGTTTTTAACAAACAAGTGGATTCAAAAACTGTTAACAATTTAGTAAGTTTAGCAAGAAAAAATAATGTTCCAGTTCTGGCTGTTACTGAAACTTTACCGTCCGGAAAAACTTATAAAACTTGGATGCTTAGTCAGTATCAGCAACTTTATAAGATAATTAGTACTACAGAAAAGTAATTTTTATGGGGTTTATGATATTTTGGTGTCAATGGACAAAATCCATCGACACCATTTTTATGTATAGCAAAAGGACATACTATCTGTGCTACAATCAAGTCGCCCCAACCCATTGAATGCTAGTGCCCAATTAAAAATTCACTCAAATTTTTGTGGATCGCTGCAAAAATGACATCATTTTACGTTTATTTTGATTGCTGAACCTAGTCCATAGACAATCAACCCAATCAACAGGATTCCTGTTGCAATGCCATTCCAGTTGGTCATCAAAGTTCTGCTTTCGACCGTAGGAATTTTCTGACTAGTCATAACAAAAAAGGTTTTAACTGATGATTGATTGCCCATAACAAGTAAAGAACCTATTATCATTAAAACAAACTGATGGGCGATACTTCCCATACTTTGAATAGTGTACTTAACCCAGATACGTTTATCCTTTGGCAACTCATCTTGATGCCTATATATTTCAGTCAACCAGCCATTAAAAACACTCTTAAAAGTGCTTAATATTAAAACACCACTTGCAAAAAATGGCGTGATTAATACTAATATCAGTCCAACTGTCATTCCAATTAAAGAATTTTTTTTACTTTCTTTTCCAACTAAACCACCTATTATAGGTGCTATCACTATACCTAAAACGTATGGCAAGTAAAATCTTGCGAATAGTTGATTATGACCATAGTAGCCCGCTGCATATAATGAACTAAATAAAAAGAGATAATTACCAAGTGCCCCATTAAGTATCGTCAAATAGCTCAGATCACTGGGAACTCGTCTTTGAGGTCTATGATGCGAAAACATACTTAATATCAACGTACACAGTACTAACAAAAATGTTCCATACACAAAGTAATCGAATTGAAGGGTACTTAATAGTAGACGACTAGACCTTAGAAGGAACACTAAGGCAAATAAAAATAGAAATAGGATTAAATATCGATAAGAATAGTCCTCTAAATCATGGACTTGGACTTCATAATTTTTAATGTTAATTAGTGATGACAAAGCCAGAGAATACATAAGCCCATAAATCACAAAGAAAAGCACAAAACTATAGTTATTTGGTAACAGCAACACAATCCCAAGAAAAGTTAAAGACAGTACTGTAATCCCCATATTTTTTGAGTCAGTTAAATGATTTTCAAATTTATAATAATTAATAGTATTGTTAGCCATTGGTAGCCAAGCCGCACTCAACCCGAGAAATAACCCTGAGACAAGCTCTAATTCCAAAAATGACACCCCAACTAAACCAAATAATGAACCTAAAAGGCCACAATAGATAGCTAGTTTTAGTAGTATATAGCTATTTATCTTAGTTCTTATGCCACGAATAAAAAAAATTCCGGTTGTTCTAAACGTGTAAAAGATGACAAATGGCAAAACTGCAACAACAGTATGACTACTTCCCCATTTCAAAAAAATCATAAATGGTAATACAACAACTGTACTACTGATAATACTGAGCATAGTATTTCCGATAGACTGAATATTTCGTTTCATAATTTCCCCCGCATTATTTCAAAAAATAGTTACTTGATACTTGTCAAAACTTAAGGATTGTAAAAAATACACCTATTGGTTTCAAGGCTGTCTCAATAGTAAAACTATAAAATTTGAATCTTGGCCGTTTTCACATATATTATTGTTCAATATATGAGATTCCAACTGCTCTACGTGATCAAAACAACAGTTTTCTAATCAGTGACTAGTAGATTATAGCCGATTTTTCATATTAAAACGTCTATTAATTTTTATTCATTACTGTGCTGCCAATTAACATGGTATCTTTTGCGTTGATAACTAAAGCCCTCTC
>OLQI01000212.1_pt1 | contig 61138 bp, 56 predicted proteins | sample 1672171 | NCBI WGS metagenome assembly OLQI01 (sample SAMEA3136655, study PRJEB25190) | human gut metagenome
AAACGTTCCCCCAGGTAAAGGTCACCAGGTCCAGTTCTGGCAGTTGCATGTTGGCCTCGTAAACTTCTTGCTTTAATTCTTCTAACATAGCGGTGCTCCTAATCTAATTTCATCGCCTCACCAGCGGCTAATTCGGCTGGCATGGCTTGCTTGTAGTTATCAATAAACTTCTCGTAGCCACGAACACTTTCCGGTTCCGGATACAGGGTAGCACTTTCGGTATCCACAAAGACTTCTTGGTCTAAATAATCAGCCAAACCCTTATTGCGGTGGTCTAAAGCGTACAGGGCCAAGACGGCCATCCCCCATGGGCCACCTTCACCGGCGTTTTCCATCACAGTGATCGGGGTGTCCAAAGCATCGGCCAGGGCTTGTTGAGCCACCACCGGCGTCTTAAAGAGGCCCCCTTGGGCAATCAAAACGTCGGTCTTAATGTGTTCTTCGCGTAGCAAAATGTCCATCCCAATCTTGAGTGGAGCAAAGGCGGAATAGAGCTGAACCTTAAAGAGGTTGGCGAGGGTGAAGTGGCTGTCTGGCTTACGTACTAGCATCGGGCGCCCATCTTGGACCCGGGTGATGTTTTCCCCGGAGAGGTAGGCAAAGTTAACTAAGCCACCCCCGTCTTGTTCCCCCCGTAAGGAGGCGTCAAAGAGCTTTTCGTAGAGTTCGTTTGGCTTCAGGGTGACCCCTAGGGTGCGAGCAAATTGGTCGAACAAGCTGGCCCAAGCGTTGATGTCAGATGAACAATTGTTAGTGTGGACCATGGCGACTGGCGCACCGTCTGGCGTGGTGACCATGTCAATGTCGCGGTGAACCTGGTTCATTTCTTGGTCCAAGACCACCATCGAAAAGGCCGACGTCCCCACGGAGATGTTCCCGGTCCGCTTGGAAACCGCGTTAGTAGCCACCATCCCGGTTCCGGCATCCCCTTCTGACGGTGCTAGTAAGGAGCCCGCTTGAAGTTGCCCAGATGGGTCTAACAATTGCGTCCCTTCCTTAGTCAGGTGACCGGCGCTCTGTCCGGCTAGCAAAACCTTTGGCAAGACGTCTTCAATCTTCCAGTCAAAGGAAGCCACTTCCGGCAGGGCGCTGAACTTTTGTAGCATCGCTTGGTTGTAATCATGGGTGGCTTCATCAATCGGGAACATCCCGGAGGCGTCCCCAATCCCGGTCGTCTTTTCGCCAGTCAGCTTCCAGGTCACGTAACCATCCAAGGTCGTCATAAAGTCCAGATCCTTGACGTGGTCTTCTTGATTGAGGATGGCCTGGTAGAGATGGGCAATACTCCAACGTTCCGGGATGTTGAAGTCAAACAACTTAGTTAGCTTTTCGGCCGCCTCACCGGTGATGTTGTTGCGCCAAGTTCGGAACGGTACCATTAACTCGTCGTCCTTGTTAAAGGCCATGTAACCGTGCATCATGGCGCTAATGCCAATCGACCCGATTTTTTCTAGCTTCAAGCCGTATTGTTCCTGCACTTCCGCCGCCAATTTTGCGTAGCTAGTTTGGATTCCTTCCCAAACCTTTTCCATTGGGTAGGTCCAGATGTGGTGATCCAGTTCGTTTTCCCAAACGTAATCCCCACTGGCGACGGTCTGGAAGTCGTCAGTAACCAAAACGGCCTTGATGCGGGTTGAACCCAGTTCAATTCCAAGTGCCGTTTTAGCGGCGGTGATTTTTTCGGCAATCAATTGTTGATCCATGAGCGGTGACTCCTTTAATTTATTATGAATTGATCCTCTAAACGATTTTATTTTATATTTTTTGTCCGTATAAATCAATCAGATCTCCGCATTTTAATAAACCGTTTTCATTTTTAGACAATAAAAAAAGGTTGAGAGCTAGTTTTCTCTCAACCTCTTACTGTCTTTTCAAACCTTGGATAACAAACACGGGAACCAACCGTCCACCGGAAGTTATCTCCCACTCCCCACTAATTTAACCCATCCCACAGGGTCTTGAAGGCAACCGGCATTTCAACGTCAAAGGCCAGTTCCGTTTGGGTAAACGGATCGGTGAAGGCCAGGTGGCTAGCGTAGAGGGCCTGGTGGTCGGTCACGCTAAGGTCACCGCCGTACAAGTGGTCGCCTAAAAGTGGGTGCCCAACGCTGGCCATGTGCACCCGAATCTGGTGGGTCCGCCCGGAGTGTAAGCGCAAGCGCACCAAAGTCCAATCCCCCCGACTTTCTTCCACCCAGTATTCGGTCTTTGCCGGTTGACCAGCCGGGTTAACTTCACGCTCAATTTGTCCCTTGATGCGGGCGATCGGAGCGTCAATAATCCCGTGGCCCTCGTCAAAGGTTCCGGCCACAATCGCCCGGTACTCTTTTTGCATCGTGTGCCCCTCAACTTGGGGGCTGATCATGCTGGAGGCGACGTTGTGCTTAGCCACCAATAGTAGTCCGGCCGTATCGCGGTCCAAGCGGGTAATTAAGTGGGGGCGCAGATCCGGCGCGTCCTTGGCCACTAGGTAGCCCTTCACCCGGTTTAGGATCGTCCCGTTGACCACGTGGGGGCCGGGAACCGAGGCTACCCCCACTGGTTTGTTCACGACCAACCAGTTGTCATCCTCGTAGACAATCGTCAGTGGCTCTTCGGAAGTCGCTACGGTGGCGTCACCCGGTTCAGGTTGGACGGTCAAGGTCAGCGGTTGGTTCGGCAAAATTTTGGTGGTTGGCCGTACCCGCCGGTGGTCGACTTGGAACTCGCCAGCTCCGTTTTTGATGTCGTTAAAGAGGCGGTGCCCCATCCCTAGCGAATGAAGAAAGGTTTTAATCTTAATTGGTTCTTGGCCCCGGTAGACCCACGTGTTTTCCATCTCGGCTTGGCTCCTTTTTTCTGTTGAATGCAAAAAAACCGGATCCGAAGACCCAGTTTTTGAAAAATTATACGGTCCGTACGAGACTCGAACTCGTGATCTCATCCGTGACAGGGATGCGTCCTAACCAGCTAGACCAACGGACCATTTAACAACAAATAATAGTATACGGGAGAGTGAATTCACCGTCAACCATTTTTTGCTTTTTTGTTCAAAACAGGAGCGCCCTTTCCCATTCCCCGGTATAATGAATGGCGAATAGGAGGAGAAAAAATGAGTCACCTGATTAGTCAACTCAAGACCCTTTGGGGACATTATTCACGCTACTTAAAGGTTATCTTTATCATTTCGGTAATTCTGTTTGTGATTACTTCTTTGACCGGGTTCCTGCGCGACGTTAACTGGGACCGGGTCGGCGACGGGCTGAGCTCGCTTTCGCCCTTAACGATCGCCCTGCTCACCATCGCCGGGATTGTCTCTGTCATCCCGATGCTGGGTTATGACGTCGCCATCACCCACCTCTTGCCTGGCAAGTTTACCGTCGGTCACATCATCAGGAGCGGCTGGGTCACCAACACCCTGACCAACGTCGCCGGCTTCGGTGGCCTGCTCGGGGCGTCTCTGCGGGCGACTTTTTACGGTCAGCAGGCCAGCAAAAAGGAAATCCTAAACGCAATTGCCAAAATTGCCATCTTCTTGGTGGCCGGTCTATCGGTGATGTGTTGGGTCGCCTTGGTCCTCATGTTTGGTTTTCACCAGGGGGGCCACTTTAACCGTTACGCCATCTGGCTGGTCGGCGGTGGACTATACTTCCCGGCCGTCTTTTTCTTCACCCGCTGGAAGTCCAAGAGCCTCTTTGCCGACCTGTCGTGGCGCCTGGAATTATTGATCATCATTTCCTCGACGCTCGAATGGCTAGGGGTCGCCCTCTTCTTCGTCTTTGTTGGGGCAATGATGGGCGTCCACGTTAATCTGGTCGCCGTTTTCCCGCTTTACGTGGTCGCCCAACTGCTCGGAGTCGTTTCCATGCTACCGGGGGCGCTGGGTTCCTTTGACCTAATGATGATGGTCGAGTTGGTCATGCTGGGGGTTCCCCACGCCACCACTGTCGTCTGGTTGGTCTTGTTCCGGGTCTTTTACTACTTGATTCCACTGGCCCTGGCCGGGATCTTCTTTGTTCACCACCTCTGGCTCCAGCTCGATAACTTCTTGGACCACCTCCCGCAAGCGGCCGGTCGCCAAGTCGCCCACTGGGTGGTGACGACCTTCATGTACGGCTCGGGGATCTTGATGCTTTTAGCCGCTTCGGTTCCCGACCTGGCCGATAACAACAAGCTCTTGCAACAGGTCTACCCCTTCACCTTTTTCTTCTTGCATCAGCTAACGACGGTGGCCTTTGCAATCGCCCTGCTGGCTTGTGCCCGCGGGATCCAGGCCAAGGTTGCTAAAGCCTACTGGCCCTCGCTAGCCCTGCTCGTGATCGGAATTGCCAACACCCTGTGGTACCTAGGCACCCTTAGCTTAGCGATCTTCTTAGCGGTCCTATTTTTCTTGACCCTGGCGATGCGCCACGTCTTATACCGTAAAAAACTCCAGTACTCGCTAGGTAAGTTCACCCTCGACGCCGTTATCTACGCCGGGGCGGTGATCTTATACGTCATCGTTGGTCTCGTTAACAACCCCACCTACATGGCCAAGCATTCGATCCCGAGTTTCCTGCTCTTCCCCGGCGAAAAGGTGTGGCTGTCGGGCTTTATTGGCATCCTGATCGGTCTGTCGATCATGCTTTTGATCATCCACTACTTCACCTCGGGGCCCGACCCCTTCGCTGGCGAACAAAAGCTATCGGTTGACCGGGTCAACGCCCTGATTGAAGAATTTGGGGGCAACGAAACCTCCCACCTGGCCTTTTTAAAGGACAAGAACCTCTACTTCTACCAGGTTGACGGCCACGACCGCCTCTTTTTCATGTACCGGCGCAAGTACGACAAGTTGATCGTGATGGGGAATCCGGTCGGGGACCAAACCGTCGTCCGCGAGGCGAGCCTAGAATTTCTACGCGAAGCCAACTTATACGGTTACCAACTGGTCTTTTACGAGGTCAATAGCCAACTAACTATGCTCCTGCACGAATTTGGGTTTGACTTCCTAAAGACCGGTGAAGACGGATTGGTCAAACTTGCCGACTTTACCTTGGCCGGTAAGAAACAACGCTCCCAACGAGCCTTAATGCACAAGTTTGAGCGGGAAGGTTACCAATTCACCATCGTTGAATCGCCCTTTTCCGATGAGCTGATGCAAGAAATGCGGGCCGTTTCCGACGACTGGTTGGGTGACCAAGTTGAAAAGGGCTTTTCCTTAGGCTTCTTTGATCCCGACTACATCAACACCGCCCCGGTGGCCCTGGTCGATGACAAGGACGGCAAGTTGGTGGCCTTTGCCACTCTGATGCCGACCGGGGGTAAGGAGATCCTGACGATCGACTTGATGCGTCACTCCCACGCCGCCCCGTCCGGAATCATGGATATGATCTTTGTTTCAATGTTCTTGTATGGTCAGGAAAAGGGCTACACCTACTTCGACCTTGGGATGGCCCCACTAGCCAACGTTGGTGAATCGCGGTACTCCTTTACCGAAGAGCGGGCTGCCCACTTCATCTACGAATACGGGACCCCTCTCTACGGCTTCCAAGGCCTGCGCCGCTACAAGGATAAGTACGCTAGCGAGTGGCACTCCCGCTACACCGTCTACCGCAAGAAAAACTCCCTGTTGGCCACCATGATCGCCCTAGTATCGGTCGTTAACCAACGTGCCGATCAAAAGGTTGACCGCCACCCACTGATGATGTGGTGGAAGAAATAGGAGTGTGATCCAACCTTCTATATACCATCAAATAAAAACCGATCAATTCGCAATTATTTGCGAGTTGACCGGTTTTTTACTTGGAAAGAAGTTTGACAATCTCTATTTCATTTTCACTATTACACAGATAACGTGGTCACCAACCGCAGGCCTAGTACGGCCGAAGAACGCTGCTTAACACATCAACCTTCTGCCTAGCTTAGCTATACGCCCTGCCATACAGGTTGGTTCCCACTTCGAAACCCAGGTGCGAGGGCGTTTTATTGTCTAGTGGTTGTTCTCTAATAGGTAAGGGTAGAGCATTTGACGACGAACCTCGGCAGCATCCACCCCTAAGGCGTCCGCAATGCAATAGGCAAAGGCCAGGGCTGTTGCCGGTCCCCGGCTAGTGATCAACTTTCCCTTTTCATCGACCACGGTAATGTCTTCGTGGAAACGACCGCTGGGAGCAACCTGCGTGGTCGTTTGCTCAATCCCTGGAAAACAAGTGTAGTCGTGACCATCCAAGAGTCCGTAGCGGGCAAAGGCAATTGGGGCGGCGCACATGGCGGCGTTCCACTTCCCCGCTTGCCGGCGCTGTTGCATCAATTGCATCAAGCGGTCATCATCGCGCAATGCCTTTGCGCCACCCGAGCCGCCGGGAAAGACCACGCAATCGAACCCCAAGAGCCCCGCGCCTACTTCGGCTAGGCTAGTATCGCAAGTTAAGGCAATCTGGTGGGCCCCCATCACTTGGCGATCATCTAGGCCCACCATCGTCGTTTCAATCCCCAACCGGCGAAAAACATCTACCGGCGTCAGGGCCTCGATTTCTTCACAACCTAGGGCAATCATTACCGCTACTTTTGTCATTTTGAATCCCTCTTTCTAGCTGTTCACAACCCGTTTGATCTCTTCAACCGCCTGCTCACTCTCCGGGCTTTGGTAAACCGGGTAAATGTGATACAGGTTCCGCCCGATGTGGGTGGTTACCGGGACGTGTTGCTGGCGGAGCCGCTCCGCAAAGTCCATGGCGTCCGGGTACATCAACTCTTCGGTCCCCACAAAAATCGTCACGTCGCGTAAGGGCGACAGGGTTCCGTACAGCGGGCTCACCTGCCAGTTACGGTGGTCCAACTTAACGGCCCACATCGCCCCTAACTGCCGAAGACCGGCGGCGTTTAAGGTGACGTCTTTTTCCTCGTAGTCAGCGACCTGGGGATTAGTTAAATCGATGTCTAACCACGGTGAAATCATGATTAGGTGACCGGGTTGCGGAAGCCCCCGTTCACCCAGGTACTCGCAAAAACTAGCCGCCAACCCGGCGCCAGCCGAGTCCCCCATTACGGTCACCTGGCTGACCGGCACCTGGGTGTAGACCTCGTTATAGATCTGTTTAAGCACGGCAAAGGCGTCCTCAACCGTGTGGGCTGGCAAGGTCGGGTAAATGGGCACCACCACTTTTGAAGCGGTCCTGTCCGCCAACCGGTTCAAAAACTGCCAGTGCTCCTTTAGCGGCCGCTCAAAAAAGGCGCCCCCGGTTAGGTAAATAATGACCGGGTGTTCCTGCAAGTCCGCGTTGAGCGTAAAGCACTGGCTACCGGCCACTTCGCTCTCCTTAACCGGGACGGTGAACTTAACGTCACTGGGTAATTGAAGGGGGCGTTCACTTTCCACCGCCGCCCTTTGCAATGCATCAGCCAGTTTAGTCGGGGTGGAGAGTGTCTTCTTAAAACCAGACACCCGGATCGCCATTTCAGTTAGGGTGGCCCGCTGGGAACGGTGGTGGCCACACTTGGTGACCTCCTTTAGACTGCTCTTAATGCTTGTCACAATTCCGCGGGCTATTTGGCGGTCAAAGTGACGCCGCTTTACGTTCCTCATCATCTACGTTCCCCTTATCAAAATTTTGTGTGCATTCCTCGTTTCTCTCTAGTTAAAATCCTAACACGGCCCACGCCCCGGTCGTTAGCGATTTCCCGTTAAGTTTTGGTAAAAGAAGGGAAGTGGGAAATGACCTTCTCGACAGACCGTATGACTAAGCTAGGGGGAAGGTTGGTGCCTTGGCACCGTTCTTCGCTCGTACTTAGGCACTAGGCCTGCGGTTGGTTAACTCACCGTAATCAAAAAGGAGCGGGAGCAAAACTCCCCCACCCCTTATTGCGGCATCAAATGCTGTTCTTTTAGCCACTTCCCGAAGGCCTGCCAGTCGGCACGCACGGTCGGTTCTAGGCGCCGAGCGTACAAAAAGGCGGCCGGGTGATACATTGGCACAATGTAGTAAGGGGTCGTCCCCATTTGATAACCCTGGTGATCCGGCCGGGTTTCTAAGACCGACTGGTGCAAGACCTGACCGTGCAAGTCACCAATCTTGGCCTCTGGTCCCAGCAAGCGTTGGAGGCTGGTGTTACCCAGGGGCACAACCACCTGAGGGGCGACTGTCTTTAGTTCCCAGTCAAAGAGGGGCCCAAAGGCTAAGACCTCTTTTTTAGTGGGGGTGCGGTTAGGGTACTTGGTGACCCGCTGCCCAGTTTTCTTATCGGTGACCTCCTTAACCGAGTACGGCCGCTTGCGGACCACCGAGGTGATGTGGACGGTCGCCCGCGACAAACCAATTCCTTCTAGCAACTTGATTAATTCCTTACCCGAAGTCCCACTAAAGGGCACCCGGCTATCGGCCTCACTGCGCCCGGGAGCCTCACCCACCAGCATTACCGCCGGATGGTTTGGTCCAGCCCCCGGTACAAAGCCCATTAGGGGACGATCCTTGATCGCTGCCTCTACTTGGTCAACTAACTGCTGAGGATACTCAATTTGCACGCTGATCACCCATCTTCCTATCCGTTATGACGCCACTTGGTATCGGTTAGTACCCGGGCCGCTACTTGACCCAGGGGTAAAAAGAGGACGATTAACATCGCCCGGGTTAACCACTCGGCCCCGGTGTTGACCGACTGTAACCCTAAGTTATAGACGGCCCGGTACATGTACAGCCCGGGTACCATGATTACCACCGAGGGAATCGTGATCGCAATTCGCGGGTAACCAACCCGGTTACGGACAATCGCCGCCAACAGGCCACAAGCTAGCGCCCCCAAGAAGGCGGCCGGGCCAGCCGCCATCCCAAAGTCGACTAATTCCAGCCGCAAGGTGTTACCAAGCGCCCCGATTACCCCGGCCGTCGCCGCCATTTTCGGCGTCGAATTAAACATAATTGAAAAGCCAAAGACCCCGCAAAAAGAGGCCGGCAACCGCAACAACAAGAGCTGCCATTCATTTAACGGCAAGGCGGCAAAGTTGGCTGGCCTTAAGTGGACCATCAGGGCCACCAGCCAGCCAACCAAGGTCGCCACGGTAATGATTAACAGGGCGTAAGCGGCCCGCTCCAAGCCGGACCGCATGTCTAATTTGGCTAGGTCCAGCCCCGAGGTGATGAAGGGAAAACCAGGGATGATAAAGAGCATCGCCCCGATGTAGCCGGCCTCGTGACGTTCGTTGATTCCCCAGAAGTTTTGCAGGGCCATAAACGGGACCAGGTATAACAAACAAGCCACGGCCACGGAAACGGCCACGCAAGCAAGCAGGGTGATATGACGGTCAATCATCTTACGCCGCACAAAGTTCCCGCACCCCGCTCCCACAAAGGAACACAACATCTCTACCGGGCCCCCGCCGAGCAAGAAGACGAAGGCTGAACAAGCCAAGGCCGCCGCTAAACCCACTTGGTAAGGGCGGTAATTACCCTTCATCCGTTCAATCTCGGTTAAACGGTGGTCAATTTCTGCAATCGTCCACTCCCGCTTGCCCCGCTCAATTTCCTTAACGAACTTCTCCAGGGCGTTTAGCCGGGTTGTGTTCACCCCGGTCGTCGGTAACGAGATCGCCTGGGTGTAACTGTGGTTATCATCAATGCAGGTGTATTCAATCGATACCAAGCCAATATCGGCCGAACAGGTCATTCCAAGGTTGCGGGCAACCACGTTCATCGAGTCGCGCACCCGCCAGGACCCGGTGCCGCAGGCCAAAATCATTAGACCAACCCGCCCAACGATCATTGACCGTTCCACTAAGGGGGCCTCCTTAGCCGGGGTTACGTTGTCATCTTCTACAAAATCCTGCCACGGAATCTGCATGTGGTGGTGGTAATCTTCACCCACCGCTTGTTCCTTATCCATCTTTTTCTCTCCCCACTTTAGGCACTAAATTACGTCCTATTATAGGAGGGTTACCGACGTTTGTGTAGGGACAATTAAGCGGGTGAAAAGAGTTCCAGGTGCTTTAGAGTCGTCACTAGGGTCTGCTCGTCTTCGCTTAACACGTAACCTTCCCGGGTCGCCACCGAGATGTAAAAACTGGCCGGGGTCGGGTCCGTCAATTCTAGCGGTACGATCCCCGGCTCGTCTTTGATCGCATCCAAAACGATCAGACTGACGCCGAGTTTTTGACGGACCAGCTCCTTGACCCAAGAAATATTGGGTAGCGGGTAGAGGGTGCTTTCCGGGCGGACACGGGCCGCGTCGCAATAAGCGTTAAAGGCCGCCCGGTGGATGTATTGGTCACTGTAATTAATGAAGCGTTCGTTAGCCAAATCGCCAAAGGCCACCCGCCGTTTTTTAGCCAACGGGTGTTGTTCGCTGACCGCCACGGTGAAGGGGCGCTTGGCCACCAGGTCGACAAATATCCCCTCCTCATTAATCGGCGCCATCGATCCCAAAATGGCGATGTCAATTTGACCATCCTTGAGCCGTTTCAACAGCTCGTGGGACCCTTGGTCGGTGATCCGCAGGCACGACAACAAATCCGGCGGGCAGGATTTAACTAACCCACTGATGTATATTTTACCGATGATCGGGGGTAAGCCGAAGCGAATGCTGCCCCGCTTGGCCTGGTTAATTGAACTTTGCGCCAAGGCTAACTGGTGATTGATCCGGTCCGCCGCTTGGTAAAGCAACTGTCCCGCCCGGGTGATCTTCATCCCCCGCCGGCCACGGGCAACGTCGACCAATTGGACGTCAAATTCTCGTTCCAAGCGTTGGATGGCCTGAGTAACGGTTGGCTGGGCGACGCCAAATTGCCCGGCCACTTGGGTGTAGTTTTTCGTTTCAACAACGGCCGTAAAGTACTGTAAGTCACGCGTATTCATTCTGGCGTTCCCCCTTTTTCCTCCAGATTTTAACACAAAAGGACCCCCACGGCCGTGCCCCAGGGGTCCTTTTTAATTAGTAATTTCATTTACGGATAACGTGCTCCCAACCGCAGGCCTAGTGCCTAAGTCTGGCCACAGAACACCGCTAGCGCACTAACCTGTGCCCTATCCTTAGTCCAACGGCCTGCTTAATGGTTGGATCACACTTCCTGATCACCACATCCCAATCACCTTTATCCAGAGGCTCCCAATCCCGATCCAAACGACCAGGTAGAAGACCCCCAGAACCAGGTTCAAGGACCACCACTTGTTTTGCGGGACGTAACCAGACCCAAACAAAACCGGAGCCGGGCCAGAAGCGTAGTGGGTGGTTGAGGCGTTTAAGTTCCCAAAGAACCCGAGCAATAAGGCCGCCAGCATTGGCGGTACGTGAGCGGAGATGGCTACGGCTAACAGGGCCGAATACATCGCCGTTACGTGGGCCGTTGAACTAGCGAAGAGGTAGTGACTGTAGAAGAAGAAGACAATCAAGATCGCCAAGACCAAGAACCAACTCATCCCGTGCAACATGCTACCGATGCTTGAAGAAAGCCACGGAATAAAGCCCAGGGTAGTCAAGGAACCAGCCATCATAACTAAGACGGAGAACCAGGTCAGGGTGTTCCAAGCCCCGGTTTCGTGCAAAACGTCGGTCCAGCTCAGGACCCCAACGACCAAGAGCAGGCCTAAGGTTAAGAAGGCAGCTAGGCTGGCGTCGATCTTGGTCAGGCTCCCGGTCATCCAGAGGACCAGGGCAATGATGAAGATAACGGCCATTAGCTTTTCTGGTAGGGTCATCTTCCCCATTTGATCCAGTTCCTTTTCCGCCCACTGCTTAGCGTTGGGCGTTTCCTTAATCTCCGGCGGGTACATCTTGTAGATCAACCAGGGAACGACGATTAGGGAAATAATTCCCGGAACCAGGGCGGCTAAGAACCAGCCTCCCCAGCTGATGTTCACTCCGCTTGACTTGGCTAGGGTTTGGACCAGGGGGTTAGCGGCCATCGCCGTCATAAACATGGCGGCGGTGATCATGTCCCCGTGATATTCGGCAAAGACCAAGAAGGAGCCGATCTTGCGTTCCGTCCCGTCCTTGGGGTCGGAGCCAAAGGATTGGGCCAAGGACTTAATGATTGGGTACAAGACCCCACCGGCCCGGGCGGTGTTGGACGGGGTGGCCGGGGCCATAATCAAGTCGACCCCAATTAAGGAGTAGGCCAGCCCCAGCGTTTTCTTCCCGAACAGGCGGACGAAGTTAAGGGCGATTCGCCGTCCCAACCCGGTCTTGATAAAGCCCCGGGCGATGAAGAAGGCCATGGCAATCATCCAAATTGAGCTGTTCCCAAAGCCTAAGATCGCCTTGTCCATCGGCAAGGTGCCGGTCAAAACGGTCAGGGCAAAGGCGAGAATTGAGACACCCCCGATTGGTAGGGGCCGGGTGATGCAGGCAATGATCGTCCCGACAAAGAGGGCGAACATGTGCCAGCCGGCCACGGGAACGGCCGCTGGTTTCATTGGCGTGAGCAGCCACAAAATGACCCCCACGATTACCGGCCAGATAAAGCCCCGGTAATTGACTTTTTCTAAATTCTTCATATTGATTTCTTCCTAATCAGTTCTCTTGTTTCTTACTATTTCTGACTTTGGTACAGGGCGACTTGTTGACCGGCTTGGCGCCCAAAGATCACGATTTCGGCGATCGAGTTACCCCCGACCCGGTTATTCCCGTGTAGGCCCCCGGCAACTTCACCGGCGGCAAACAGCCCCGGAATCACGTTCCCGTTGCCATCCAAGACCTCGGTGTGGGTGTTGATGTGTAAACCACCCATCGTGTAGTGGATCGCTGGGGCAATGTGGATGGCGAAGAAGCCTGGCTTGGCGATGTCGCGGTCCATCCCGGTCGTCCGGCTAAATTCCTGGTCATCGTGGTCCTTGACCGCTTGGTTCCAGATCGCCACCGTCTTTTTCAGGGTGGCTGGCTCCATGGAGAGTTTTTGGGCGAGCTCTTCGATGGTGTTGCCGGAAACCACTAGCCCCACCTTGTCGTAGAAGTCGACGGCCTTGGCCCGGTCACGGATCCCCTGGTCAAAGATCAGGTAAGCGGAGTGCTCCGGCAAAGCGGTGATGGCGTTGGAGACGATCTTGCGGGTGTTTAACTCGTTGACGAAGCGTTGCCCCTTGGCGTTAACCAGGATTGCCCCTTCGCCCCGGACGACTTCACCAATCAAATAAACGTGCGGGTTATCTTGTTGAACAGTCGGGTGGACTTGAATCAAGTCCATTTGAACTAGCTGCGCCCCGACGTCTTCGCCGAGTTTCAGGCCGTCGCCGGTGGCCCCCGGTTGGTTAGTCGTCTTGTAATCAACCAGGTCTGGGCGGTAGCGCTTCATGTATTCCTTAGAAGCGCCGAAACCACCGGTCGCTAGGATAACGCTGTTGGCCGCGATCGTCTTGGTGCCGGCCGTAGTTTGGACTTCAACCCCGTTAACGGTCCCCTGATCGTCTTTTAACAACTTAGTGACCTTGATCTGGTTGAAGATCGGGATTCCTTGTTGACCGACCACCCGCAATAACTCGTTGACCAGGAAGCCACCGATCGGGGCTAAGCTAGCCGGGCGGTGGGTCCGCATCACCGACATCCCCCCGGTGATCGTGACGTCTTCTAACTTGATGTCGTGATCGGCCAGCCAGTCAATCGCCAGGGCGGAGTGGTGAACGAAGTAACCCAAGAGGTCCTTATCGTTTAAACGACCGCCATCTTGGTAGGTTTCCCGGTAAAAGGAGCCGACGTTATCGATCACCCCGTGCTTTAATTGGACGTTGGTTTCGGCGGCGTTCATCCCGGATGAGGCCCGGTTAGTGTTCCCACCTAAGCCTTCTTCTTTTTCAAGGACGACGGCTGAAAGCCCTAGTTCATGGGCTTGGATGGCGGCCGTCAAGCCGGCCCCCCCGGAACCAATGATCACCGTGTCGTAGCGGTCCTTTAACTCACTGGCCGGGCGTGGTTGAAATTTTTCTCCCATAATTTCCTCCTAGTCTTGTTTGTCGACGTTGGTCATCTTTAACATGTCCATCCATTCGTCGTATTGTTCTTCAGTCACCTTGCCGGACTTCAAAGCGGCTTCTTTTAAAGTGGAGCCGGCCTTATCGGCGGCTTGGGCAATCTTAGCGGCGTCGTGGTAGCCGATGTATGGCGACAGGGCGGTTACCGTCATCAAGGAGTTGTCCAAAAGTTCCTTCATCCGGGCGTCGTTGACCGTCAAACCGGCAATCATCTTGTCGGCAAAGCCGGTGATCGTCCCGGTTAGGAGGTCGGCTGATTCCAAGAAGGCGTCGATCATCACCGGCTTGTAGACGTTCATTTCAAAATTCCCCTGGCTAGCGGCCATTGAAACGACCGTGTCGTTACCAAAGACCCGTAGTGACGCCATCGTTACCGCTTCGGCTTGGGTGGGATTAACCTTCCCCGGCATGATTGAGGAACCCGGTTCGTTGGCCGGGATGTTTAATTCGCCGTAACCAGCCCGCGGACCGGAGGCCAAGAAGCGGACGTCTTGGGCAATCTTAAACATGTCGGCGGCCAGGGTCTTCAGGGCCCCGTGGACCACGTTTAAGCCGGAGTGGTTGGCCAAGCCAAAGAACTTGTTGGTCTTAACCGTGAATTCGTGTCCGTAAACGACGGAAACCTTTTCGGCGATCTTTTCCGGCATCCCCGGGGCCGCGTTTAAACCAGTCCCCACGGCCGTTCCCCCGATCGCCAGTTCCAATAGGGTCGGTTGGAGTTGCTTTAAGTAGTCCCGGTCGTGTTCTAAAGCGGCCACGTAACCAGAGACTTCTTGGCCAAAGGTTAACGGGGTGGCGTCTTGCAGGTGGGTCCGGCCAACCTTAACGACGTGCCAGTATTGTTCTTGTTTGGCCTTTAATTCGTCAATTAGGTGCTGGACGGCCGGCAGCAGCTGATCCAAGGCTTCCACGGCCACGATGTTCATCGCCGTTGGGTAGACGTCGTTGGAGGATTGACCCTTGTTAACGTCATCGTTTGGCAATACGGTGACGTCTGGATTCAAGCGCTTAGCCAGGTTGGCCACGACTTCGTTGGTGTTCATGTTGGTTTGGGTCCCGGAACCGGTTTGGTAAACCTTAAGTGGGAAGTCCTTGCGTAAGTCGTCATCGGGCAGGGCTAAGAGTTGGTCAATCGCCTCGATGATCAACTTCCCCTTGGCCTCATCAATCTGGTTTAATTCCAGGTTGGCTTGGGCAGCGGCCTTCTTAATGTTAAGCAGGGCGCGAATGATGGCCAACGGCATGAATTGGCCGGTTGGGAAATTGTGGCGGCTCCGTTCCGTTTGTGGTCCCCAGAGGGCTTCTTGTGGGATTTGAACTGGTCCTAAAGTATCTTCTTCCGTCCGAAATTGTGACATATTCTTCAACCTCCGAGTGATTAATCTGATTATATTTGTGAAAAGTTACACATTGCTTAACGACTATACGATAATCCCCCCGCTCTCTTATAGTCAAACCCACTAGTTATTATAAGGGTTGCTTATTATTAACGGTCCTGCACCCCGCTTAATTGATATTCATCAACTTTAATTGGCCTATTTTTAGCGGGATTGATAGCGCCTTCGTTTATTTAAATTTTGTCTAATATCCGTAATTGCTTGCCAAATAGTGACGGCGAGCCACCCGTAACTTTTTAAATCAGGATCCCTGATTGATTTTATTCCAAAGCTATGTCAAAATGGGGACGATTGTTAGTCCCTTAACAAGGTGACAAACACAGAAATGAGAGGATTTGATCATATGAAGCACTACATTGGGATTGCTGGAACCAACCGTCAAGGTTCCACCAACCGCCGCTTGTTGCAGTTCATCAAGGAACACTTCGCCGACAAGGCTGAAATTGAATTGATGGATATTGGTGGCCTGCCGGTCTTCTACAAGACCCCGGACCGCTCAGTTCCGGAACGGGTAACTGAAATGGCCAAGAAGATCGAAGCATCCGACGGGGTCATTATTTCCACCCCTGAATACGACCACGGGGTCCCGGCCGTTTTGATGAACGCCTTGGAATGGCTTTCTTACGGCGTACACCCCTTTGCCGACAAGCCGGTAATGATTACCGGGGCTTCATACGGGATGCTTGGGACTTCCCGGGCTCAACTGATGCTACGCCAGATGCTGGACTCCCCGGAATTGTCCGCCCGGATCATGCCATCATCCGAATACATGGTTGGCCACTCCTTACAAGCCTTTGACGACGAAGGAAACCTCAAGGAAGGGGCCCTCATCAACCGCTTGGACGGCTTATTCGCCGACTTCGACACCTTCGTCGACGTCAACAAGAACCTGGTCTATGACCGTGAACACGTGATGCAAGACATCCGCGTTTCCGACCTGAAGAACGACTTATAAACCAAGGAGGAACCTACGCATGAAGTTAGTTGGGATTGTCGGCTCCATCGCCGAAGATTCATACAACCGCAAATTAATGACCTTTATGGCCAACCGTTTCAATAACATCGCCGACATTGAAGTCGTTTCCATCAAGGACGTGCCGATGTTTTCCGAAGACGACGACCAAACCAATGGCATGGCCGTTCAATACTTAAAGCACCGGATCGAAAACGCCGACGGGGTCATCATGGCCACCCCTGAACACAACCACACCACGACCGCCGCTTTGAAGTCGACGATCGAATGGCTGTCCTACAAGATCCACCCGTTAGAAGACAAGCCGGTCCTGATCGTAGGGGCCTCTTACTTCACCCAAGGTTCTTCCCGGGCCCAATTGGACCTGCGTGAAATCTTGGAAGCCCCAGGGGTTAACGCCCTCGTGATGCCGGGGAACGAATTCTTGTTGGGGAACGTTCGCGACGCCTTTGACGACAACGGCAACTTAAAGGACGGCGGTACGATTAACCGTTTGAGCGACCTGTTGATCAAGTTCTCCAAGTGGGTCAACGTCTTGAAGGCCTTAAAGGGCCCAGAACCGGCCGACGCCTACAAGAATGAAGACCTGACTGCCTCCGGGAAGACTGATACCACGATCGAAGGGGTGAAGCCCGGTGACCCAGACTGGGTTGAAAAGGCCGCTAAGTTGACCAACGCCGCTTCCGGCAAGGACTACGTTAAGCTCGACGCTGGGATCCTGACCGTTGACCAACTTAACTGGTTCTTAAAGTCGATCCCGGCTGAACTGACCTACGTCGACGACAACAACCAGTTCCTCTACTACAACCACAAGGCCCCGGCTGAAAAGATGTTTGCCTCCCGGACCCCGCAACAACCGGGTTCCCCGATGTCGGCCGTTCACCCGGACAAGCGGAATGTCCACGACCACGTTAAGCAAGTCATCCACACCCTGCGGACCGGTAAGACCGACATGTTCCAACTGGCCGAACCAGTGGACAAGAAGAACGTTAAGTGGGTGGTTAACAACTACCAAGCCATTCACGACGAAGACAACATTTACCGTGGGATTAACGAAATCGTGATCGACTTCTGGCCAATCGTCAAGAAGTACCTGGAAATGACCGGGCAAACCCTGGTTGACGACCCGAACAGCAAGGTGGACGCTAACGCCAGTGCTTCTACCAAGGAAGAAACCGCCACCGAGGCTCCCGCCGTTGACGCTAGCGCCAGTGCTTCCGAAAGCAAAACGGAAAGCCAACCGGCACCAGCTACTCAAGCACCGGCCGTTGACGCCGACGCCAGTGCCTCAGAAGAAGACGCACCAGCACAACCGGAAGTCGACGCTGACGCCAGTGCAAGTAAGTAGTAAGTGAGTGCGAACAACCCGTTCGGCAGGCCGTATGGCTAAGCTAGGGCAAATGGTTACCGCCTTAGCGGTGTTCTTTGCCCGTACTTAGACACTAGGCCTGCGGTTGGGAGCACGTTATCTGCGGAAGTGCATCCCTACACCCTACAATAAGGCCCCTAACGCTCACCTCGTGCGTTAGGGGCCTTTTCATTGTCGTTTAAGCAAGGGAGGTTGGTGAGCACTTCCTCTTATTCAAATCTAGCCAGTTCCTGGTCCAGCGGCTTGTATTCCGCTTGCCAAGTAAAGTCGGCCACCGCCTGCTTGGCATCCGTGATTCCCGCTGCGGCTAAGCCCTGGTCGATGGCGGATTGAGCCACCGCCTCAGCCACCTTCTTGGAGAAGTCGGCTAGCTTGGAGACCGGTGGTAAGACGGCGGCGCCCGGTTGATCAGCGTCAACGAGGCCCCCTAAGGCGTGGGCGGCCGCCGCCAGCATGTCGTCGTTAATTACCTTGGCTTGGACGGCTAAGGCCCCAAAGCCCACCCCCGGGTAAATCAGGGCGTTGTTAGCTTGGCCAATTTCGTACTGAACCCCTTGGTAGTCGACCGCTGGGGTCGGGATCCCGGTGGCGACTAGGGCTCGCCCGTCAGACCACTTCATAACGTCGTCTGGCATGGCTTCAATCTTTTTAGTGGGGTTGGAGATTGGGAAGATGATCGGGTGCTTAGCGTGGGCCGCCATTTCGCGGATGGCGGCTTCGGTGAAGGCGTTGTGAACGGTCGACGTTCCGACCATCACCGTTGGTTGTACCGCCTTGATAGCCGCCGTTAAATCGGTTAATTGAGCGGCGTTGTCAAATTCACCCCGCGACCGGGTGAAGCGGGCTTGTTCCGGCGTTAAACCCTCCGTATCATCAAACAACAACCCCTGGCGATCGAACAAGTAGAAGTGCTGCTTGGCTTCTTGTTCGCTGAGGCCTTGGCGCACCAGTTCTTCGAAGAGCATTTTTACGATCCCCATCCCGGCGGTCCCGGCACCAAAGGTTAGGAAGGTTTGGTCGGTCAGCTTTTCTTTGGTGATGTTTAAGGCCCCCAGTACCCCGGCCAAAACGATTACCCCGGTCCCTTGGATATCGTCGTTAAAGGTCAAAATCTTGTCTTGGTACTTATCCAAAATCTTGGCGGCCGTCCCACGGCCGAAGTCTTCAAAGTGCAACAGGCTCTTAGGGAAGAGGCTTTCGACGTCGCCGACAAATTGGTCAATGAAGTCAAAGTAGCGTTGGCCTTCAATCCGGGCGTGTCGCTTACCCAGGTAGTTCTTGTCGTCCAGTAGTTCTTGGTTGTTGGTCCCGGCGTCAATCGAAACTGGCAATACTTGGGCCGGGGCGATCCCAGCGGCGGCCGTGTAAACCATTAACTTACCAACGGCGATGTCGACCCCGTTAACCCCCCAGTCACCAATCCCGAGGATCCCCTCGGCATCGGTCACCACGATCAGGCGGATATCCCGCCCCTCGGCGGCGTTCTTTAAAATCTCACGGTTGTTTTCTGGGTGATCAACGGTCAGGTAGGCGGCATTTTGCGGCTTAACGAAGCGTTCGTTGTACTCTTCAATCGCCTCGGCAATTACCGGGTCGTACACGATCGGCATGAATTCGTTGATGTGCTTGCCCATTAAGTTAAAGAACAGCGTCCGGTTGTTGTTAAAGATTTCCATCAGGAAGTGGCGTTTTTCAATCAGGGTGCCCTTCTTTTGGTAGAGGGCGTAAATTTCATCGGCTTGTTCGTCAATCGTCTTAACCCGTGGTGGTAAGAGCCCTAGCAGGCCGTGTTGCTTACGTTCCTCAGTTGTAAAGGCGGTGCCCCGGTTTAAAAAGGGGTTGTTTAACAGTTCGTATCCACTAATCATTTTGATCGGTCCTTTCAATCCATCTGCACAATTTTCTCTCTCATCGTGGTTGATCATAAGTCGTCCCTTAGGTGATAGTCAAACCGATGGAAGCCAATCAATTTTATTGATATGATAAACGGAAACGCCGTTACTTAGGGGGGTTAAAGATGAACATTAAGGAACTTCGCTATTATCATGACCTCGTAATTCAAAAAAATTTTTCCAAAGTCGCCACCCACTTTGGCGTTGCCCAACCCACCATCACGATGGCCATCCAACGTTTAGAACGGGAATTAGGGGCGCCGCTCTTTATTCGGAGCCAATCCCACCACGACCTGACCGTAACCGCCAGCGGTCTGCAGTTTGACCAGCACGTCCAAACCATCCTGCGCGAATTGGAGGTCGCTCACCAAGAGCTTTCCCGGGCCAAACAGGAACGAATCCGCTTTGGCTTACCACCGATCATCGGTAACTACTTTTTCCCCGCCTACACCCCTGCCCTGCTAGCGGCGGGATTGTTACAACGCTTAGAGGTTGAAGACCACGGGTCCCGGGAGCTAACGAAAATGCTGGCCCACGGCATCATTGACATGGCCCTCCTGGGGTCCTTAGCCCCCCTACAACAAGATTCTTTTTCGACGCAAGTAATTACGCGCGCCCCCATCCAAATTATCGTGGCACCCGACCATCCCTTAGCCACCCGAACCGCCGGCGTTTCCTTTCAGGACCTCAAAAAAGAGCCCTTCATCACCCTAGCCAACGAGTACGTTCACGCCCAGGCCTTCCACCAGGTTTCCCGGGCGGCTGGGGTGCGTCCCAAAGTTGTTTTTAAAACCCACGACGTTCACGTTTTAAAAACACTGGTGGCGAAAAACTCCGGGATTTCCTTTCTCACCACCCTGGCCCTAGAACCCCAAGATCACCTTGTTGCACTGCCACTACTCGATCTGGGCGCCCCCGAATTTATCATTTCGGTTGCTACCCGGGCCAACCGGCTACTGTCGGCCCCGGGCCAAAACTTATGGAATTTATTAACTAGCAAAGGCAACTAAAAGGCGGCCCCCCACCGGGAGTCGCCTTTTGTCATTCCTTAATAAACTTCGCCGCTTCTTTAAGGGCGTCTTCTGCTTGAGGGGCGTAGCCAACCTGATCGACAACGCCATGGGTAACACCGTTATAACGTAGGTGGGTCACCGCGACCCCGTTTGCCTTAGGCGGTCCACTAACTTTTCGTTGGACAAGCGCAGCGGGTCAAACTCGCCGAAAATCACCAGGGTCCTGGGTAGACGTTCAATGCCCGGGGCGTTGATCACCGCAATCAAGGGGTGCTCTAAACTACCGACTGTCCCAAAGTACGACCCCCAGGCTAAGGTATCACTGGAAAAGGACTTAAAAAAGGCCCGCATCTGCTCGCCAAATTCCTTGAACTCGATCCCGGCACTGGTGTCTTCAATCTGGGCCCCGGGCACGTCCGGGTAGTTTAAGACCAGCTTTTCAACCCAGTTAGTGGCAAAAACCACCCGGTCTAAGTAGGCGGTCGTCAGCGCCAGTCCCCCACCAGCCGAGTCGCCGGCCAGCACGAAACCAGCGGGCGTCGTTTGGTACCAGTCGGCGTGCTCGTGCAAGTAGTTTAATACCCAGTAGCAAGCCAGGCCGGCCGCTGGGAAGGGGTGCTCGGGGGCCAGTGGGTAGTCGACGCTGATCACTTGGCACCCGGCAAAATCGGCCAGTGCCCGGCAGAGCATCTCAGCTCCAGCCACGCTCCCGCCGTAATAGGCGCCGCCGTGAAAGTACAGCACCGTTGGCAACACCTGCCCCGCCAGCGCGGCCGGTAGCGACGGGTCGCTACCCCGTCGATAACCAGGTTTTCAATTTGCAGCGGGTGCTGGGCGATGTTTTTCTTTGAACCAGGAGCGCCCATCATCCGATCGCGCATGTCTTGGATGCTCGGCTTTTCATCCGCTTGAGCCGGCGAAGCGTTAAATACGGGCGCCAAGTTCACCCGGGTTTCGTCGCTTAACCAGCCGCCCGTCGTCTTGCCCGGCACGAACTTAACGGTCATCCCCGCTTGTTTTTGGCCCCGCTCCAAGCTGGCCAGTGCTTCTTGATAGTCCATATCTCCTCCAATCAAAAACGAGCGACCACAGAGGGGCGCCCGTCAGTTAATTATTCAGCGATTTCAACGTCTTCAATCACGACGTCTTCTTCTGGGCGGTCGCGGAAGTCGCGCTTAACCTGGGAAATCTTTTGGGCCACGTCCATGCCCTCGATCACCTGGCCAAAGACGGTGTGGTGGAAGTCCAGCCACGGCGTCCCCCCCTCTTGGTAGTGGGCGATTACTTCGTCCGGGTAGCCGGCGGCCTTCATTTGGCCCACCATGTCAGCCGGTACGTTTTCGTTGGTGACGATGAAGAATTGGCTCCCGTTGGTGTTAGGACCAGCGTTGGCCATCGAAAGGGCCCCCTTGAAGTTAAAGAGTTCCTCGGAGAATTCATCTTCAAAGGCTTGGCCGTAGATTGATTCACCACCGGCCCCGGTCCCGGTCGGGTCGCCCCCTTGGATCATGAAGTCCGGAATCACCCGGTGAAAAATTACGCCTTTGTAGTAGTCCTGCTTGGCCAACTCAACGAAGTTCTTCACCGTCTTGGGTGCTTGGTCGGGGAACAGTTGTAGCTTGATGTCCCCTTGGTTAGTCTTAATGGTTGCTTGAACGGCCTTGACGTCGGCCAGGTTCAGTTGCGGATATTGGCTCATCTTTTTCCTCCAAAATTAGTATTAGGGTATATTTTAACACAAGAAGGGAAGTGCGAACCAACCTCCTCGACAGGCCGTTGGGCTAAGCTAGGGCAAATGGTTGGCACCCCCGGCGGCGTTCTTTGCCCGTACTTAGCCACTAGGCCTGTTGTTGGGGAGCACGTTATTGAAAGTACGAACCAACCATTGGCAGGCCGTGGGCTAAGGATAGAACGGGGATTGATGCGGTACGCATCGTTCTCCGGTTAGGCTTAGCCACGTTATCTTTATAGTCAAGATACAACAAAGGCGCCGCATGGTTTGCGACGCCCTTGTTTAGAAGAGAGATGTTGAGATGTTTAGTTTTTACCAACAACGGCGATCAGGTCATCTCCGGCCTGAACCGTCCCGTCAGCGAGCTGTTTAACGGCACTGTAGTTAGCAATGTTGGTAATTACAATCATGGTCGTGGTGTCGTAGCCGGCTGCCTTAACGGCATCAAGGTCAACGGTGCCCAAAACGTCACCCTTCTTGACTTTTTGACCCTGCGCTACGTTGGAAGTGAAGTGGTCACCCTTTAAGTTAACGGTGTCCAAACCGATGTGAATCAAGATCTCGGCGCCGTCCGTACTGGTTAAACCGTAGGCGTGCTTCGTGGCGTAGGCCACCGTGATCTCACCGTCAGCCGGTGCGACAATCGTCCCGTCACTTGGAACGATGGCGGCCCCGTCCCCCATCATCTTTTGGGAGAAGACCTCGTCGTTAACTTGACTCAAATCTTCAGCGGTCCCACTTACGGGTGCACCCAGCGTTTCGGCCTTAGTGGCTTCACCACTTGGTTGGTTAGCACTAGCAACAGTTGCTACGGCTTCGTTTGCTTGGGTCGTTGCATCAACTGCATCAGCGTCGGCTGCTTCAACAACCGGGTTTACCAAGTGATTGTGCGTCTTCCCGTAAAGGAAGGTGATGGTGAAGGCCACCACGAAGGAAACGAGTTCACACAGCAGGTAGAACGGAATTGACTTGGCTCCGATGGATAAGAACCCAATGAACCCGGCCGACCCCATCGAAACGGCGATGACATGGAAGAGACCGGCTAAAGTAGCGGCGGTCGCAGATCCGATCAAGGCACAGAAGAATGGGAACTTGAGCTTCAAGTTAACCCCGAAGAGGGCTGGTTCCGTAATCCCCAGTAAGGCGGAAACGGCGGCGGAACTAGAAAGCCCCTTCATCTTTTCGTTCTTGGTTAAGAAGTAAACGGCGGTCGTGGCAGCCCCCTGGGCAACGTTAGCCATGGAAGCAACGACGAAGATAAAGTCCCCGTAACCAGTCCCGCTCTTGTAGGCGGTCACCAGCTGAGTTTCGATGGCTGGGAAGGATTGGTGGAGCCCCGTCAAAACGATTGGCGAGTAGATGGCCCCGAAGATCCCGGTCCCGACAAAGCCGAGGGTCGAGTAAAGCCAAACGATCCCGTTAGTGATTAAGTCTGATAGTTCCTTCATAACTGGTCCAACCACGATAAAGGTGATGAACCCCGTTAAGATGACTGACAGCAGTGGCGTAAAGGTGAAGTCAACCGCGGATGGTAACTTCTTGTGGAACCACTTTTCAAAGATTGACAGGATCCAAACGGCGGCTAAGGCCGGGATCACTTGCCCAGTGTAAGATTGGATGTTAACGGTAAAACCGAAGAGGTGCCATGCGCCCCCCTCTGCCAAGGCCGGTGCCGTCATCATCATCCCGACTACGGCCCCCAAGAATTGGTTGGCCCCGAAGCGCTTAGCCCCGGAAACCCCCACTAGAATCGGCAAGAAGACGTACGGAGCGGCCGACATAACGTTGATCATTCCTTCCAGCCCCTTGATGGCCGGGAACATTTGGACGACCGACTTTGGCCCGAACAGCCCTTGGGAAACTAAAACGTTATCTAAGGCCATCAACAGACCTCCGGCAACCAGGGCCGGAATGATTGGCACGAAGATGTCCGACAGCAACTTAATGAAGGCCATCACAGGGTTGAACTTTTGGTTCTTGGCCGCGATTTGCTTCAAGTCTTCGGTCGAAACTTCCTTGAGCCCGGTCTGCTTGATCAGCTCGTCATAAACGTTGTTAACGTCCCCAGGTCCGATGATGACTTGGTACTGGCCGTTAGTCTTGAAGGTCCCCTTAACGCCATCATTATTGTCGAGAGCCTTTTGGTCGATGGCCTCATCGTCTTTAAGGACTAATCTCAACCGAGTGGCACAATGGGCCGCCGCAACAATATTATCTGCCCCGATGGCCTTGATGACATCGGTAGCGACTTGCTTGTGATCCATAATCGTTCCTCCATCTGCAAGTATTTGATAATGCGAACGCTTTGTAAACGCTTTTCTACCTTATTCATCATACATGACTATTTTAAATTGTCAACCGTTTGACATATTTTTTGAAATCGCTACCAATCATGATTTGATCACAAGCCCGTTATGACGGCATTTCAAGCACGTAAGCGCCGTCAATATTTCCTCTGCTAACCCGTTTCAGAGCCTGGTCAGCCTGGTCAAATGACACCGCCGTGACCGTTGGCGTGATCCCCAACCGATCCGCCAGGGTCAAGAACTCCTCACCGTCGCGGCGGGTGTTAGATTCGACGCTAGTGACCGTTTTTTCGTGAAAGAGGTGGTCCTGGTAATTTAAGCTGGGGACGTCACTCAAGTGGATTCCGGCTAAGGCCAGCGTCCCGTTGGGGGCCAGGTTAGCCAAGGCGTTAGGCACCATCGCCCCCGCCGGCGAAAACATAATGGCCGAATCAAGCGGGACCGGTGCTCGGTCATAGGCCCCTTGCGCCGAAGCACAGCCCAACTCCAGGGCAAACTTTTGGGCGTCCTTGCCCCGGGTAAAGACGTGCACCTCGATCCCCTGCTTAATCGCTAACTGAGCCGCCAGGTGTGCGGAGCCACCAAAGCCATACAGCCCCAAACGGCCCCCCGCCGGTACGTTGGCCCGCAAGAGCGCCCGGTAACCAATGATCCCGGCACACAGTAGGGGCGCCGCTTCCACGTCCTTAAAGCGGGCTGGAATCCGGTAGGCAAAGCCCTCCGGTACCGTTACGTACTCGGCGTAGCCCCCGTCGTGATCCCAGCCGGTGTACAGCGAGTGGGGACACAGGTTTTCGTGTCCACTGCGACAATAACGGCAGACCCCACAGGCGTGGCGGAACCAGGGAATCCCGATCCGGTCACCAATGGCGAAACGCTGGGTGCTAGCCCCACTAGCGACCACCCGGCCGACGATTTCGTGACCCGGGGTGACTTCCGGTTGGTGGACGGGGAGGTCGCCTTCCGTCACGTGTAAGTCAGTGTGGCAGACCCCACAGGCCAAAACCTTAACTAAAACCTCGCCGGGCGCCGGGGTCGGCACCGGTTTTTTAACCAATTGCAGGGGACAGGGATCACTTTCAATCGGGGCGGGGGCTTTTACCGCCCAGGCCCACATTTGTTCAGGAATTTGTTCTGACACAGTTACCACTCCTTTTAGTTTAATTACGTTTATTATAGTGCGGGATTAAGAGAAGTGCGAACCCACCCAGATACTACTTATCAAGAAGGTGGTTTGCTATTCCACAGATAACGTGCTCCCCAACCACAGGCCTAGTGCCTAAGTACGGGCAAAGAACGCCGCTAGGGCGACAACCTTTTGCCCTAGCTTAGTCATACGACCCGTTTGGTAGGTTGGTACACACTTCCAAAGATAACGTGCTCCCCAACCACAGGCCTAGTGCCTAAGTCTGACCACAGAACACCGCGTTCCGCGCTAACCTGTGGTCTATCCTTAGCCCACGGCCTGCCAATGGTTGGTACACACTTCCTTTATGCCAATCGATTGACAGCGGTTGCGCAAGGACCCTAAAATAGGGGTAATTTTACAAAAGGAGCCTTTAACCATGGAATGGACCCGTCAACAACGTTACCAATCCTACGATCACTACACCGCCCAGCAACTCTTAGAATTGCAACGCCAAGCCGCCACCGACCCGGCGCAGGTACGCTACCACTTGCACCCCAGTTCGGGGCTTTTAAACGACCCGAATGGCTTTTCCTACTTTAACGGCCAGTGGCACCTCTTTTACCAATCCTTCCCGTTCGGCGCCACCCACGGAATCAAATCCTGGATGCACACCGTTTCTGAGGACCTGGTCCACTGGCGCGACCTCGGCTTAGCCGTCGCCCCGGACACCAAGTTCGACAGCCACGGGGCCTACTCCGGTTCGGCCAAGGCCTTCGGTGACCGGCTCTTCTTAATGTATACCGGTAACCACCGCGACGCCGACTGGAACCGGATCCCTTACCAGGTGGGAGCTTGGATGGACAAGGACGGCCAGGTCACCAAGCTGGATCACGAGCTCTTCGTTAACCCGCCCCACTTTACCGAACACTTCCGCGACCCCCAGCTCCTAGTTAAAGACGGCCATTACTACGCGCTCTTAGGCGCCCAACGGACCGCGGATAAGACCGGCGTTGCCGACCTGTGGGAAAGCGACCAACTGGAAAGCGGCTGGCACGAAGTCGGTGAAGTTGACCTGGGGCAATCAGACCTCGGCTACATGGTGGAGTGCCCCAACTACGTCGACGTCGACGGCCGGGCCGTCATGATCTTTTGTCCGCAGGGGCTGGATCACCAAACGGCGCCCTACCAAAACATTTACCCCAACATGTACCTGACCGGTCAAGACTTTGACCTAACGGTGCCGCGCCTGGTTAACCCAGACGAAACACTCACCAACCTGGATGAGGGCTTTGACGTTTACGCCACTCAAGCCTTCAACGCCCCGGATGGCACTGCCTACGCCGTTTCTTGGGTGGGACTGCCCGACACTACCTACCCAACCGATGACCACAACTGGGCCAACGTGATGAGCCAGGTTAAGGAGCTTCATTACCGCGACGGCCACCTCTACCAGACCCCGGTGGAAGCAATGGCCGACCTGCGCCACACCCACCACGCCACCATCTTCACTGGTCAGCCAACCGTTATCAAAGAAGACGCCGGCCAGCAGTTCGAACTCCAGGTGACGATCGAACCAAACCAAACGGGGACCCTGACCCTAGCTGGCGACCAGAGCCTAGAGCACGGTGTCTTCTTGAACTTTGACACCACCGCCGGCCAACTGGTGATTGACCGCGCCAAGGCCGGCCAGCCGGTGGCAGAGGACCACGGCACCACCCGGACCCTAACCGTACCGGAACACCGGGAATTAAAACTCGACATCTTTGTTGACCACTCGCTGATCGAAATCTTCGTCAACGATGGTTACAAGGTTGCCACTTTGCGCTACTTTGCCGACCAAGCCCACGGCCAAGTCGCCTTCACTAACCCCACCAAGGCCACCGGGACCCTGTGGCCGATCAAGCCATACTAAAGAGGTTTGCCCATGCTCGTTACCGATCTCTTCAACCAAAACCAGCTCAGCCCCCACCTCTCCAAGCAGGCCCTCTTTGACCTGGGGGTGGCGCGCCAGCAGGCCGTTCCGAGCCGCGAACTGGCCGCCTACGTGCCGGTCGATCGCAACCCCTTGGACCTGATTGCGGCGACCGAATCGCAGATGCTCCCCGACCTCTTGGCGCTGCGCCACCAGCGAATGGGCGTCTCGCCCTTTACCTTCTTTCGTGGCACCGCCGAGCTGATGGAACACGACCTAGCCGAACAGAGCCACAGCAGCATCCAAGTGATCATTTCCGGCGACGCCCACGTCAACAACTACGGCTTTTACGCCTCGCCGGAACGCAAGCTTTTGTTTGGCCTGAACGATTTTGACGAAGCCCGGATTGGTAACTGGGAAGACGACCTCAAACGACTCTTGGTTTCTACCTACCTGGCTGGTCAGTCCAACGGCTTTTCGGAACGCGACCTCTTGCCGATCCTCACCAACGTAACTAGGACCTACCGCCACGGGGTCAAATACGCCAACGCCCTGACCCTACCGGAGCGCTTCTACTTCTCCTACGAGATCCATGACATGATGGCGACGATCGACCGGATCAGCGACGATCAACCCCACAAAATCAGCACCATCTTGGAAAAGATTCTCAAGAAGAGTCCCCAGAAAAACTCCGAACAGGTCATCGCCAAGCTGACGACCGCGGATGAAGAGGGGCGCCGCTACTTTATCGAACAAGCGCCACGGGCCAAGCGTGTTCCCCAAGCCATCAAGGAGCACCTGATCCGGGGCTACCACCGCTACTTGAAAAACACCCGCGAGGACGTCCGCGTTTACCTGACCAACTTTACCGTGGACGACGTGATCCGCTACGCCGTGGGGGTCGGTTCCTTTGGCACCCACTGTTACCTGATGCTGTTATCCGGCAACGACGGTAGCCACCTGGTCTTGCAAGTCAAAGAGGCCCTGCCGCTGCGGGCTAGCCTGACCGCCCTTAGTTCCGACCGTGACCTGCGGCTGGCCCAGGAGCGCTCGGCCGGCCGTCGGATCGTCACCGCCCAAAAGACCCTCCAGTCGGCCTCCGATCCCTTCCTCGGGGCCTCCCACTTTGGCCACCGCTCCTATTACTTCCGCCAGTTCCGCGACATGAAGGAGTCGATCGACGTCGCCAAGCTCGACCTGGAGTCCTTTGGTATTTACACGGCCACCTGCGCCTTCTTGTTGGCGATTGCCCATTTCCAAAGCCCGACCGCCCCAATGATCGCGGGCTACTTGCACCACCAAAAACCAGTCGACGATACCCTGGCTGATTGGGCCGTTCAGTACGCCGGCCAAGTTAACCGTGATTACCAAATCTTTATCAATTACTAAAAGGACCCCTGCACCGTTCAATTTGAACGATGCGGGAGTCCTTTTTAGTTCCTCAATGTTAGACAGGACAAATGTTTAGATTTGCGCAATTGTTGATTCCTGCATAATCTTAGACGATTTCACAGATAACGTGCTCCCCAACCACAAACCTAGTGCCTAAGTACGGGCGAAGAACGGTGCGTACCGCCCCAACCGTTCGCCCTAGCTTAGTCATACGGTTTGTCGAGGAGGCTGGGTCGCACTTTCCTTTCCAACGGAAGCCAACCCCTACAATATATTGATTTAGTCCTCTAATTTGGCGATTTCACGTTCCAGGGTCTTGGCAAACTCCTCGGTGGCCGGCGTGGTCCGTTCCTCTTGCCAAAAGAGGTAGTAATCACGGTGCACCAAGGTCCCCCCCGCCCCGTGGAGCGGCAGTGACTTGATCATCGGTAAGTTTAGGTTTCTTGAGCTAACCACCCCGAGCTGATCAGTAATCATGTAGCCCCGGTTGGCGGCCACCATCGTGTAGGCCCCCTCTAACGTCTGGGCGAAGACGAAGTCGCTCTTGATCCCCAGCGTTTGGCGGTAGTAATTAGCCTCTTCTTTTTGCTGGCTCTCCGGCGCGATCAAAATGCAGGCCTGGTCAGTTAGGTCCGCTCTGCCGACCGACTTTTTGCTGGCCAGCGGGTGGTGGCTAGAGAAGAGGATCATCAGGTTGGTGGTGACTAACTTGCGGTTAACGTACTCATCGGACAGGGCCCGGCGTTGGTCGGAAAAGATCAGGTCAACCTTCTCGTCGTTTAAGAGATCGTACAACTCCTCGTGGTTACCCTGGCGGAGGTTGATCTGAATCTTAGGAAAGTGTTGGTTAAAGGTGCTCACGGCCCGGGCGATGTCGATCCCGGCGTATTCACGTAAGTAACCGACCGTCAGGTGCGAAATCTGACGCTGGCCAACGATGGTCGTCGCCGCTTCTAATTGAGCCGCCGATTCCAGTAAGTCCGGGGCGTGGCGGTACAGGTATTCTCCCGCCGACGTCAAAGAAAAGGAACGGTTGTGGCGTTCCAAGAGTTGGACCCCCAGGGAATTTTCCAATACTTGGATCTGCTGTGAGATCGCAGACTGTGAGATGTAAGCCGCTGCGGCTGCCTTAGTAAATGATCGGTATTCAACGACCTTAATGAAGTAGTCGAGTTGTTTTAGTAGCATACAAACCTCCCCCAATTTCATAAAAAACTTGGGTAACTATTCTTTTTTTAGTTCCTTCAGTGCGTCTTTGAGTTCTTTTTTCTTATCCTTGGTTACCAACGGGTAGGCTAGCGGCAGGTGTGAAATCTGGTCCACTAGCGCATTGGCAACGATGTAGCGCGATGACCACTTGTCATCTGATGGGATCACGTACCAGGGACTATCCTTGGTGGCCGTGGCCTGGATCGCCTTTTCGTAGGCGTCCTGGTAGGCATCCCAGTACTGGCGCTCCCGAATGTCGGCGGCCGAAAACTTCCAGTTCTTATCCGGAATTTCGATCCGGGCGGCAAAGCGGGCGCCCTGCTCTTCTTTGGAAACGTGCAAGAAGAACTTTAGAATTTTAAACCCGTTGCGGGTCAGGTAGGCTTCGTAATCACGTAAGTCTTGGTAACGGTCCGCGTAGAAACTTTCCTTAATGTCTTTAACCTTTTCGATGTTGGGCAGGTGTTCGCTCACCAGGATTTCGGGGTGGACCCGGGCGATCAAAACGTCCTCGTAATAGGAACGGTTGAAGATCCCGATTTGCCCCCGCTCCGGTAGCTGCTGGTTGATGCGCCACAGGTAGTCGTGCAGGATTTCCGTCGAGTTGGGTTGCTTGAAGTTCGCCACCTTGACACCAACCGGGTTGACCCCGGAGAAGACGTGGGCGATCATGCTATCCTTACCGGCCGCGTCCATCGCTTGCAAAACAATAATCACCCCGTAGGTCCGCTGGGCGTACAAGATCTTTTGTAGATCGCTTAACTGCTTAGTACACTCCCGCACCCGCTTTTTCAGCTCGTCGGTTGACAGACCCAGGTCGACGTTGGTCGGTGCCTCTTTGATTGCAAAGTGATCATCACGGTAGCGGTACTGACGGTAGTCCATTCTACTTCCCCCATTCAAAAAAGCTTGTTAAACTTACAGTGAACAACCACTACACCATAAGGAGGTCGCCATGTCACAACAACCATCCGTTACTTCGTGGCAAACCACTGTTCAACGGCAAGTCGAAAATGGCCTTCCCAAGGGTTTTACCCTCTTGGCTGCTCACCAGTCGAAGGGGAGTGAAAGTTTGTACTTCACTGTTTTAAAAGAGGGGGTCGTTTTCGATTTACGTTTATCATACCACCCGAACGCCCACCCGGTGAACGGCTTAATTGACTTTGACCTGCGCGCTTTTCCGGGCAAAAAGTCCTTGTTAAAAGCGATCGCAGGCGCCCTGTCAAACCGGGCCAATGGCCACCAGTTAAGCTATCACGATTTTGTCGCCCTCGCCTTTGTTGAAAAGGTTAGTCAAGCTAGCGGCATCTACTTAGTCGCACAAGAACACTTACTGTGCGCCCTTTCAATTCCGCCCCTGCTGGAGGCAACCCTCTTGGACCAGTGGGCCCGCAAGTGGTTGCTAGTTCGCTTCAGAGACGGTCAGCTCCTCTTATCGCACACCGGAATGGCGCTATTAGAAGCCTACTGGGAAATTGCCGACGTCTTCATCGACGAGCCGATCTGGGATGATAACCCCCGGATCGAAAGCCCGGCCGAGTTGATTCATCATTTTTCCTGATCAGCTCTTATCAGATTATTATTACGGTCAACGTCCCCATACTTTGTGTGCCGTCGCTTCCGTCCGTTGCGAACGTAGTCATCTTCGGAAGCAAAGATTTGTAATAGATCCATTAAGTTTTCGCGTAATCGTTTCCGGATCCGCTTCCAATCAGCCATCGCTCGCCCCCCTTTCTATCTACTTATCTTATTATAACTAATCTAGCGAAAAATAAAAAGCTCCCGCTCAAAAACGGGAGCTTTAATTTTAATCTAAGACATGTTTTCGTTCAGCGCGACTATAGAAGATCCAGGCCACGATGCCGAAAAAGACCGGTCCAAAGGCGGTCCAAAAGGCCGTTACCCAGTCGCCTTCCAGTAGCGGTTCGACGCAGGTGAAGACGATCCCCACGGCAATGACCAACCAGACAATCGTGGTGACTACCCAGGTGATGGTCATGCTCTTGTAAAAGACGAAGGGACGGTCGAGGTCCTTTTTCATCTTGAAGAACGGGAACGCCCCGATCAAAAACAGGTACGGTGCCGAAGAGGAAACGTTCATCATATCGGTCAAAATCGTGTAGAAGGTCGCCGCCGTGCTCCCCCCAAAGGTAATGAAGAAGACGATCACCGAAACGACGATCATTTGCATCCACATGGCAAAGGCCGGCATTCCCGCCTTGTTTAAGCTCGTTAACTTGTCCGGCAAGAGCCGCGGGTCACACCCCTCGACAAAGGACTTGATGGGCGAGTAGGTCATGACAAAGGCGGCCCCGAGCCCGCCGAAGACGTCGGACAGGGCGGTAATTTGCGAGAAAACCCGCCCGAGCGTCACCGAAGCGGCGTGGCTTAAGCCCAGGTGGCTACCGGCTACGAGCCCCATGTTGTTGATCAAAACGTATTCGACGTTGGCCAGGTTAACGCTCTTTTTGCCCAGCACTTCTTGCCAGTTAGTGGTCACCCCACACATAAAGATGGCGAGAACGTACAGCAGAGTCATAATCACCATCCCGATGATCAAAGCGCGCGGGAAGGTCCGTTCCGGTTTGTCAACCGAGTCGATCACCCCGGCCATCGTTTCTAACCCACCGTATGCAAAGAGGGCGTAAACAATGAAGGAAATGATGGCAATTGGCGACATAAAGGCGCTGTTGGGTGACTTGATAAAGTTGACCGCCGTGACCGGTTCGGCCGTGGCGCCGTGATCCATGACCCAGATGGCTAGTGAAGCCAGGATAAAGACGGCGGCAATCCCCAGGGTGAAGGTCCCGCAGACCGAGGCGACCTTGGCGATCTTGTCAATCCCACGACTGGACAGGTAGGTGACGATCGCCAAGAAGGAAATTTCCATGATCCCCAGCGTTTGGTTCGAACCGAGGCCCAAGAGGTGCCAGGTCTGGGTCTTGTCGCTTCCAAACAACATCGTTGAAATCGACACGAGGAAGTACTGGGTGGACGAAACCAGCCAGACCACCCAGGCCGACAGCCAAATAAAGGTCCCGATAAAGGCCGGTTTCTCACCGACGGAGCCCCGCATCCAAGAAAAAATCCCCCCACGAGCAGCCTTAAACGAGGCCCCGTATTCGGCAAACATCATCGCCGACGGGAGGAAGAATAAGATGGCGGTCACAATATACCAGATCATACTTGCGTAGCCCATCTGGTAGTAGGCCGTCAATGAGTTACTAAAACCAAAAATTGACGAAAAGATCATTAGGACCAGGCCGGCCGTCTTGATCTTCTTTGTTGAATTTTCTTCGTCCATTGGATTAATCCATCCCCTAATTTAGAATTAGGGCAATTATACCCCTTTCTGAATAATCTTTAAGGCTTTAATGACAATATTAAAGAAAAGATGAACTAACCCTTTCAAAACGATGAATAGTCACTTTTAAAAATGATTATTTTAGGGCGGAATTCTCATCATTAATTAATCTAGTCCCTCAACTAGGCAGCCGTCATTTTTCGCCCCTTTTTCGAAAATTGCCGCCGCATTTTTGGGCAAATGTGCTATACTATCTGAGACGTTCCAGATTTTCAACATTTAAAAGGGAGCGTGGTAGGGAGACCAGAATCCTGCCACGCTCCTTTTTACATTCCCCCAAGTTTTTCTTCTCACTTCCTTCGTACTTTGTGTGTATGATTGGGTTCTGAGATTCGTTTAAGAAAGAAGAATTAACGCCATGACACAACGTCCGCAACGGCAGAGCCGCTCTGAGGTGCGACCACGACACAGGAGTCATCGCTTTTACCCCCGCCTCTTTAGCTTTCTCTTTATTCTGGCGGCGGTGGTGATGATTATCGCCATGGTCAACGGTAACGGCTCCAACAATAACGGTCAATCAGGAGACGTCCTTATAACAGTGAAAAAGCAATTACTTGGTGACCGCCTTGGCGATCGCCTCCAGCAAGCCTGGCAAAAGCAGTTAAACGGCACCGAGCAAAACGTGTCGATTGCCATCTATTCCCCCACGACCGGGCAAACTTACCGCCTGACTAGGGCGAGCCACGGCCACAAGTTCCACACCGCTTCAACGGTCAAGGTTGGGGTAATGACCGCCCTCTTGCTCGACAATAACGGCCAGTTAAACGACACCGAAAACGAACTGGCCCAAGCAATGATTGAAAATTCCGATAACGACGCCACTTCGACCCTCTTTGAGAACTACATTGGCGGCAAGAGCGGCCTACAAAAGGTTTACGATCAAGTGGGGATGGATCACACCACGGTCAGCAGCGAGTGGGGGTTAACCACCACCACGGCCGCCGACCAAGTTAAGCTGCTCAACAACATCTTTTACAAGTCTGACCTTTTGTCCGCCGACGAGCGCCAGCAAATTTACTCCTTGATGGATAACGTCGAAGAAGACCAGTCCTGGAGGGCCTCGGCCGGCGCCGCTTCTTACCAACTCAAAAACGGCTGGCTCGATTACGGTAGCGACCAGTGGATCGTCAACTCGATCGGCCACGTTACCCTTAAGAACGGCACCGACTACACGATCGCCGTTTACACCGATGGCTCCAGTACGATGCAAGACGGCGAAACCCTGATTGAAAACCTGGCCAAGGCCACCGCCAAGGTCATGAAGGACGCGAAGGATTAAGTGCGAGCCAACTCAATCCAAAGCAAAAATCCCGCCCTAGGTCAATTCTGACCTGAGGCGGGATTTTATTATCTAGAAATTAGCAGGCTGGGTCGCACTTCCGATAACGTGCTCCTAACCACGAGCCTAGTGGCTAAGTCTGACCACAGAACACCGCGTTCCGCGCTAACCTGTGGTCTCATCCTTAGCCCACGGCCTGTTTGATAGATTAGGTCGCACTTCTTTAAAACCAACCCTTATTCTTGTGAACCGTCTTCGTCGCGTACACCGGCAAGTCTACGTCCGGGGCCCCCTTCACGTGTACCCGCAGGACGCCGACTTTTTCGCCCTTCTTCACGGGGGCGCGCAGCTTGTGGCCGCCGATCGTCCGCTTGTTTTTATCCAAGATTAACTCGACGTCGGCCTTCTTGAGGCTGGCGTTCTTGGCTAACCACAGGGTGGTGGCCTTCTTGAGGGTTAAGCCAACCGTCTTGGGGCCCTTCTTTTCGGCGTGGGCGACGGTGACTGATTGAACGTCCTTCTTGAAGTCGCTGAGCTTGTTAACGGTCAGGTACTGGTACTTGTCGAGGACCTGGCCGATCATTGCGTCGGTGACCTTAAACTGGTTGTTGTATTCCCCCGGCACCTTCAAAACCACCGTGATCAAGTGGCGGCCGTTAAAGGTCCCGGTCCCCACGAAGCAGTAGCCCGATGAATCGGTCATCCCGGTCTTTAAACCGTCCACCTCACCGTGGGTCGATGCGGCGGCGTTTTGAGGCAGCATCGAGTTGATGTTGACCATTTCGTACTGCTGGCTGTCGGACACTTGGAAGTTGACGAACTTTTGCTTGGTGATTTCCAAGACGCTTGGGTACTTATCCACTAGGTAACGGGCAATCTTGGCGACGTCTTTGGCCGACAGCTGGTTTTCCGCCTTCTTGGAGACGGTTTTCAACCGCATCTCGCCGAGGTCGCCGTTAGCGAGGCCAATCATGTTGTAAATCTTGGCGTCGGTGACCCCGGCTTCTTTGGCGACCGCCTGCATCTTCTTATTGAAGGCGGCCGTGGACCCCGCCGAGGCGAGGGCGAGGGCTTCCGCCGACCCGTCGGCCGAAACAATCATCATTGATTCCACCAAGGACTTAACGGTGTAGGACTCCCCTTCGTTCAACTGGACGTTGGAAAAGCGCCAGTCGTTGGCGACCTTAGCGACTTCCTTTGAGATCTTAATCTTTTGGTCCCACTTGAGCTTACCCTGTTCGATGTCTTGTTCGATCACCGCTAGGGTTAGGATTTTAATCACCGAAGCGATCGGGTAGCGCTTGGTGGCGTTCTTTTCGTAGAGCACCTGGCCCGTTTCGGCGTCAATCGTGATCGCCGCCCGGGCGTCAACGGTGCTGCTGGCGTTGGCGACAGCGCCGGCACTAGTGGCCAGCACGGTGGTAAGGGTGACGACCACCAACAAGAGGTGGAAGCAGACCCGGCGTAGTTTTCTCATCGTTACTCTCAATCTCTCTTCTAAACTTTGGCAACAAAAAAACGGCAACGTTCACCGTTCCCGTCTTATATATTAGCGGATCTAATTTATTAATAGTTATTTTATGGAAAACCGTTAATAAACTGTAATCTTTTCGCAAACTAAGCCCGTGGTTCCCAGTTTGGGAAGTGCATCGCTACCGGTCGCCCCGGTTGACCGGGTTGGTTCGGGGCCGGTTGGCGGGCCGCCATCTTCTTTTGCATCTCGCGGATCGATGCTTCCCGGATCTGATCGGCTTGCTTCTTTAGTTCGGTGTCGCTACCGGACTCGTAAACAGAAAACTGGCCGACGATCTGGATGTCAATTAACTCCAGTTCGTTGGGCACCAAGAACTCGCTTTTGAGGAGGCTCGCCAGGTACTTAGTAGCGTCGGATAGGTCTTCTAAGCGGCCAAAGCTATCGCCGTAGTGCTTCATCTTAGCAGCCTTTTCGGTGTGCCACTGGTAGTACTCGTTGAACTGGTCAACGACGTGGTTCAAAGAGTGGCGGTACTCGCGGCGAAACTGCGGGACCCCCTGTAGGTTTTCGGAAATGTACTTCTCTTTAGAAATGAATTCCATGTTAAAGCCAGAGGGGTTTTGCCGAAGCTCCTCTTGGGTTTGCCCCTCTAGTTTGGGGGTAATGTGGAACTGAATTAAGCGTGCGTCCATGATTTCACCTCATTTTGTATTCCCTTCAGTCTACTATTAGTGACCGGGTGCTGACAAGGGAGGCACCCAGTTGTCCATTTGACTTTCCCTTACTACCCCTTTTCATCTGATAAGTCAATCAAAAAATTTGCTAGATGGTGGTATGATTAGAGAAACGCTTTCAGGAGGTACTGGTTATCATGCTCGAACACTACTTGATTGGGACCTACACCCACCACACCAGCCAGGGCATCTACTCGGTGACCCTAGATACCAGCGCGGGCCGGCTGTCACCCACCCACCTGGAAATACCAATTCAAAAACCGATTTTTATGACCTTTGCTAACAACGGGATCTTGTACACGATCGAAAAGCTGGACCAAGACCACGCCGCCATTACCTCCTTTAAAGAGGAGGGAGGCCACTTTACCCGGCTCAGTTCGGTCAGCGCTCCGGGCACCACGACCGCTTATTTGGCCATCGATGAAGAGCGCCAACTGCTCTTTTCGGCCAACTACCACATGTCGACCGTCACCACTTACCGGCTCGACGGCCAGGGCGGCATGCAAAAGGCCGACCAGGTGCTCAAAGTGGGGGCGACCGGTCCCCGTCCGCAACAAGAACTCCCCCACGTTCACTTCGCTAACCTGACCCCCGATCGGCGCTTGGTGATTTGCGACTTAGGGATGGATCAAGTCAATATCTATAACCTAACCGATCAGGGACAACTAAAACTGGTCACCACCCACCAGGATCTACCGGGCTTTGGGGACCGCCACCTGACCTTTGGCCGTGACGGGCGCTTCATGTACCTGGTCGGCGAATTGTCCTCCAAGCTGGAGGTCCTCGCCTACGATCAAGAGAACGGTGAACTATCGTCAATCCAAACCGTTTCGACCATCCCGGCCGACTGGACCGCCCACAACGGGGCCGCCGCCATTCACGTTTGCCACAGCGGCCGCTTCGTCTACGTTTCTAACCGCGGTGAAAACACGATCGCCGTTTTTGAGGCCCAACCTGACGGCCGGGTCAAGCACATCCAGTCGGTGGCCACGGCCGGCGACTTCCCGCGCTACTTCTCCTTGAGCCACGACCAGAAGTTTATGATCGTTGCCAACCAAAACACCAACGATTTAACCCTGATGCGCCGCGATCCGGCTACCGGGCACCTAGCCACTATCCAAACCGGGGTGCCATGCCCGGAGCCGGTGCAGGTGCTGTATTGGAAGTAGTGAGTGCAGACCAACCTCCTCGACGGGCCGTATGACTAAGCTTGGATGAAGGTTGTCACGGAACGTGGCGTTCTTCATCCTGCTTAGACACTAGGCCCGTGGTTGGGAGCACGTTATGGTGAGTGCGGACCAACCATTGGCAGGCCGGATAACACCCAGAAATTCAAAACGAGGCCGGAAAACCACACTTTCCGGTCTCGTTTTAGTTAGAAAATTAGTTGGTACAACAGGGTGCTGACGATAAACCAGGCCCCGGCAAAGAGGACGGTGCCGGCAACGTCACTGACGTGGTGGGCCCGCAGGATAATCCGCGAGCCAGCCACCAGTAGCCAGGCCAGGCCTCCGATCACAATCACCGGCCAAAGCGGCCATAGTTCCACGACCATCAGGTACAGGGTCGTGCCCCCCAACACGTGGCCACTGGGGAAGGAATAACCATCATCATGTTCCAAATGGGCCCCCGGGCGTTCGCGCTTGAGGGTCTTTTTAGTGATGATCCCTAACACGTTGTCGATCCCTAACGTCCACAAAATCCAGGCGGCGGCCTGTTCTTCGTGGATAACCAACAGGGCGACGGTCAAAATCAAGACGTAAACCACGACCGCCCAGGGTTCACCGACCCAGGCCACCAGGTTCCAAAAGCGGTTGTCAGGCTGGTGGGGCATTTTGTCAAAGGCCCAGTCGTCAAAGCGGGCGACCAGACCGTGATGGGCTAGGTCCAATAAGAGCAACCCTAAGAGGACTAAGAGGCCAATTAACCAGGCCCCCCAGTGGGGAATCACCGTCACGCTCACTGGTCTTCTTCCTCCTTCCAGTGCCGGGTTTGGTTAACCTTCATCTTCTCGGCGATTGCTTGGTAGGGGTCGAGCCCCATTTCATCGCACATGTAGAAGAGGTAGATCAAGGTATCGGCGATTTCTTCTTTCAAGTGGTCGCGTTCCTGGTTGGTCAACGGCGTTTGCTCGTCCTTCCACTGAAAGACTTCTAAGACCTCGCTGGCTTCGAGGTTCACCGAAAGGGCGAGGTCCTTTAAATTATGGTACTTCCCCCATCCCTTTTGGGCGGTAAAGTCGCGCAGGATGGTGGTGATTTCTTGGTAATCCATAGGTCCTCCTAATCGATAAAGGTGTGGTAGCGGTTGTGTTCAACGGGGTGATCCAACAGAAGGTCCATTGCCAACCGCGGCACCCCATCTTGGGTTTCTTTTTGGACGCTGTTGTTGAGGTAACGGCAAGTCCCGAGGTAGTAAAATTCGGTTTCATCGATGGCACCCGACTTTTGGACGAACAGCCGCAGCTTGTATTCGCCCCCCATGAACTTCACCACGTTGGCCGAATCTAACTTAATGTCAGAATTCTTAGTGTAGTAATGGAGAACGTGGTCATTGATGAAGCGGTTATTGTAATTGATCTCCTTGCGAATGTTTTTGGCCTTCTTGTAGGTGACGAAGATAATCGCCTCTTTTAACCCCGTTTCTTCACTGGTGAAGCGATAACCCGACACAAGCTGGCCGTTCATATCGTAAGGGTTGTTAATCAGACGCACGGCATCCCGCCTAGTGTAGCGTTCCCCAATCGTAAATTGTTCGTTGGCCTGGTAGCGTTCGGCCCGCAGCAGGCCCGTTTCGATCGCATCAGACCACAGCTGGTAAAACCAGCCCCGCTTGGTAAGTGCTTGGGCCAACTGCTCCCCCATTTGGTAGTTTTTTTGGTCTGGATCATAATTAACCAGCGCAACGCCCCCATAAGAAGCTCGTGATGGGTAGGCCCTTTCGGCGTAGTACTGGAGGCTTAACACCTGCCGGACCGAGTTCAAGGTGGCTTCGTTGACGTAACAGCCAGCCTCCTTGAGCGCCCTGACGTAATCTACCTCCTTAACCACGGAACGTTGTAGTAATAACCGTAGCAAAATCAATTCGTGGCGGCGCTTGCCGTTTAACAATTCAACGGAGATAAGGGACAAAGCCTGGTCTTCGTAGTCAGTTACTTCAACTGGCTCCCCCATTTTAAGCAAGAAACGGTTGTAGTTACGGGGCTTGACCACCGTCGCTAAGATCCGTGGATCGACCGAATCCATCTTCAAAAAGTCGCTGAGCATTGGGATTCGCCCCACCCGTCGCTTGATATTTTGGTAGGCGTCCCGTAAGTTAGCCAGTCCGTCTAGTTTGACCTTGCTTAAGGACTCGTAAATCCGTTCCTTAGCCACCTCGTCAAAGGCGATCGTCGACAGGCCGACGGTTGGTTCAATATCGACGGTATCGCGAGCCTGATCCTTGGAGTAGGAATTATCCCCGGTCAAAGCAATCGGGATCATGTAGTTATTTTTATAGTTACCAATGAAGTCGAGGACCTCGACGTACTCCTTACCCGGGTACTTGCGCAATCCCCGCCCCAGCTGTTGAACGTAGACGATCGCCGACTGGGTGTTACGTAGGAAAACGACCTGGTTGACGCAGGGAATGTCGATTCCCTCATTAAAGATGTCAACCGTGATGATGTATTCGATAAGTCCGTTTTCTAGTTCGTGCACCACCTGGCGACGGCGGTCACCATTATCGGCACCAGACAAGGCCTTTGCTGGGTGGCCGGCAGCCGTAAAGGCCCTCGCCAACGCTTCAGCTTCGGCCACCGACGAACAAAAGACCAGGCCGTGCAAGACCGGGCCGGAATAGCCGTAGTAATCGGTCTGTTCCAAGATGTAGTTAACCCGTTCCTTACTGGTCAACAATTCCACCGCCCGTTGCTCTTGCTTACGCGACGGTTTGCTCCCCTGCTTGCGGTTCCGGTACTGATCAATTTCTTCTTCGTATTGATCAGCAAAGGCGTAGTCGGTCAACCCCACGTAATGAAAGGGCGCCAGCATGTTCAACTCTAAGGCTTGTTGGAGACGGATTTCATAGGCGACGTTATAGTGAAAGAGATTAAAGATGTTAAAGTCGTCGCTGCGTTCCGGGGTCGCGGTCATTCCCAAGAAAAACTTTGGGGTGAAATAGTTCATGATCCTTTGGTAGCTCTCCGCCCCGGCGTGATGAACCTCGTCAATCAAAATGTAATCAAAGTCATCGGGGGAGAAGCGGTGCAGGTGTTCCTCCCGTGACAGGGTTTGAACGCTGGCAAATAGGTACTTGGCGTTCTTGTCTCTGGCCCCACCAGTGTAGAGGCCAAAATTGGCTGGATCACCACCTAAGATATTTTGAAAACTCTGGCAGGACTTTTGCAGGATCTGTTCCCGGTGGGCCAAAAACAGCATCCGCTTGGGCTTGGCCGCCCGAACGTCGAAGGCTCCCAGGTAAGTTTTCCCGGTCCCAGTCGCCGACACCACCAGCCCGCGGTCCTTGCCGGCCAGGCGCAGGGCCTCAATTTCATTTAGGGCCGCCGTTTGCATTTGGTTTGGCTTAACCTGCTGCGCTTTCCCCGGCTCATCTGACGGCGTCACGTAATCGTGCACCGCCCTGTTAACTTGGTGGTCCGCTTGGTAAGCCTTGCGGTAGCCGTCCAGCCAGTCCTCACTCAGCGGCTTGGCGTCCCTCCATTCGGCCTCAAAGTTCTCCTCAATTTGACTAGTGATCTCCCCATTATTCAGGGAGCTGATCTTTAAACTCCACTCGTAGTTTTGGTTTTTCATCAGGGCGCTGGCGGTTAAATTAGCACTACCGATGATCACCGTTTGGTAGTCGCGGTGCTTAAAGAGGTAACCCTTCTGGTGAAAACCCTTGACGGTGGCAATCCGGACCTCTAGGTTGCCGATTTTAAGTAGTTCTTCAAACATGTCCGGCTGGTTGAATTGCAGGTAAGTCGACGTCAAGAGCCGCCCCTTGACTCCCCGGGCCGCCAAGGTTCTAAAGAGCGGCTTGAGGTTGGAGACCATTGCGTCAGTCACGAAGGCCACCGCAAAGGCGTACTCCGTCGCGTCATTTAATTCTGAACGTAACTGATCCCAAATCTGGTTATCAAACTGGTTAGTTAATAGCTTGGGTCCAAAGTCACCAATTGGTTGGACCCCATCTTGGTCAACGTAGCCGTGCAAAAGAGAGGCGCCCATCTCCTTAGCCAGACTCCCCTGTGTCCCTAACTCATCCAGTAGGTGATCGTAATTAACATCTTGGTGCATTCTGTTCCCCCATTAAATGGCCAGTTGGGTCAAGTCTTCTTGCTCGATCAATTCCGCGATTTGCCGATCTGTGGCGGCCCAGTCTAACTTCCCTAACTGGGTCTGCTCACACCAAACGACCTTGCCGTGCGCCATTAGCCGTAAGTCCTCGCTAGCCAACCGGACGTAGTAAACCGTTAGATTCACGGTCCCAAAGTCATACTCATGCTTAAAGGTCGGCCCCACTGCCGGGCCTACTTGAGCTTGAACCGAAAACTCCTCCTCTAGCTCCCGGGCCAGCGCTTGCTCGGGTGTTTCGCCAGCCTTGATTTTGCCGCCGGGAAACTCCCACTGTTGACCGAGAACTCGTGCGTCGGCCCGCTGCGTTGCCAAGATTTGATTTTGGTCGTTTAAAATGGCGGCCCCAACCACCTGAATCTGTTTACTCATCGTTTTCCCCCGTTTTCTTTCAGTATAGCAAAGTTAAATCCGGTTCGATTCTCTACCCCAACATCCACTTGGCAATCAGTTTCGCCATCTCCTCGACCGACTCGCGGTCCTCTTTTTCTAACCAAGATTTGATGACGGCCACGTTACCGTAAAAGACGTAGCGGCGTTGATAGTCGCGCTGTTCTTGGGTCATGTTCTTGGGGTGGGTCTTTTGGCCCTGGGTCAAGACGAAGAGCTGGTCTTGAAAGTCACCCAGGTTGTCTTGGGCAAACAGCACCAAAAAAGTCTGGCGCCGTTCTTGCACGTATTCCAGCACCGCTTGCATGATCGACTCTAGGGTGACCCGCTTGTCTTGGCACTGGCCGTGGTTAGCCACGCTTTGTTGCAGGTCGGTAAAGACCTCTTCTTCTAGTTCCCACATCACGTCCATCGGGTTGCCGTAGTGGGCGTAAAAGGTCGACCGGTTGACGTCGGCCTGCTCGCACAGCTTTTTGACCGAGATTTCGCCGACCTGCCGATTGGCCATCAGCTCGATCAGGGCTTCTTTAATGACCCGCTTGGTGTATTTGACCCGGCGGTTTTCTTCTTTTTCAGCCATCTTTTCCTCCTTGTTTCCAACATAAAAACGACTTTGTGTTGGCTTCAGAACAAAATGTCGTTTCTTGTTGTGGTCACCGCTTGCTCCCCTTACTATAATACAGCCATGCCATTAACACAACACTGTGTTGGAAAGGGAGAATGAATATGACTTCAAGTTCCGTTGATGTGCACGGAAAAGCCTATAACCGCATCCTGCTGGTCATCGTGGTGATGATCGGCTCCTTTGCGACCGTTTTAAACCAAACCTTTTTAGCCACCGCCCTGCCGACTTTTATGCGGGTCTTTGACGTGTCGACTGCGACCGTCCAGTGGCTGTCGACCGGCTTTTTGCTGGTCAACGGGATCATGATCCCAATCTCGGCGTGGCTAGCCGATAACGTCCCGACCAAGCGCCTCTACTTAATCACGATGCTGATCTTCTTTTGCGGCACCCTGATCGCCTTTCAGGTCCACAGTTTTGCCGCCCTCTTAGTCGGCCGGCTGATCCAAGCCGTCGGGGTTGGGGTCGTCTTACCCCTGTTGCAAATCATGATGTTAAAAATCTTCCCGGCTAACCAGCGGGGCCAGGCGATGGGCCTGGCCGGCATCGTGGTCGGCCTAGCGCCGGCGATTTCCCCCACCCTAGCTGGGTACATCCTGGATCACGGCAGCTGGCGGATCCTGTTTGGGATGCTGTTGCCAATCATCGCCTTCGTCCTCTTCGGCGCCCTCTTCTTCATGAAGGACGTCTTGCCCGGCAAACCCAGCCAGCTCGATCTTTGGTCGACGATCACCTCAACGTTGGGCTTTGGGAGCCTACTCTACGGCTTTTCGACCGCCGGTAACGACGGTTGGGGCGACGCTAAGGTCCTGATCGCCCTGGCCGTGGGGCTGGTCTTCATCGCCCTCTTCATCCACCGCCAGCTGACGATGGAGCGCCCCTTCTTGGATCTGCAGGTCTTTTTAAATAAGGACTTCACCGTCGGCACCCTGCTGTCGTCCTTTGTTAACCTCTCAATGGTCGGCGTTGAAATGGCCTTGCCCCTGTACTTGCAGGACTTAATGGGCCACTCCCCCTTTGAATCGGGGCTGACGATGCTGCCGGGCGCCCTTTTGATCGGGTTGATGTCCCCGGTCACCGGTCGCCTCTTTGACCAGTACGGGATCCGCAACCTAGCGATCACCGGCTTTGCCATCTTGACCCTGGGGAACCTGCCCTTCATCTTCTTGAGCGCCACGACCCCGGAAATCCTGGTCGTCTTCTTGTACGCCGTCCGGATGTTTGGGATTTCCCTGGTCTTGATGACGACGATCACCAACGCCATGAACGCCATCCCGGTCAGCGAGTTTAGCCACGGGACGGCCGCCAACAACACCTTCCGCCAAATTACCTCGTCGATGGTCACGGCGGTGATAATTTCAATCCTGTCCAACGTCACTAAGGCCCAATTACCCGGCCACGCCCTAAAGAGCAGCGCCCCGCTTTTGTACGCCAACCGGGCCTTTGAAGCGACCCTGCACGGCTACAGCGCCACCTTCTTGTTTGCGACCCTCTTTTCCGTTGCCGGCCTCTGTTTGGCCCTGACCCTCAAACCAACCCGGAGGTAATTTGATGCTGATCTTACTGTTAATCATCCTCTTTGGTGGAAGCTTCTTTTTCTTCGCCAACCTACATCCCCACCGCACCGGGGCCATCACCAGCGCCCTCTTCTTTGGTCTGTCCATCTTGTTATTGGTCTTAAACATGGGCACCCACCTGGGGTTGACTAAAACCACCAACAACAACCGCCAAACCATTCGACCGACCTCGACCGCCCAGGGGGTCCAGCTCCTGGTCTACCAGCCACTGGGCACCACCAACAACGAGCAGGTCTACGTATATAACGGCGACCAAAAGTCCCCGCTCCCCGGCAAACGGGGCCTGGCCAAAACCACCAGGGTCGTCAGTTCGGTTACCACCACGAACGCTAAGCACGCCACCCTAACCCTCACGACCACCAAACACACCTACCAAAACCAGCTCGCTAAGGTGCTCTTTGCCATCCCCGGCACCAAGCTCGCGACCACCCAGCAAGTCGCCCACTTCACGGTGCCCAAGTCCTGGTTGGTCTTGTCGAGCAAACAAGCGACCAGGTTAAAACAAGCAACCGCTAACCCTGCTAACCAGGCCGCCTTAAAGACCCAGGCGACCGCCTACGTTACCGCCCACGTCCAAAGCGAGCTGAAAGCACTGGCGGCCAAGGCCCAGGCCGGTGACCAAGCGGCGCAGGCTCAGTTGGCTAACCAAGCCCAGCTGACCCAAAGTTTAACGGCCCAGTACCAACGCGCCTTCACCCGCCAGGCACTCCTAAAATTAAGTAGCCATTAAAAAAACGGGGCTGAGGAAACCATGCTCCCCAGCCCCGCTCTCCGCCCGTAACCTGTGTGGTTAACTAACCCCTCCCGGTGGCGGAAGCACCAAGCCGGACCCCCATCCGGCTTGATGTCTTTATTATTACAGGCGACTTGGTCATATATTGTCGTTGGTCAAAAAAAGCGGTAAAATTTTTCTAAAAAGGATTTGATCATATCGATAACCGCCAAGCCGCCATTATTTTCCTCCTCTTAACCACTGGAGAGGCCACCAAAAATGACCTGATTGACAAGTATGACACCTCGGCCAAGACGATTGAACGAGACATCGCCGCCATCGAAACGCTCCTCGGCGACTACCTTAACTTAGAGGTTAAACGGGAACGCTTCGTCAATGACGACGGGGACCGCGACGTCAGGTACCTGGTCGACGCCAGCCAGGGGCCCTTTTTAACCCAGCGGGAGGTCTTTATCATCGCCAAGATCCTCTTGGCCAGTCGCTCCTTTGATAAGGACGTCGTCGAACACCTCATCAACAAGCTGACCCGCCCCTTAAACCAGCTCCAACTCGCCGAACACGGGGCCGACGAAATTAACACCTTGTTAAAGGGGGAGCGCCATTACTACCGTCCGGTGGCCGAACCGACCCAGCTGGCGGTCTTAGAAACCTTCCTTAACGCCGTCTACGCCCACAAAAAGGTGATCGTTGACTACCGCAAGCGCGACGGCTCGATCGACAAGGACTACGTTTTCACCCCGCTAAGCATCGAACACTTCGATTACTACTGGTACGTCCGCGGCTACAAGGAGGTCGACACAACCAAGGGCGCTAAGGGGGATGAGGCCGACGCTGCCCGGATCCTGCGCTGCGACGGGGTATTGTCGATCAAAATCGGCCCCGACGCCACCAAGCGTGAGCTCGAGGGCTTTGAAGCCGACCGTAACACCGTGATCGGTATGTTCAAGGGCAAAAACCACCAGACCCAAACCATCCTGGTCAAGGCCGATCACAAGGCCGCCAAAATCACGATCGACCGCATTAACGCCGAGGTGGTTGGCTACTACGTCGACCAAACCGAGTTCCCGGCCTCTTCTTTAGCCGAAGTGCCCGACGACGCGCCGGTCAAGTTAAAGTCACGCTTAATGCTGGGTGCCGGCCTTTACCTCTTGCTGGGGATTTCCGGCATCGAGGTCTTGGAACCCAAGGAATTACGTTTAGGAATTATCAAAAAACTCTCCGACACCCTCGCCCGTTACCAGCTCGACTAAAGATTGTTACGTTCCGCACCTAATTTCTTGACGCCGTGTCACTTACTTTTGTACAATAACCGTAATCATCCACATTAACCCTTGAAACGGAAGTACATTTCCATGGCAGATAAGGTGTTTACCCTCGCGGAACTTGCTCAATATGACGGTCAGGACGGTCGCCCGGCTTACTTCGCTTACGAAGGCCGGGTGTACGACGCTTCTTCCATCCCGAACTGGAAAGAGAACAAGAACCACGGCAACCTTGCCGGCAAGGACATCACTGACGCCCTCAAGCACTCCCCCACGGGGCCGGAGTCATCGAAGGCTTGCCAGTGGTTGGTACCCTCGGTTAAGGTTACAAAAAGACCCGGCAGTGCGCCGGGCCTTTTTTTGAGTGCGAACCAACCCTCGCCCTAGCTTAGCTATACGGCCCGTCAAGGGGGTTGGATCACACTTCCTAAGATAACGTGCTCCCCAACCACAGGCCTAGTGCCTAAGTACGGACAAAGAACGATGCGTTCCGCATCAACCATTTGCCCTAGCTTAGTCATACGGCCTGTCGAGGAGGTTGGGTCACGCTCACTCTACTACATGCCGTTCAAACGGTTGGTCGGAAATCCCCTGGTCCAGGATCGTCTTGGACCATTCCTTGGCGGAGAAGAGGGAGTGGTCGCGGTAGTTCCCGCAGCTTTCGATCGTCGTCCCCTGTACGTCTTCCCATTCGGTGTGGTAGGCGATTTCTTCTAATGAGGACTTGAGGGCCTTGGCGACGTCCGTCGTCGAGTGTTCGCCCCAGGTGATCAAGTGGAACCCGGTCCGGCAACCAAACGGTGAGCAGTCAATCACCCCGTCCAGGCGGTCCCGCAAGAGGCCGGCCAGGAGGTGTTCAATCGTGTGCAGGCCCGCCGTTGGGATGGCGTTTTCGTTTGGTTGGACCAGCCGCAGGTCGTAGTTGGCAATCTTGTCACCCTTAGGACCTTCTTCAACCGTGATCAGCCGCACGTAAGGCGCCTTCACCTTCGTGTGATCGAGCGTGAAACTTTCAACCTTTGCCATAACTATCTTCTCCTTTATTTAAAAGTTAATACCACTTCATTATACAACCCGGGTCAACCATTAACCCCAAACTTGCTTGGCAACTTCGACGACCAGTTTGATCTTGGCCCACTGTTGGTCTTCGGTCAGCTGGTTCCCCTCTTCGGTCGAGGCAAAGCCACACTGGGTCGATAGGGCGAGGTCGTCTAAGGCCACGTACTGACTGGCCTCCTTGATCCGTTCAACTAAGTCAGCTACCGCTTCCAGTTCCGGTTGCTTGGAGGTCACTAGGCCGAGGACGACTTCCTTGCCGGCCGGGACTTCTTGGAGCGGTTCAAAGCCCCCGGAGCGCTCGTCGTCAAATTCCAGGTAAAAGGCGGAGACGTTTTCCTTGGCGAAGACGTACTTGGCCACCGGGCCGTAACCGCCCTTGGCCGCCCAGGTCGAGTGGTAGTTGCCCCGGCAGATGTGGGTCGACACCCGCAGGTCGGCCGGTAGATCAACCAGTGCACCGTTATTGACTTCCAAGTACTTGGCCGCGAGTTGTTCCCGGTCGAAGCCGGCGTCGGCCATGCTTTGCCAGAAGTCGTCGTCAACGACCATCCCCCAGGTACAGTCGTCTAGCTTCAAGTCGCGACAGCCGGCGTCGTATAAGGCCAAGATCAGGTCACGGTAAGCCGTCGCCAGATCATGCACCAAATCGTCTTCGTTTGCGTAAACCTCCTTGAGCTTAGCGATGTTTTCGTCCCCCCGGTAGAGTTCGGCGTAACACTGGGCCGGTGACGGGATCGATTGACGGGGAACTAGGTCGGTGCCGTCGGTCAGGCTCTTCAAATACTTAAAGGCGGTCAAGTCAGGGTGTGCGCCGGTAAAGCGAATCTTGCCCGCCACTTGGGCCGAATCGTTGCGGGTTTCTTCGTCGTGGAAGAAGTAGCCGTGGGTTTGGGTCGTGTGTTCGATCCCACCAAAGCCCCAGAAGGTGTCTAGGTGCCAGTAGGAACGGCGAAACTCCCCGTCAGTAACCACCTTCAGGCCGGCCGCCGCTTCTTTTTGAACCAGTTCCTTAATCTGGGCGTCTTCGACCTTGGTCAAGTCGGCTTGACTCAGCTGGCCCGCCGCAAACTGTTCGCGTGCCTCCTTGAGGGCTTGCGGACGGAGGAAGGAACCAACGATGTCGTAGTGTAATTGTGTTGTCATAGTGAAAATCCCCTTTCAATTTTGCCAATTTGCGAAACCGCTGAAAATAAAAACGCCCCCGAAGCCACTTGTGCTTCAGGGACGCTTGATCGTGTTACCACCCTTATTTGACCCCACCTCGCGATCGGGTCCTCAATGGGTACTCCAAGGAATACCCAGACGCAATATCGGGCGTCAGCCGCGGTCCGCTCACCATCGTTTGCGGAGCCGGATTGCTCCAAGACCATCTTCAGGACCTTTCACCACGGCGGCTTACACCTATCCCGCCTCTCTTAGGAGGTTTCCGGTCCTTACTCATCTTTTCTCAGCTGTTTCTCATTAAATTGTCATTATCTTAACCTGGTTGGGGGGGCTTGTCAACTAGCTTTTTTAAAAGCGCAGCGCCCTGACGCTTAGGCGTGGGCCCACTGGGTTAAGAGGTCGGTTAACTCCTGGTGGTTAGCCACGGTCACGGTTGGGGTGACCCCGCTGGTGTTCGCCACCCGGCGCGGGTTGTACCAGACCGACGCCAGGTGGGCCTTATGCGCCCCAACGATGTCGGAAGGCAGGCCATCGCCGATCATGATTGATTGTTCCGGCGCCACTTCGCTGGTGGCAAAGAAGCGCTCAAAGATGACCGGGTCCGGCTTTTCCACCCCGACCGTTTCGGACACTAAGACCGACGAAAAGAGCGGCACCAAGCCGGATTCACTCAACCGGCTCTTTTGCACCTGGGCCTGCTTGAGCATTGCCATGGCGCCGGGCATCAGCTCGTGTTGGGTCCCCAAATAGCCCAGGTACTCCTGGTCGACTTCGGGGCCGACGGTTTAACCCAGCTGTTCCTTAAAAAAGGTCACGAACCACTTGGCAAAGAGCTCGTCTTTGGTCAGGGCGCCGGCTTCAATTTGGCGCCACAAGCTGGTGTTGTAACGTTGGTAAGCCGCCACCAAGGACGGGGTCGGGGCGATGCCGTGTTTTTCAAACAGGGTCGTTAAGGCCACCGTTTCGCCCGCCGAAAAGTTCAGCAGGGTGTTGTCGACGTCAAAAATTAATTGTTGGTAGCGCATAAAAACTCCTTACAGCAGCTGGATCTTGGCCTTAGCGCAGGCTTCTTTCATCTCTTCTGGCCAAATCGAGGCTTGGACTTCCCCGACGTGGGCTTTGCCGAGCAAAAGCATGCACAGCCGGGACTGGCCGATCCCGCCCCCAATCGTGTACGGCATCTTGCCGGCCAAGAGGTCTCGGTGGAACGGCAATTCGGCCCGGTCGGTAGCGTGAGCCTTTTTCCAGCTGTTCTTTCATCGCCCGTTCGTCGACCCGGATCCCCATGCTGGAGACTTCCAGCTTGGTTTGCAGCGGTTCGTACCAGAAGATGATATCGCCGTTTAAGGACCAGTCGTCTAAGGACCAGTCGTCGTAGTCCGGGGCGTAGCCGTCGTGCGGTTCGCCGGAGCGTTGCAGCTTGTCACCGATCTTCATCACGAAGACGCAGCCCAGTTCCTCAGCGATCTTGTCTTCGCGCTCCATTGGCGAAAGCTCTGGCCAGCGGTCCTCTAATTCCTGGGTGGTCACAAAGTGGATTTCGTCCGGCAGGTGGTAAACGGCCTGCGGGAAATTGTACCAAACCTCGTGTTCCATGTGCTTGATGACCTTAAAGACCTGGCGTACGGTTGCCTTCAGGGTGGCTTCGGTCCGCTCTTCTTTGGCGATCACCTTTTCCCAGTCCCACTGGTCAACGTAAATCGAGTGGAAGTTATCGAGGTCTTCGTCCTTACGAATGGCGTTCATGTTGGTGTAAAGCCCTTCGTGTAAGCCAAAGCCGTACTTCTTTAGGGCAATGCGTTTCCACTTGGCCAGCGAGTGGACGATTTCAATCGTTTCGCCGGGCAGGTCCTTCATGGTAAAGGACACCGGGGCTTCCACCCTGTTTAAGTTATCGTTTAACCCGGTGCTTTGTTCGACAAACATCGGCGCCGACATCCGTTGCAAGTTCAACTCCTTGCCGATTTCATCCTGGAAGGTTTCACGGATGTAACGGATCGCTTCTTCGGTTTCGCGGATTGACGCTTCGGGTCGTAGTTTTCTGGGACAATCAAAGACATTTAGGTTCCTCCTTTGCCTACTAACACAGTTAGGCGGTTTGGTTTAATCACCCGTTAATCATAATCTAATTTTAACGAAGGGGCGCCCCCATTTCAACCAGACAAATCTGCCGACTTTTAACGCTTTTTCGGTGAAGTTTTTCCGATTAATGGTTTAACGGCCCACCACCCCGCTATAATGGGGAAAACTGAGAAAGGATGATTGATGTGAAGAAAAATGACGACGTGATCGTCATCGTGGCCGGCATCATCGTCAGCCTCCTCGTCGTGCTCGGCGTCGGGATTGGCGCCGCCTACTACCAACAAACCTCGCTTTCGCAAACCCACTCCGCTAAGATCACCACCAAGGAGTTCATCAAAGAAATCGCCCCGGCCGCCCAAGCGGTGGAAAAGAAGTACGGGATCCCCGCTTCGATCATCATCGCTCAGGCCGGGACCGAATCCGACTGGGGACGGGCCAAACTAGCCTACAAGTACAATAACCTCTTTGGCATCAAGGCCAGCGGTAAAACCAACCAGGTGAAGATGTACACCAAAGAAACCCTCAACGGCAAGACCGTTACCATCAAGCAGTACTTCCAGGTTTACTCCTCGTGGAAGGCCTCAATTGACGCCCACACCAAGTTGATCTTAAACGGGACCACCGATAACCCCCATCGCTACCGGGGCGTGATTACCAAGTCCTACACCAAGGCGGCCTGGGCCCTGCAAAATAACGGCTACGCTACCGACCCCAATTACGCGAACGAATTGATTTACGCAATCAAAAAGTTTAAGCTCGACCATTACGATTAACCAGAAAGGATCCTGTCTATGAACCCTACTTTCACGCTGGCCCCGGCCACGACCGCTGACGTCTTAGCCGTCCTAGAAATCATCAACCACGCCAAGGCCTTCTTGAAGGCGGCCGGCTCTACCCAGTGGCAATCCGGCTACCCCAACGCCGACACGATCACCACTGACATCGCTAACGAGGTCGGCTGGGTGCTAAAGGCCGATCACCAGGTGGTCGGGTACGCCGCCGTCATCGTTGGCGAAGACCCCAACTACAAAGAAATTGACGGGGCCTGGCAAAACACGCGCGATCCCTACGCCACCATCCACCGAATCGCCATCTCCAACCAGTACCGGGGCCAACACCTCGGCCAGCGCTTCTTTAAGCTGATCATTGACCACTTTGCAGGGGAAGGCGTCCACAACTTCCGCGTCGACACCTTCAAGCTCAACCAGCCAATGCAACACGTGGCTAAAAGCGCCGGTTTTGAATACCGGGGGATCATCAAGGTGGTCGACCCGGTTGACCCGGCGCGCTTGGCGTTTGAGTTGAATTTGTAGAAAAAGGAGTGCTCCACAACCTCCTCGACAGGCCGTATGGCTAAGCTAGGCCGGGGGTTGATGCGGCACGCATCGTTCTCCGGTCGTACTTAGCCACTAGGCCTGTGGTTGGGGAGCACGTTATTGGAAGTGCGGACCAACCATTGGCAGGCCGTGGGCTAAGGAGAGGGCACAGGTTAGCGCGGCACGCGGTGTTCTATGACCAGACTTAGCCACTAGGCCTGTGGTTGGAGAGCACGTTATTGGAAGTGCGGACCAACCATTGGCAGGCCGTGGGCTAAGGAGAGGGCACAGGTTAGCGCGGCACGCGGTGTTCTATGACCAGACTTAGCCACTAGGCCTGCGGTTGGGGAGCACGTTATCTGTATCACTGTTAAAACAAGAAGGCTGGAGACCGCATCGATTAAGACGTTGCTCTCCAGCTTTTTCAATTAGTAAAAGAGTTTTTCATTCACTAGGGAGGTTGGTTCGCACTTCTCATAGCCGAACACTTGTTCCGATAACTAAAATCTGCTATGATAGGGGTGATTTACGAAGGGGGGTGGCCCGCGTGGCCCAAGAGCACACCTACATCGCCATTGATTTGAAGTCCTTTTACGCCTCGGCGGAGTGCGCCGCCCACGGGCTGGATCCCTTAAACGCCAACCTTGTCGTGGCCGACGCCTCGCGGACCGACAAAACGATCTGCCTGGCCGTTTCCCCGGCCCTAAAGTCGTTTGGCGTCCCCGGCCGACCGCGCCTGTTTGAAGTCAACCAGCAAGTCGACCGGGTCAACCGCCAGCGGGCCGCTAAGTTTGCCAACCGGCGCCTATCTAAGACCCGCTCGATCTACAAGGACGAACTGAAACGCCGCACCGGCCTGCGTGTCGACTTCATGATCGTGCCCCCGCGGATGCGCTACTACCTCCAGGTGTCGGCTAAGATCTACGAGATTTACCTCCGCTTCATCCCACCGGAAAAAATCCACGTCTACTCGATCGACGAGGTTTTCATCGACGCCACCAATTACCTGGCCACCCACCACGAATCGGCCTACGCGCTGGCCAAGAAGATGATCCAAGCGATCCAGGCCGAATTTGGGATCACCGCCACCGCCGGGATCGGCACCAACCTTTACCTGGCCAAGGTCGCCATGGACATCGTGGCCAAAAAGATTCCCGGCGACGCTGACGGGGTGCGGATCGTGGCGATGACCGAACAAGACTACCGCCGCCTCCTGTGGGCCCACCAACCCCTGACCGACTTTTGGCGGGTCGGCCGCGGGTACGCCCGCCGGTTAGAAAAGCTCGGCCTCCACACGATGGGCGACATCGCCCGGTGCTCCTTAGGCACCCTGTCGGACCCGCAAAACGAGGAGGTCTTGTACCGCGAGTTTGGCAAGCACGCCCAGCTCCTAATCAACCACGCCTGGGGCTACGAGGCCGCCACGATCGAAGACATCAAAAATTACCGGGCCAGCGAACACGGCATTTACTCCGGCCAGGTGCTGATGAAACCCTACACGATCCCCCAGGCCCGCCAGGTGATCAGCGAGATGAGCGCCGACCTGTCCTTACAACTGGTTAAGCGCCACGCTTTGACCAACCAGATCGCCCTGCACCTCTCCTACGACGTTAAGAGCATCTCCTACGCTAGCAACTACCACGGCCCGATCATAACCGACTTTTACGGCCGCCAGGTTCCCAAGCCCGATCACGGCGGTGCCTACTTACCCGACCTCACCTCTTCGCCCCGGGAGCTGCGGGGCGCCTTTTTGGACCTCTACGACCGCATCGCCAACCGTGACCTCTTAATCCGTAAGGTAACGGTGATCGCCAATCACTTAGTTGATGAAGAAGAGGCCGCCAAACAGGTCCGCACCGAGCAGTTAAACCTGTTTGAAGACCCCCACCAAAAGGTAGCGGAACAACAAAGCGCCCAGTCGACTCGCGACCAGGAGCACGAGGTCCAAGAACTAGTATTAAAGCTACAAGAACAGTACGGCAAAAACGCCATCATCCGGGCCGCCGACCTCCTCGACGGGTCGACCACCCGTAAGCGCAACGACGAGATTGGGGGCCACAGGGCATGAACAAACCAGCACCAGACCAACAAACGGCGACCATCGAGGCCCGCCTCTTTAAAGACACCAGCGCCTACCAAGACATCATGGACCTGCCCCGGCCGGTCTCCAAAAATCACTGGCCCCTACCGGCCGCCGACCACGCCGGTCAGTTCGCCCCCTTTGCGGCCCTGACCGGCTACCACCAGCTGATCAACGAGGTCGCCGAACGCTACAGCCACAAGAATTACCCCGACGAGCTGAGCACCAAGCGCATTGAGCGTAAGTTACTGGCCATCAAGCCGCTCTTGCCCTTGCGCCTCAAGGTCGAATACTTCAACGGCGACAGCGGCTACTACGAAACAATCGCGGGCACCGCTACCCAGCTCGACTTCAGGCGGGGCCGGCTGATGCTGACCAGCAAGCAGGAGTGGGAACTAATCATCGCCAACCTGCGGAAGGTGACGGTGGTGACGAGAAAATAGGAAGTGGTAGGGAAGTGCGACCCAACCATTGGCAGGCCGTGGGCTAAGGACAAGACCACAGGTTAGCGCGGAACGCGGTGTTCTGTGGTCAGACTTAGCCACTAGGCCTGCGGTTGGGGAGCACGTTATTGGAAGTGCGACCCAACCTCACCAGTGAATGCACACTCATTAAGTAAAAAAAGCTGAAGATCACGTCTTTTTAGACGTCGATCTTCAGCTTTTTGTTTTAACTGTGCTCCCCCTAGTCCACCCGGTGCATCGCCTCTTTAACGTAGCGTTCGGTCCCGTCGGCCACCGCCTGGGTGTAGTAAGCGCACTTGAAGTCGACCATCTTCATCGTCTCCTCTAGGGTGGCCAGCTTGGCTTGCAACCGTTCTTTGAGGTCGTAAAACATCGCCTGGCGCTCCGCTAAGGTGGCGTCCCCCTGGCTGACTAATTCCATGAAGACCTTGATGTCTTTGATTGACATCCCGGCGTTTTTCAGGCACTCGACCACGTCTAGGGCGCCGAGGTTTTCGTCGGTGAACTGGCGCACCCCGCTGGCCGACTTACCCAAGCCAGGGATCAGTCCCTCCTGATCGTAGTAACGCAGGGTGGCCACGGAAAGGTGGTACTTACGGGCGACCTCGCCAATTTGGTAAGTGTGTTCCTTAATTGCTTCCATTCCAATCCTCCTCAAGTTAACTTTAGCTCCCATTTTACACCAAATTAAGGGCGCCGTCACCAGTGATTCACCAACATAAATAAATCTATTAATTCAGGGTGATTCTTAACTTATATTAATTATAGATGAGGGATCACTTTCCCCGCCGCCCCTTTTAAGCGCCTTTAGCTTTCAAATCTTAACTAAATACCACGAATGATTACATAAGTACCGACAATAACTTTTTACAAGAAAGTTTAAAGCCGGTACATTTTAAATAGATCTCACGTTTTTTTAATGAAAGGAGGCGCCCCGATGGATTCTTACCAATTAACCCCGCTGGGCGACCAAGCCCTGGTGATTACCCTGGGCGCTTCAATCGACCCGGTCGTCAACCGGCGCTTACAGACCCTGATTAAAGAAATCCGCCAGGCCAACCTACCCGGCATCGTGGTCCTCATCCCGGCTTATTCGACTTTAACCGTTACCTACGATGGCATCGTCACGAATTACGACAAGCTCATCCACACCCTCAAGCCCCTGATCGATTCCTCCCTGAGCGCCCCCTTAGCCACGCCCACCACCTGGCTAATTCCGGTCCGTTACGGTGGGGACGGGGGGCCGGACCTCACCGACGTCGCTAACTTTGCCGACCAGAGTACCGGCGAGGTCGTTCAAGCCCACACCGACCAGGACTACCTGATCTACTTCCTCGGCTTTTTGCCCGGCTTTGCCTACATGGGTAGCGTCGATGACGAAATCGCCATGCCCCGCTTAGCCAAGCCGCGGCTGGAAATTCCCGCCGGTAGCGTCCGGATCATCCGGACCTGCCGGGTGCTGGGCCTGGCCACGGTGGCGGTTTACTCGACGACCGACGCCAAGGCCCTCCACCAACGAGGCCGTCTGCATCGGGCCGGGGAGCGCCGAGAAGAGTTATTTAAACATCAGCGCCCTGATTGGGGCCGCCTTAGTCACCGGGGCCGACGCCGTCCACCCCGGTTTTGGCTTCCTATCGGAGAGCGTCGCCTTTGCCCGCGCCTGCCAGGACAACGATCTGACCTTCATCTGACCGAGCCCGGAAACGATCGCCCTGCTTGGTGACAAGGAGGCCGCCCGCCTGACGATGCGCCGGACCGGCTTGACCCTGGTCAAGGGGAGCCAAGAGCCCCTCCACGACTTAGCAACCGCCCTGGCCCAGGCCGAAGAGGTTGGCTACCCGGTGATGCTCAAGGCCGCCGCCGGGGGTGGGGGCAAGGGGATGCGGATCATCCGCAACGCCGAGGAAATGGAGGCCAAGTTCGCCGTCGCCCAGGACGAGGCCCGGGCCTCCTTTAACGACGACCAGATGTACTTAGAACAGTACCTGGCCCACCCGCGCCACATTGAAGTCCAGGTGATCGGTGACCAATACGGCAACGCCCTGGCCCTGGGTGAGCGGGACTGCACGATCCAGGCCCGCCACCAGAAGGTGATTGAAGAGGCGCCAGCCGCCGTCTTACCGGCCCCGGTTCGCGAAGCCATGCTGGCCCAAAGCGAACAGGCCGCCGCCCAGCTCAAGTACGAGGGCTTAGGAACGATCGAGTTCTTGTACAACGAGGACGGCCCCTATTACTTCATGGAAATGAACACCCGGATCCAGGTCGAACACCCGATTACCGAGCTGACCGCCAGGGTGGACCTAGTCGAAAGCCAGTTCCTGGTGGCCGCCGGGGCCCAGTTAAAAGCGGAGCGCCCCGCCTCGGTTGGTTACGCCATCGAGTGCCGGGTCAACGCCCTAACACCGGGTAAGATCACCGCCCTGCACCTACCGGGAGGGCCGGGCGTCCGGGTCGACACCGCCCTTTACCAGGGCTACACGGTACCGAGTAACTACGACGGGATGATCGCCAAGCTGATCGTCTACGGTGAACGGCGGCAACGGGCCCTGCAACAGATGCAAGCGGTGATCGACGAAACGGTGATCGACGGCATCAAGACCAACTTAGATCTCTTGATTGAGATCTTACAGGCGCCGGCCTTCCAGCGCCTGACCACCACCGTTAACTGGTTAGACGACCAAATGAACCCGAACCAAAAGGAGGAGCAAGATGACGAGGATTGATTTAAACAGCGACCTGGGTGAAAGCTTCGGCCGCTACACGATTGGTAACGACGACCAGGTACTGGGCCTAATCACGGCCGCCAACGTCGCCTGCGGTTTCCACGCCGGCGACCCCGATGTGATGGCCAAGACCGTCGCCCTGGCCGAGGCCAAGGGGGTGGCGATCGGCGCCCACCCCGGCTTCCCTGACCTGGGGGGCTTTGGCCGCCGCAAGTTAGACATGGCGCCCGCCGAGGTCAAAAACATGGTGACCTACCAAGTCAGCGCCTTAATGGGCTTTACCAAGGACCACCGCCTCCACCACGTTAAGCCCCACGACGCCCTGTACAACGCCGCCGCTAAGGACCTGGAATTGGCCCGGGCCATCTGCGAGGGGGTCGCCCGAGTTGACGACCAACTGCCCCTCTACGGCCTGGCCGGTAGCCAACTCCTGGTGGCCGCTAAAGAAGTCGGCCTCCCCGCTTATTCGGAGGTCTTTGCCGACCGGGGCTACCAGGCGGATGGCTCCCTGGTGCCCCGTAGCCAACCCAACGCCGTCTTAACCGATCCGCTGGCCGTGGCCGAGCGGGCCCTATCGATGGTCCAAACCCAGTCGGTAACCGCCGTGACTGGGGAAACGGTGCCGCTCAAAATCGACACCATCTGCGTGCACGGTGACAACCAGGCCGCCTTAGCCCTGGTGGACCAGCTACGCCAAACCTTTACCGCCAACGGAATTACCATTCAATCATGTTAGGAGGAACTGCCGATGCAAGAAACGACTGATCACCGCCGTACCGTTCGCAACGCCGCGATTGGGGGGCGCCTTTTTAATGGCCATGTCGGCCGTGGGGCCCGGCTTTTTAACCCAAACCGCTACCTTTACCCAACAGGAAGGGGCTAACTTCGGTTTCGCCATCCTGATGTGTATCATCGTCGACGTCATCGTCCAGCTTAACATCTGGCGCGTCATCATCGTCTCCGGGGCCGGTCTGGGGCTCAACGTCTTGTTTGGCATCCCGACCATTTGGGGCGCCGTGATTTTGGCCGTCGCCGCCGTCTTGATTCTGGTGATGAAAAACGCCCTGAAGGCCGTTGACCGGACCGTCCAGGTGCTGGCGATTATCGCCGTCTTGGTCCTCTTGTACACGCTGGCGATCATGAAGATTCCGTACGGGACGACCGTTAGCCACACCTTCATGCCAACCAAGGTTAACTTCTACTCGATCCTGACGATTGTCGGCGGGACCGTCGGGGGGGTACATCTCCTTTGCCGGGGGGCACCGGCTCTTAGAAGGGGGCGCCCAGGGGACCAAGGACCTCGGTGCCGTCAACCTCGGTGCCCTGTCCGGGATCGGGTTAGCCTCCGTGATCCGGATCGTCCTCTTCTTGACCGGGTTAGCCGTGGTCTTAGGTGGTGCCACCCTAGACGCCGCCAACCCCGCCGCCACGATCTTTAAGGTCGCGGACGGTACCTTTGGCTACAAGTTCTTTGGTCTCTTACTCTTTGCGGCCGGGATGTCCCCGGTGATCGGTTCAACCTTTACCTCGATCTCGTTCTTGGACTACGCCAGCCGTAAAAACGAAAACACCGACCACAACCGCCACTACAAGATGGCGATCACGATCGGCTTCATTGCCTTTGCAACGTTGATCTTCTGCTTTGTCGGCCAACCGGCTACCGTCCTGGTGGTCGTTGGGGCGATCAACGGTTTCATCTTACCAATCGCCTTAGGGATCCTGCTGGTGGCCTCCCGCAAGACCAAGATCATGGGAGCAGGCTACCACCACCCCGCTTGGTTAACTTGGACCGGCTGGCTGGTCGTAATCTTCATGGCTTACGCCGGGATTAACACGGTATTAAACCTATTGTAAGAAGTGCGACTCAACCGTAAAGCAGGCCGTGGGCTAAGTAAATACGAACAAATCAAAAAGGGCTGCGCCGAGTTGGCGTAGCCCTTTATTGTTAGTATTGTGAACTCTGGTAGCGCCGGCGCAAGAATAAGGCGGCCAGGACCGCCAACACCCCGTAGACCGCCCCGACGTTACCGACGTGGGGTAGGCCTAAGAAGCCCACCGTTTCGGCCGCCGTAAAGGAGCCCAGGGAAATCCCGATGTTAGCAAAGATCGAGTTTAAAGACGAAGCCAGCTCCAAAGACTGCGGGTAGTCCCTTTCGGCGATGTCTAAAAACATCAGCTGGGTGGACGCCCCGTAACAAGCGATCGCCACGCAAATCAGGGCGATGGCCAAAACGTCCAACCACGGAAAGTGGAAGAGTGGCGCCATCATTAATAACAAGCAAGTCATCATGAAGTAGATATGGGGCAATTGCTTGATCCCGCCCATGTTGGCTAGGTAACCGCCAAACTTGTTACCGATGATAAAGGCGACCCCCATCCCCAGCAAGATCCAGTTCAGGGTACCGATCGAAAAGCCCATCATCGTTGACAACAGCGGCCGGATGTAGGTGTAAAAGGTGTATTGGCCGGCGCAGACGCTCACGACCAACCCGACCCCTAACAGGATCCGGGCGTCCTTCAAAAGGCTAAACTGGGCCAAGAGACTCCCCTTGGTGGCAGTGTCTTCGCGTGGCACCAAGAGCGCCAAGCCGATCAAAACCAGGGTGGCGATCCCGGTCACCATCCAAAAGGAATCGTGCCAAGAAAAGGTGGTGCTGATCATCGTCCCGATCGGAATCCCGATGATCGAGGCGATCGAAAAGCCAGCAAAGACCCAGGAAACTAGACCGGCCCGCTTCTCGCGCGGGGCCAGTTGGGCCGCTAAGATTAAAACTAGGGAGATGATCGCCCCGGACACGCTCGCCGTCAAAATCCGCGACAAGAGCAGTGACCAAAAACCCCCGGCCAGCGCCGTCCAGGTGTTGCCGACCAAGAAGATGGCCATGTAAACCAATAAGATGTCATAGCGGCGAAAACGGCTCGCTATGGTGGTCAAGACCGGCGTCAACAGGGCGTACACCCCGGCAAAAACGGTCACCAAATAACCTAAGGTGGCCAGTGGGGTGCCAAATTCACCCTTAATGTCTGGTAAGACCCCCACGATCATGTACTCGTTGCAGCCTAGCATAAAGGCCACCATCACAAATAAAACGGCCTGCAGCCGGTACTTGGTCATCAATAACTCCTCCCATCTTTTTAAAACAATCAACGATCATTGTACGTGGTTTAGGGCCCGGATTCCAGCCCTAATTTTGGTTATGTCCGTATAATTGGTGTAAATTCTAAATAGGACTTTGTGAAATCTGAAA
>OLQI01000225.1_pt1 | contig 58767 bp, 47 predicted proteins | sample 1672171 | NCBI WGS metagenome assembly OLQI01 (sample SAMEA3136655, study PRJEB25190) | human gut metagenome
CGCTAAAGCTACACTGAACCCCCAGACTATCTGGGGGTTTTCTTAATACAAAAAAAACAGCGGTCAAAGACCGCCGTTTTTACATCAATGACTCAACATATATTTGAAGTATTTCATCTTTTGACGGAACGAACATACTGTTTAGTGTACCGCCTGCATTTTGAGCAATTTCTGCATACAATTCAAGTTCTTCTTTTTCAAACTTTTCTTTATCACCCAAAATTTTCGCAAGAATATTTTTAAATTCTTCTGCACTGTCTAAATTCATACAAGACAATATTTCCTTAACTCTGTCCTTATCATTTCTTTCAATATACTTTGTAAACTCACCGAGCAACAATCCGTTTGCTCTGCCGTGGTCGATATTTTTGAAATATGTAAGCGAATATCCCATTGCGTGTACCGCCGTTGTTTTTGTTTGCGATATGACAACACCTCCAAGCATTGACGCATAAAGCAGTTTTTCTCTGTCGTCTTCCGTAAGTTCACCGCTAATTAAATCATCAAATGTTGACGCAATAATTTTAACAGCCTCTTTAGCTATTACATCAGCCATTATATTCGCCCTCTTTGACATCATTCCTTCAACCGAATGTGAAAGTGAATCTATTGCGGTATTGACCGTAGTGGCAAGTCCGAGATTTTTTGTGTATTTTGCGTCAAGCAATGCGTATGTTGGGAAAAGGCATGGTGACGCAATACTCTTTTTTGTCTGTTTTTCGTGGTTTGTCAAAATCGCATACGGTGTAACCTCCGAACCGGTTCCGGCAGTTGTCGGAATATGTATCATAGGAAGTGCCTTATTGCCTATGTTGCCGTCAAACAAATTCTTTCTTTCAATGTCCGATACTGCCAGCAATGCAATAGCCTTTGCCGAGTCCATCGGCGAGCCGCCGCCTATGGCAATGACAAAATCAACTTCTTCCTCCATTGCTGTTTCCGCACCGTCATACACACACTCAACTGTCGGATTACTCATAACCTTATCGAATATTACATATTCAATATTATTCTTTTCAAGTGCATATTTGACATCGTCAAGTGCGCCGCTTAATTTTGCGGATTTTTTGCCTGTAACGATAAGTGCTTTCTTTCCTATTTTGAAAACGTCACTGTTTTCTCTGACACAATCCTTTCCCACAATAACCTTTGTAGGCATATAAAATCCCAAATTCATATTTTCACAACCTCACATTCTCAAGCAACAAAAGCAAGCTATTTTGTTGTATAGCTTGCTTTAATTCTTATTTCTTCAATTCTCTTATTTCTTCTCCAAGGAAGCAGAAACCAAAGTAACCCTTTGCCTGAATTTTATCAAGGAATTTAGACAATTTCTTTGGCTTTTCATAGATTACAACATCATAATCCTTACGCAGTTTTTCTGCCTCTTCTATTGCATTTACAACGTCTGATTTATCGTGAAGCAAAGCAATTCTCTTTTTAGTATCGGGAATTGTATATCCAGCCTCTGTAAGAAGTGAGAAAATTCTTTCAAAACCTATTGAAAAACCTACCGCAGGAATATTTTCACCCGTAAATTTACCGATTAAGTTATCATAACGACCGCCGCCGGCAATAGAGCCTTTAAACTTATCGCTTACGATTTCAAAAACAGTACCTGTATAATATCCCTGACCTCTTACAAGCGAAATATCGAACTTAATCTTATACGCACCGTCCGAAAGTTTTTCAACGGCATTAATTATTGTTTCAATACTTTCGGCAGATTCTTCACCGCAAACATCTTTTACGCTTTCAACAGTAAGTGGTTTTGCGATGACTTCACCGAATTTTGCGATAGCACCGCCGTCAAAGCCTTTATCCGTAAGCTCAGCGATAACGCCCTCAGCACCGATTTTATCCATTTTATCAAATGTAATACACACGCTGTCAAGCTGACTTTCTTCAAAGCCTACACCTTTAAGCAATGCTCTTAAAATTCTTCTGTCATTAATTTTTACGGTAAAGTCCTTTATATCAAGCGACAAAAGTGCTTTTGCTGTTGTATGAATAAGCTCGATTTCGGAGCTTATAGAAGATGAGCCGATTATATCAATATCGCACTGCACAAACTCACGAAGTCTGCCCTTTTGCGGTCTTTCCGCTCTGTACACCTTATCAATCTGTATACACTTTGCAGGAAGAACAAGTTTTTCACGATTATTTGCATAATATCTTGAAAGCGGAAGTGTAAGGTCATATCTAAGTCCCATATCGCAAAGCTTATTTGTATCACCGCTGTCCATTGCTTTCTTTAGCTTATCTCCACGCTTTAAAATTTTAAATATCAAATTAAGATTATCACCGCCGTCACTCTTATCAAGATTTTCAATATCTTCAACTGCAGGCGTCATAATACGTTCAAAGCCGGCATCCTGATATGTATTTAAAATTTGATTTTGAAGATAATCTCTAAGTCTGACTTCTTCAGGAAGATAATCATTTGTACCTTTTACTGTTGTGATTTTCATTTTCTATCTCCTTTTGCCATTTTCATCATAAGCTCATATATTTTTTCAAGTGCGTCTACTTTGGCAAGCGGTTTCAAATTTTCCGACATTTCTTTCAATCTGTCCTTATCGCTTACCATAGACATTATTTTATCGTATAATGCGTCAGACGTCAAATCTTTTTCTAAAATTAATTCTGCCGCATTCTTATTTTCAAATTCTCTTGCATTCTGCTCTTGGTGATTACGCACAACATTCGGTGACGGAATAAGTATTGACGGTTTTCCGAGTGCAGCAATTTCGCTTACGGTTATCGCGCCCGCTCTTGATACAACAACATCTGCCGCCGCCATACACTCCGCCATATTGTCAATATATGACACAATCTTTATGTTATCCGAAAGAGTTATTCTGCTCTCCTTAATTTTATTCATTATTTTATCGTAATTTCTGTCACCGGTTCCGAACAGCAATTCGATTTTATTGTCCTTTGATATTCTGTCAAGCATACCGATTACCGTATCATTAATTCTGTCCGCACCCAAACTGCCGCCGAAAATAAGCACAAACGGCTTTTTTATACCTAGCTTTTCTCTTGACTTTTTGTAATCGGAATGAAGTATTTCACTTCTGATCGGATTGCCTGTTACAACACATTTTTCCTTATGCTTCATATGATTAATTGTTTCTTCAAAGCTGAGTGCAAGATATGTAACATAATTTGCACTGCCTTTTACCGTCATACCCGGATACACATTTTGCTCATGTATAAGCGACGGCACTTTCATTTTCTTTGATGCCATAGCAACAGGGCCGCTTACATATCCGCCCGTACAAACGATACAATCGGGTTTAAATTCCTTTATAATCTTATTGCACTTTCTTCTTGCGGAAATAAGTTTTTTTACCGTTTCAAAATTTCTGAAAATATGCTTTCTGTCAAAGCCTTGTATTTCGATATATTCAATATCATATCCTGCTTTCGGTACAAGTTTTGTTTCAAGTCCTGATTTTGTACCGACAAACAAAGCCTTAAAATCCTTATCCTGTTTAGCTGCATAATCGGCGATTGAAATAGCCGGATTAATATGTCCGCCTGTTCCTCCGCCCGCAAATAATACTCTCATAAATCTTCCTCCACATTAATCTTTTACGGAATGTCTTGATATATTAAGCAATACTCCCATTTCACATAAAAGCGTTATTATCGCCGTACCGCCGTAACTGAAAAACGGCAATGCGACACCTGTATTCGGTACGCTTGACGTTGCAACGGCGATATTAAGTATCGTCTGAATAGCAAGCTGAGCCGCAATACCCACCGCAACAAGTGAGCCGTATGTATCGGGTGCATTCATAGCAATTCTTATTGCTCTTATAATAAGCGCCGCAAAAAGCAAAATTACAACAGCCGCACCGATAAGACCAAGTTCCTCACAAACAATCGCGAATATAAAGTCATTATACGGTTCAGGCAAATACGAATATTTCTGTACACTCTGTCCCAAGCCAAGTCCGAAAATACCGCCCGAGCCAATCGCATAAAGTCCTTGCACAACCTGATAACTTTCGTCACGAATATCCGCAAACGGATTCATAAAACTTGTTACTCGCGCCCATCTTACACCGCTGAGTGCTCGGACGCCGACTAAGCCGATCGGCAAAAGAATAAGTGCTCCGATAAGTACGGGTTTAATCGGTGTACCGCCTGCAATCATAACGCTTACACCGATACCGGCAATAACTATCGCACCGCTAAGGTGTGTTTCCATAAGCATAAGTCCGACAACTATAAGTATAACTCCTATATACGGCAAATTACCCTTAAGCTTTTTCAAATTATATTTTCCCGAATCGACAAGTCGTGCAAAATACATCGCTATAACGGGTTTCATAAATTCCGACGGTTGAAGCTGAAGAAACGGAGTATTAAGCCATCTTCTCGAACCGTTCAACTTTACGCCCAAACCCGGTATAAGAACGCAGACCAAAAGTATTGTACATACAACCATAAACTTCGGAACGGCATTTTTATATTTATTGTAATCAATCCTTGAAATAACCCACATTCCGATAAGTCCCAATATTGCACAAAGGAATTGTTTATTAAAAAAGTAGTACGAATTGTTATGTAAAGTATTTCCGGCAGGTGCAGACGCCGAGAGTAGCATTACCAAACCGAATGAAAGCAACAATATTACTATAAACAAAAATGTATAGTCTATCTCTCCCATTCGTGCAAGCTTAACCGGTTTTCCTATTTTAGCACGAGTTGTTCGTCTATTCTGTTTTATAGCTCTTTTAGGATATGCAGTCCCTGCCATATCTAAATCTCCTTCCGATTAATTCGTCTTAAATTGCAAAATATGCAACGGCACAAGTAATTACCGTTACCAATGTAAATACCGCAACGATTTTCTTTTCTTTCCAACCGCACATTTCAAAATGATGGTGAATAGGGCTCATCTTGAATATTCTTCTTCCCTCACCGTATTTCTTCTTTGTATATTTGAAATATGCAGTCTGCATAATTACAGAAAGTGTTTCCATAAAGTATACAAAACCTATCAATATAAGATGTATAGGCATTTTAAGGTCAATCGCCATAAGTGCAACCGACGCACCCAAGAAAAGTGAGCCTGTATCACCCATAAACACCTTTGCAGGATATTTATTATACCACAAAAATCCTATCAAACCGCCAATTAATGCCGCTGAAAATACAGTCACGCCATACTCTTTAAATACGATATATGACACAAGCATAAAGAATATTCCAACTATTGTCGTTATACTTGATGCCAAGCCATCAAGTCCGTCTGTAAGATTTACAGCATTTACAACACCTACGACAACGAACATTACGAACGGTATGTAAAGCCATATCGGCATTGTCCATTCAATACTTGTAAACGGTATTTTAATCGCCGTATCAAGCTCGCCTATAATGTAAAGCACTGCAATATAAATTGCCGCAAGCACCACCTGCATTATGAATTTCTGCGGTGCGGTAAGTCCAAGATTACGCTTTTTTACTACTTTAATGTAATCGTCCACAAAACCGATAACACCGAAACCGAGTGATATTACAAACAATACAATACATCTTGCGTATGTTGTGTTAAAATTACCGTTCATTGCAAAAATGACTGTTGTTACAAGTATCGCAATCGCCATTGCAACTATGAACATAATACCGCCCATTGTCGGTGTACCCGATTTTTTCTGGTGCCACTTCGGACCTTCTTCTCTTATTTCCTGACCGAATTTAAGTTTTCTGAGCCACGGAATAAACACAGGTCCGAACACAAGCGTTACAACAAGTGCAACGACAAGTGTAAGCAATGATGACATTAACATTTCTTTTATCAATTCCATTTTTTAATTCTTTTCCTCTCGTTATTTATTTTTAATTGTGTTATATACTTCTTCAAAGTGCATTCCTCTTGACGCCTTTATAAGTACCGCGTCACCGCTCTTGATTTCGTCTTTGACATAGTTGCACACTTCAAGAGTTTTATCAAATGACACTATATTTTCTACACCGTTATCCTTTGCACCTTGTGCAAGATATTTCATATTTTCACCGGCTGTTATAAGCAAGTCCACTCCGCTTTCCTTGACAACCTTACCGAGATTGTAATGTGCATCTTTTGCAAAATCGCCCATTTCAAGCACGTCGCCCAAAATTGCGACTTTTCTGTTTTTATCTGTATCCGCAAGCACTCCGAGTGCCGCTTTAATCGAATCCGGTGACGCATTATAACAGTCATTGATTATCGTAATACCGTTATATTCTTCAACGGCCAATCTCATTTTTGTAAGTTCAAAACTGCGTATTCCCTCTGCAATCTTATCCATAGGCACATCAAATTCACGTCCTACGCATATTGCCGCAAGTGCATTGTACACATTATGTTTACCCGGAACATTTACTTCAATAGGATATTCGCCGCCGTCAACAACTGCGGTGAATTTAATTCCGTTAAGTCCGTTATTTTCAATATCCTTTGCGTAAACATCATTTTCGGGATTTGTTATACCGTAATATACTACCTTGTATTCACCCATACCCTTTGTTTTTGAAAGGTAATCGTCATCACCGTTTACTATAAGTGTATTATCCTTTGTAAACAGCTTTGTCATTTCCATTTTCGCCTTGAAAATGCCTTCGCGTGAGCCGAGATTTTCAATATGCGACTGACCGATGTTTGTTATAACCGCAACATCAGGTCTGCCTATATCAGCAAGATGTTCGATTTCACCGAAATGGTTCATTCCCATTTCAAGAACAGCCGCCTCATGTTCTTTTTCAAGTCCGAAAATCGTAATAGGCAAACCTATTTCATTATTGAAGTTGCCCATTGTCTTAAGTGTATTATACTTCTGTGAAAGGACTGATGCAAGCATATCTTTAGTAGTAGTTTTGCCCACACTGCCTGTAACGGAAACAGTCGGAACATTATACTTTTGCTTGTAATACTTTGCAATGTCGCCGAATGCTTTTAATGTATCTTCAACCTTTACGATTGTCTTATCTACTAAAAGCTCGGTATCTCTCTGTGTCAAAACAGCCGAAGCACCAAGGTCGAAAGCCGCCTTTATAAATTCGTGACCGTCAAACTTTTCACCGACAAGCGGCACAAAAAGCACACCTGCCGTAACCTTTCTCGAATCACTGATTACATCGTTAAAAGTTTGGTGTATATCACCGCTTAAAAGTGTTCCACCCGTTGCTTTTAATACATCTTCAATCGTCATTGCCTGCATAATAAATTAAATCCTTTCTCTCTTTTTGTCCTATGCTCAAAAATAAGGGCGGTAGTTTTTCAGCCGCCCTTTTCAATTATTTATTAAGGTGTTTATATACAACAACACGTTCGTCAAAGTCGTGTTTCTCTTTACCAATTATCTGATATGTTTCCTGTCCCTTACCCGCAAGAATGATTACATCATCTTTCTTTGCGTGGTCAAGAGCATATGCAATAGCCTCTCGTCTGTCGACTATTACTTTATATTTTCCGTCTGTGCGTTTCATTCCGACTTCTATCTGTTCTATAATAGAAACAGGGTCTTCCGTACGCGGATTGTCTGACGTTATAATGCTGTAATCCGAAAGTTTTCCGGCGATTTCACCCATAATCGGTCGCTTCGTATTATCTCTGTCACCGCCGCAGCCGAACAATGTTATAACCTCACCCTTTGCAAAATCTTTAACGGTTTTAATTATATTTTCAAGACCGTCCGGTGTGTGTGCATAGTCGATTATAACCGTATAATCGGTATTTGTAGGAACAACCTCAACACGTCCGACAACTCCTGTTGCATTTTCAAGACCTTTGATAATGGTATCCATATCAATCCCCATCTGCAATGCCGCACCCATAGCACATATTGCATTATACACGCTGAACTTGCCCGGAATTACTATATGGACACGATATGTCTTACCGTCATATTCAACATCAAAATCAGCACCCGATGATGAAATTTCAATATTTTTCGCTTTAAGGTCGCAACCGTCCGAAAGACCGACTTTTAATATATCGCAGTCATTGTTTGCAACAATCTTCTTACCGCCGTCATCGTCGAAATTAACAACGCCCTTATCGCTGATTTTAAACAGCTTAGCCTTTGCATTTAAGTAATTTTCCATAGTCTTATGGAAATCAAGGTGGTCACGCGTAAGATTTGTGAACACACCCACGTCAAAGTGACAACCGTGTACTCTTTCAAGTTCAAGTGCGTGACTCGAAACTTCCATTACAACACATTCCGCATCACTGTCAACCATTTCCGCAAATAGCTGTTGAAGTTCAAGTGCGTTCGGTGTTGTAGGTGTTGTACTTTGCGTAACAAGCACCTTGTCGCCGATAATATTTTGATTTGTACCGATAACACCGATTCTCATACCGGCTGTTTCGATTATACTCTTTATTAAATATGTTATTGTAGTCTTACCGTTTGTGCCTGTGATACCGATAAGTTTGAATTTGCTTGACGGATTGCCGTAATACTTACAAGCCATTTCCGCAATTTCAACTCTCGAATTTTCAACATACCAAACAGGTACATCTACATCTATTTTATCTTCGGCAACGATTAGTGACGCACCGTTTTTAACTGCCATTTCTGCATATTTATGTCCGTCCGTTTCAAAGCCTTTGATACATACAAAAACGTTTCCCGGGAGTACGTTTCTTGAATCGTACGCTATTCCGGTTATATCTATATCTTCATGCTCATCAAGCCATTTACTGCCTAATAATTCACTTGCTAACATTTGACATTTCCCCCTGTCCTATTAGTCTGAAGTTACTTGGCGGAATTCCACGCCTATTACTGTCGCAGGTGTAACCTCCTCGCCTGCCGCTATGCTCTGATTTACCGCATACGCACTCGACACTTCACTGTGTCCCGCACCGACAATCTCAAAGTTCAGTCCGCTCATTTCAAGAGTATATTTCGCATTATCCACGGACATTCCTTTAAGATTAGGTACTGTTACTGTATGTGTTTTGTCAATTTCTTCTGTATATAATATTACCGTTGAATCTTCGTTAAGCATTGTACCCGGTTTCGGAAGCTGGTCAACCACCGTATCGCCGTCACCTCTCACCTGAACATTCAGCTTTTTGTCAACAACGGATTTCTTCGCCTCTGTCAAATCCATTGTTCTAACGTCAGGTATTTCCTGCTTAACGTCAGGTTCTTCATTTTCTGTGTACTGCTTTTCAACACCGAGATAGTTTAGTACATCTTCAATAACTTCACCTGCCAAAGGTGCGGCTATTGTACCGCCGTACTTGTTATCAACCTGCGGTTCGTCAAGCATTATAAGACATACTATTTCCGGATCGTTTGCAGGAGCAAAACCGATAAATGACGCAATACGTTTTTCTTCGTCACGGTTACCTTTTTCCGAAGTACCTGTTTTACCTCCGATACGGCAGCCTTTTACATACGCATTTTTACCTGTTGATGTCGGCAACGATACAACCGATTCAAGAATTTCTCTCATTTGCTGAGATGTTTCTTCCGAAATAACTCGGCTTATAACCTCCGGCTCATACGTTTTCAAAATTCCGTTTGAGTTTCTGATTTCCTTTACAATCTGCGGTTTCATTCTTTCACCGCCGTTGATAACCGCCGAAACGGCTGTTACAAGCTGTATCGGTGTTATTTGGAAACCTTGACCGAATGAACTTGTCGCAATATCGACTTCACTCATTTTATTATGGTAATAAATACTTGACGCCTCACCGACAAGTTCGACGTTTGTCTTTTCGGTAAGACCGAATGCAGTGAAATATTCCATAAATTTCTCATATCCAAGTCTTTCGCCCAATTCCATAAATACAGGGTTACAAGAGTTTCTTACACCCTCTACAAATGTTTGAGCGCCGTGACCGCTCTTGTTTGCACAACCGATTTTTCTGTCGGCAACAATCTTAAATCCCGGGCAATAGAATGTTGAATTAAGGTCTACAACGTGTTCTTCCAAAGCCGCCGCCGCAGTAATAATCTTAAATGTCGAGCCCGGTTCATATGTATCCGAAATAACCTTGTTTCTCCACATTTTATTTCTTATTTTCGCAATGGCCTCGTCACTTAAATTATTCGGATCTTCTGTCGGTTTCGGTGTTGCATCGGGATCGTCACTTGTGTCATCTGATGTATCATATCCCAAATCTATCGCATATTTTTCAAACTGGTCAATATCATACGGATTATTTACGTCAAAATCAGGCTTAGTTGCCATTGCAAGTATTTCGCCCGTTTTCGGGTTCATAATAATACCTGCCGCACCCTCTTTAAGCTTGTTTTCCGTAACCGCCTCTTCAAGGTGCTTTTCAAGGAAATGCTGGATTGTTTCATCAATCGTAAGCACAACGTCATCACCGTTTTGAGAACTGTTCAAATACTCATTTTGTTGGTCTTTAAGTGTTGTACCCTTTGCCGACTGATTAGTTTCTATACTTCCGTTACGCCCCATAAGCTCATCGTCGAAAGTAAGTTCAATTCCCTGCAAACCGTTATTGTCATATCCCGTAAATCCCAAAATATGCGGTGCAACGTTGAACGGATAATATCTCTTTGAATCATTTTCAAAATATACCCCTTTAAATGCTTTTGCAATCGTTGCGTCAACATCTGAATCTCTTAATTTCTTTACCGCCTCGGTCTGTTCGTTCGTAAGACGTTTTTTTATAACTTGGTATCTTGAATTTTTTGTTATAATCTTAAGGATTTCGTTTTGATCCATATTCAAAACAGGAGCCAATCTTGCGGCGATTACTTCACTGTCACCGTCCGCCTCAATATCCTTAGGATTGCAAATAAGTGTGTTTACCGTTGCACTTTCCGCAAGCACCTTACCGTTACGGTCGTAAATATCTCCTCTTGAGGCTGTAACAATACTGCTGCCCTGCTGTTGTGCCTTTGCCTTGCTCGAAAGCTCGTCACCTCTTATTATCTGCCAATATGCCACTCGCAAAACAAGCAACGCAAGCAGTACAGCAACGATACACACCATAAATATCGTTTTCTTTTTAATTTCATTTAATGATGGTTTCATTAATTTATCAATTCCTTTTAATACTTTAATAAATGTACATTTTTCATAATTTTATAATTATAGAAGTCCATTTTTATTTTATGCTGAAAAATTGTACAATATTACCACCAATCTTTTTCAATACAGACACAATACCGTGTCCAAAACCCTCTACTTCACCGGCAGTTTTCTCTGTCATATCATCTTGCTTTACGTTTACATATATTGTCTGATACTTTTCAGGTCTTTGCATACCCAATCTTGTTGTTGCCTCTTTTTCAATTTTTGTAAGGTCAACACTCTGTTCAAGATCAAAAACCATCTGACTTGTTGCTGATTCAAGCGTTGTAAGCTGACTTTTAAGTGACGCAACCTGCTGGTTCATTTCATTCACAGCAACGAATTTTGAAATCATAAATCCTGCTGATACAGCCAAAAGCACTGTCACGCATATTCCACGAAAAATTGTTCTCTTATACTGCATTTGTTCATGATTCCTCTTGTTACTGACTGCTGTGGTATTAACTGTTTTCTCTTTTCTCTTTTGTGGTTTTCTCTTTTTTATCGGTTCATCATACTGTTCCGGCAATTTATATGCCAAATTTCCGTATTCCACAATAATTCTCTCCCTTAATTATCCTTTAGCCTATCCTATAATTTTTCGGCAATTCTCAATTTTGCACTTTTTGAACGTGAATTATGTTCAAGTTCTTCTTCCGATGGTAAAATCGGTTTCCTTGAAATAATTTTAATTTCCGGTTTCTTGCCGCATACGCATACCGGAAATTCTTTCGGACAAGTGCAACCCCTTGCCAAATCCTGAAATGTTTTTTTGACAATTCTGTCCTCAAGTGAATGGAACGTTATAATCGCCAATCTCCCGCCCGATTTTATGCTTGACACAAAGTCTTTAATAGCATTTTCCAATATTCCAAGTTCGTTATTGACTTCAATTCTTATCGCCTGGAACACTCTCTTTGCAGGATGTCCGCCTTCCATACGGGCTTTTTTCGGTATTGCCGCCTTTATGATTTCAACAAGTTCAAATGTTGTTTCAACAGGCTTTGTTTTACGTTTTTCACAAATAAATTCCGCAATACGCTTTGACCACTTTTCTTCGCCGTAGTCATAAAAAATACGCATCAATTCCTCACATGAATATGAATTTACAACGTCATATGCCGATTTCGGCGAAGACGTATTCATTCTCATGTCAAGAGCGGCATCGTGCATATAGCTGAAACCTCTTTCGGCATTATCAAGCTGATATGAACTCACGCCCAAATCAAGTACCGCACCGTCAATTTCATCAATATCAAGTTCTGATAAAATATCCTTAATCTCGCTGAAATTGCGATTTACGAACGTCACTCTGCCGTCAAATTCTTTAAGACGTTCCTTTGCCGCCGCAATAGCCTCTTTGTCTTGGTCTATACCGATAAGTCGGCACGAATCGTTTGTTGACAAAATACCGTGCGAATGTCCGCCGCCGCCGAGTGTGCCGTCTGCATATATACCGTTCGGTTTGATATTCAGCGCGTCAATGCTTTCCCCAAACAATACTGAAATATGTTTAAATTCCATTTTGATTCCCTTTCAATTAATTTTTTGAACCGTCAACACTTTATCGACAACCTCAAATCAAATATTAAGTCCGTAATTTAATATTCCGTCCATCATAATATCGTCTGAAAGTTCATCTTGGTATCTATCCCATTCTTCACTGTCCCATATTTCAAGACGTGTGTTTGCACCTACAAGCACAACATCTTTTTTCAGGTTAGCATATTCCATCAGACGCTTTGCGATTGGCACTCTGCCTTGCTTGTCTATAACGGCTGAAGTAGCCTTACCGAAAAACAAACGTACAAAAGCCGCAGCATTTCTGTCTGTGGCAGTTGGGAGTTGATTAATCTTTTCAGAAATCTTATCCCATTCCTCTTGTGTGTATAATTGAAGGCATTTATCTGACATTGAACGTGTAACGTACACTGTTTCGGACATATTTTCTCTAACTTTGGCAGGCAAGATAATTCTTCCGCGCTCGTCAAGCTGACGCGGATATTCGTCAACGAAATTTACCATATTCAATGTCACCTGCCTTTTTATTGATTTATGGGTTACTCTCTCCAATTTGACCGTTTGTCACCCCAAACGCTCCAATTCGCTCCCATTAACTCCATTTTACCCTAAATCAATCAAAAGTGCAATAGGTTTTTTGTATTTTTTTCAGCTTGTACATCTCATTTTAACTCATTTTACTGTTTTGCTTGTAAAATTAAGCTAAATGGGATATAATTAGCTTAGCTGCATTTTTAATCACATATATATTTGGTGTTGAGTTTACATAATTGCACACTATATATTGTGGTTGTTACTATTATATCACAAATATTTCAGTTTGTGAATAGAATTTTTAAAATTCATTTGCAGAATTGTTACAGAATAATTTCAAAGCAAAACATTATTTTTTGGAGGATATACATAATGGAAAAATCAGAAGAAAAAATCATAAATCAGCTTACGTCTGAATTTAACTTACGCCCCGAACAGGTTACAAACACTGTAAAACTGATTGATGACGGAAACACAATTCCTTTCATTGCCCGTTACAGAAAAGAGGCAACAGGCTCTCTAAGTGATGAAATATTACGGGATTTTTACGACAGACTTTCATATTTACGTAACCTTGAAGATAAAAAAGAAGAAATATTGCGTTTGATTGACGAGCAAGAAAATTTGACCGTTGAAATCTCAAAATCAATCGAAAATGCCGTAACATTATCGGAACTTGAGGATATATACCGTCCGTTCAGACCGAAACGCCGCACAAGAGCGACTATCGCAAAAGAGAAAGGACTGGCATCGCTTGCCGAAATTATCCTTGCACAAAATCCGAATGATAATATAGAAAGTATTTCGCTTGATTTTATCGACGCCGAAAAAGATGTTGAAAGCAGTGAAGATGCAATAGCCGGTGCTATGGATATAATCGCCGAAGAAATCAGTGATAACCCCGAATACAGAAAAGATATTCGTCAAAAAACAATCGACTTTGGTCTTTTGGTTTCAAAAGCGTCAACAGAAGACGACAGTGTATACCGTCTTTACTATGATTTTGCCGAACCAATAAAAAAACTTGCAAACCACAGATTGCTTGCGATAAATCGTGGCGAAAAAGAAGGATTTTTATCGGTAAAAATTGATATTGACGAAGAAAAAATCACAAACTATCTTTTCAGACGACTTACTCCAAAACACGAATCACCGTCTACAAAGTACGTCAAACTTGCCGCCGAGGACAGTTATAAACGACTCATCGCGCCGTCCATATCAACAGAAATACGCAATATGCTTACGGAAAATGCCGAGGAGGCATCAATAAAGGTATTCAGTCAAAATCTTTCGGGACTTTTATTGCAACCGCCTATTAAGGATAAAATCGTTATGGGCTTTGACCCGGGTTACAGAACCGGGTGCAAAGTCGCGGTTGTTGACGAAACAGGCAAAGTCCTTGACACCAACGTTGTTTACTGCACATTACCTAACCACGACAAAGACAAGGCTAAGAAAATTCTTACGGATATGATTTTAAGAAACAACGTAAACTTAATTTCAATCGGTAACGGAACAGCCTCAAAGGAAAGCGAAATATTTATTTCCGACCTTTTAAAAGAAATTGACCGAGAAGTATTTTACATTATGACAAACGAGGCAGGTGCGTCGGTTTACAGTGCGTCAAAGCTTGCAACCGAAGAATTTCCGCAATATGACGTTGCACTCAGAAGTGCCGTTTCAATAGCAAGACGCGTGCAAGACCCGCTTGCAGAGCTTGTAAAAATTGACCCTAAGTCAATCGGCGTCGGACAGTATCAGCACGATATGAACCAAAAGCGACTTGGTGAGGCACTCGGAGGAGTGGTTGAAAATTGTGTAAACAGTGTCGGTGTCGACCTCAACACAGCCTCTCCTTCACTGCTTTCATATGTTGCCGGAATTAACAAAACCGTTTCAAAAAACATAATCACATATCGCGAAGAAAACGGTAAATTCAATACAAGAAAAGAACTTTTGAAAGTGCCAAAACTCGGTGCAAAAGCATTTGAGCAGTGCGCAGGTTTCTTGCGTATAACAGACGGTGACAACGTCCTTGACAATACCTCCGTCCACCCTGAAAGCTACAAAGCCGCCGCGCAGCTGCTTAAACATATGGGATATACCGAACAAGACGTTCAAGACGGCACAGTTGCGGATTTAAAGCAACGTCTGTCGAAAGAAAATACACATAAATTAGCCGAAGAACTCGGAATAGGTGAAATCACTTTAAAAGACATTGCCGACAGTATTATAAAGAAAGGTCGCGACCCGCGTGAAGAATTGCCGCAACCTGTTTTAAGAAGCGACATTCTCTCAATGGAGGACTTAAAACCGGATATGGTACTGACGGGAACGGTGAGAAACGTTATAGATTTCGGTGCATTTGTCGATATAGGTGTTCATCAAGACGGACTTGTACACATATCGCAAATATGTGACCGATACATCAAGCACCCAACCGACGTACTTTCAGTCGGTGACGTTGTGAAAGTTCGTGTACTTGAAGTTGACGTACCGAAAAAACGTATTTCACTTACTATGAAGGAGGTATGATTATGAACAACATTGATTTTCCTAAACTCGGTATTTCTCTAAACATTTCACCTGTCGCATTTTCAATAGGTTCAAAGCCTATTTATTGGTATGCGCTTATCATTCTTTCGGGTTTTCTTTTAGGATTGTTTTTCGTTTATAAAACCTGCGAAAAGCGTGGTGTGAAAAAAGATAATGTATGGGATATCGCCTTGTTCGGACTTATTTTCGGAATAATCGGCGCAAGAATATATTATGTGCTTTTCGCACTCGATGAATTTGACTCGATAGCCGATATGTTTAAAGTCTGGAACGGCGGACTTGCTATTTACGGCGGTATTATCGGTGCGATAATCTCAACCGTTATATACTGCAAAGTTAAAAAGCTGAATATCGCCAAAGTCTTTGACGTATGTGCACCAGGTCTTTTTATCGGTCAAGCAATCGGACGTTTCGGAAACTTTGTAAACGTCGAAGTGTACGGCGGTGAAACAAACAGCCTTTTCGGTATGTCCATAAACGGTGCAACACCTGTTCACCCATTATTTTTATATGAATCGATATGGAATGTTATCGGACTTGTGATACTTCTTCTGATTCGTGACAAGAAAAAGAATGACGGGCAGGTATTTTGTTTCTATATTTTCTGGTATTCATTCGGCAGACTGTTTCTTGAAGGTATGAGAAATCCGAATTATATATTATATGTAATTCCAAATGTTCTCGGCATTTCTCAGCTTGTTGCAATACTGTTTATGATTGCCGCTGTGTCAGCTTTTGTCGTTTTACAGGTTAAAGCGAAGAAAGATAATGAAATTTAAACGGTTGTGTCGTTTTCTGCAACACGAAAGTTACTCCTTTTATACCACAATATATTGACAAGTTTTATCATATATTGTAAAATAAATACAACAAGCAGTGGTTTATATATAGCCGTGTAATCGAAAGGAGCATACATAAATGAACAACATTAAACAACTGAAAACAGATTTTGATAATCTTATAATTGAAAAAAATTATTGTCTTTCCGACCCCGAAGTCGTATCAAAAGCAATAGAACTCGAAAACATACTGAATAACACATTAAAAAAATCGCAGACCTTATAGTCTGCGATTTTTGTTTTTAAATTTGTTATTGAGCATTTTCGCAAAGTGCTGTCATACTGCCAAGCGAATTCCACATAAATACTTTCAAATTATTTTCTTTGATACTGTTTTCAAAAACAATTTCACTGTTCAAATATTTGCCTTTTTCAACATTGGCAACAGGAACTGTCTTGATTTCAACAAGTTTACCGTCCTTGCCATACAATGCACCTATCAATGAAATGTCATCAACATCTTCATCAACAACCGCATATGTTACCGTAGCAGTCTTATCATCTTTTTCACTTGCTTTCACTTCTGAAAATTCAAGCGGTTCTTCACCTTGAACAAATTGTGACACTTTAATTCTGTCGATACCGTTCGGAACAGCCCAGTTAGGTGCCGCACCGGCACGAGTAAATCCGAATTTAACAGCGTTTGTTGCGTTTTCTGTAGTATAATCGCCTACTTTTGTTCCGTCAAACCAAAGTGATGCTACACCTGTAGCAGTATTAACCGTAACTTTAACATTCTTAGTGTATATTTGATTTGCACCGTTGAATATGCTGTCATTTGTGCCGTCACTGTCGCTGTCAAGCCATGTTGCTCCGCCGTCTGTGCTTAGGTACATCTTATAGCCGTTTGTCCAGCCAAGACGAATATTACCTATTTGAAGATATTCAAAGCTGCCATCTCGTCCTACCGAGTTTCCGAAATACCAATCAACATCATAAGTTACGATAGCATTATTGCCTACTTCAAAAGTCTTTTTCGCACTGTATTCACCTGTCGGTTGTTTCGGATTGTACCAAATACGGTTATTGCCGCTGTCTACAGCAAGTGACGCAGTGTCTGTACCTACTTGTGTCCAATCTGTCAAGTCACTTTCGGCGAACTTGCTGTCACCGCCCTTGTTATACAAATCCTCTGATACACCCGAAACGGTTGTCGTTTTACTGTATGTAAGATTCTCAATTTTCGGCGATGCCGTCAAAGTAGCTGAATCATAATCTTTCATTTTTTGAGTGTACAAACTCAATGTCTTGAATTTAGCACCCTTTAGCGCAAATGTTCTTTGCATTACGCCGTCATCATTTGCCCATGTTCCGTCTGTACCTGTAACCTTTACAGTACAGTTATCATTATCATAATCCAATGTGACTTTTACTTTCCAACGCTTTGAACTACCTTGAATATTACCCGCAACTTTACCGCTGTTTGACCATCCCGAACCCGATGCGGTTACAACAGCTGCCGCAGAATCGGCAGAAGTTTGTGCCATCAAGTCTTGAGCCTTTGTGGTATACGGCTGATATATAGTTACAATATTGTTGCCCTCACTGTCAAGAAGTTTCATTCCCATTGTATATTCATGTCCTGTCCAGTTCCAATTTGAACCGTCAACCTTTACACCGCCTGTTGTAAGTCTGTATTCAAGCTCAACCTTACCGCTGTCATAAACTTCAAAATCTTTATGCGCCTCCGCACCGTCAGTCGCACCTGTTTGCGAAATCATCGCACTGTTGGCACTTCCTGTAAATGCAGTGTTTGCATCAGTATTTTCCGATACAAACTCATTGTTACCCGTTGCGTCAACTACATCTATCGGTTTAACTCTTACCACACACTTTGCGGTATATCCGCCGTCTGTTGTAGTAGCGGTCACAACCGTTCTGCCGTAGCTTTTACCTGTGATTGTACCGTTGTCCGAAACTGTTGCGATTTCAGGATTTTCCGATGTCCATTCTACAGACTTATCCGTAGCGTCATCAGGCATTACCGTTGCGGTAATTTGCTTTTTGTAACCCATTCCCAAATCAATTAGTTTCTCTGAAATTCTTACGCCCGTAACTGCATTTTGCGTAACAGTCACTTCACAAGTATCTGTAAAGCCACCGTCTTTGGTTGTTGCCGTTATAGTTGCAGTTCCGGCTGAAATACCTTTCACAACACCGTTTGTAACAGTTGCCACGTTTGCATTGGACGAAGTCCAAGTTATACCCTTTCTTGTCGCATTTTCAGGTGTGATAATAGCATTGATTGCTTCTGTCTTGCCTTTTTCAACTTCTATTGACTTTTTCTCCAAAGTCATTCCAGTGACCGCTACTTGCTCCGGTGCCGAATATGTCACCTTTGTATAAGGCACTGCCGGTGCAAGATAGTTAAGTGTATTGCCGCTTTCGTCTGTTGCAAGTGCCACAGAACCTATATAATAACTTGCGTGTGTCGGTTGGTTATATCCGACATTCTGCCACGCAACTGACAATCTGTATTGGCAGTCGTGCATTAATGTTGTAATTCTGTAATCTGTAGGCATTGTTGAGGTATATATTCTCAAATATGCCTGATCTGTTGCCGAGCCTTTGTTTACCGGCATTATAATTTCTTCACGCCAGTCGCCCCAAATATCGGCAACAAGCGAAGGATTTCTCTTTGAGTAGTTGTTTGTAGAACCGCCTGTAAGTGTGTATCCGTCTGACGGACCGTAAAATCTCTTTGTTGTACCTGTTGCGGCATAATATTTTTGGATAATGTTTGCGTCAAGCAACTCACGGCTCAAATCGCCGTCCCAATATACAAGGAAATTATCAAAGGTACCGCTTCCCGCACCCGCAGGTTTTGCTGCAACATCATCACCGTTCAAGTCGTGAGCATTCGCAATTCCGCTGCTCCAACCTATCGCCAATGCATTTGAATGTTCCTTTGCGTAGCTATCATCAATGTTATCCATAACACCACGTCCGTTATCACTTGATGTAGTCAGTTTTCCGGAACTCCAAAAATGCTTTCCTGTGCTTGCGACTCTTAAATCTTCGGCATACTTTTTAAATTGCTCCTCTTTTACCGAAAATACTTCTTGAGTGCCGTCATTATTAAAGTCGCTCATATGCATTGCGTCACCGTGTCCAAGACCTGTATTTCCGAGAACTGTTTTACCGTCATCATCAAGTGCGGCACTTCCGTAAACAATTTCGTCCTTGCCGTCATTGTCAATATCGCCTACAGAAAGATTATGATTTCCTTGTCCGTACAGTGTCGTTGAGCTTTCACTCTTCTTACCTTTATGCTCCCACTGCATTGTAAGTTCAGTACCGTCCCATGTATATGCACGAATTACAGAGTCGTGATAATAACCTCTGCACATAACGATACTCGGATGAACACCGTCAAGATAAGCCACTGCCGCAAGGTATCTTTCACTTCTGTTATACTTTGCCCTGCCGTCGCCCCAATATTGATCTTCTGCCGCATCATACGGAATATAGTCCGTTGTATAAAGTGCGGCACCTGTTTCGCCGTCAAATATGGTTAAATACTGCGTAAACGGATTTTTACCCTTTAATCTTCCGCTTGTGCCTATATATGATTTTGTATTGTCGGTATTTCTGATTTCGTCAGTATCACCGACTTCCGTAACGTAACGACCTGTGCCGTCAACCGTACCTGGTGCTGTTTTCATTGCCACTTCTGACTTTCCGTCACCGTCAAAGTCATACACCAAGAATTGCGTATAGTGTGCACCTGATGTAACATTTTTACCCAAATCAATACGCCACATATAACCGTCATTGTTCGGATCAATCTTATATGCGTCAATATATGCATTACCTGTAAAATCCGCACCGGCACTGTCTTTTGAGTCTGTCGGGTCCCACTTTAATACAATTTCATAATTGCCGTCACCGTCAAGATCGCCGACAGACGCGTCATTCGCACCGCCTTCGTGGCTTTTGTCAACAGTGTAATAATTTGAAATCTTGCCGTCACCCATTCTTTCTACCGGATCAGGACGTGAAATAGGAATATCTACATATGTAAATGAATTTTTCTCACTGTTTCCATTTCCGACCTCATTTGACTTTGCACAGTTGTTGTTTGAAGTAGGTGTAACTTCAGTTTCCTTAGACGCGTCCTCACCCGCTTTTACAACCTTGTATTTATCCGATGCAGTACCCGATGTATCAATCCAGTTTGTAGCGTCATGTACACCTGTTGTATGTATTTTTGTACCGTTTTTATAAATATCGAATGCTTGATTTTCAAGACTTTCGTCACCAAGCAATCTCCAACTCAAATATACACCGTTAACTGCCTGACCTCGTGTATCTGCCGTTGTCTTAACAGCAATCAATCCACGATTAAGCTTTTCCATTTGACGTGCGTTTGTTTGATATTGCGGAGTTTTAACTTCCGCGGCGTTTGCCGGTAAGGCAAAACTGCTCATTGTGGCGGTCATTGCAACTGCAACCGCCGCACTTATCACTTTTCTGTTCATTATTAAATCTCTCCCTCAAAAATAATTATAATAATATTTTATAACTTTTTACGGAATTTCTCAATATAAAAAACAGTCATATTTTTTTTAAGTCACAAATTTTCGTATCATTTTTTGTGCAAATTTACCTATTTTCTATTTCAACACCTGTATAATAAGTTTTTAAAATTTCCTCATATGTCTTTCCCTGCCTTGCAAGGTAATCTGCACCATACTGGCTCATACCGACGCCGTGACCGAACCCTTTTACGCTCATTTTTATATTGCCGTTTTCTTGCGATATTTCAACATTTGCGGAACGCAGTGAAAATATATTTCTAAATTCTGTTCCTTTTATATTCACTCCGCCTACATCAAGTGTTACAATACCGCCTGCATTTGAGCGGTTAATGTTCGATACAAGTCCATTATTCCAATCCACACCATCAATTTTTTCTTCCGCAATATTTTTAAATTCCTGTTCACTCAATGTCAATTCACTGTGATACTTCGGTGATTCTTCATCTCCCGTACTTGCAACACTTTGCAAATACGGCACGTCCGCCCCCCAAACGTCAACTGCCGATTCCGTCATACCCGACGAAGTTGAATGAAATACCGCCGATATTATTTCATCGTTGTACGTCATTATCTGTCCTGTAGTTTCGTCAACCGCTGTGCTTATTTTGTTCCAATTTTCATCGGCACCGGCACCCCAGCTTTCTCTCCGCTTATCCTCCGAAATATACGCCTGACAGTGCGTTGAATCGGTGCATATCACCGCACCGTTGTGACTTTCGGCAATGTTGCCTTTGTCTTTTTCGGCAATATGTGAGTACAGATAAGTTCTTGCCGCAACGGCTTGTGCCTTTAATGCCTCTTCCTCAAAATCGGCAGGCATTTCCGCCGCCACTACGCATTTTAAATATTCATTAATATCCATATCTTTAACACAGTCTTCTTCCGACACATACACACTTACCGTTCCGCTCTCAATCGGACTTTGTCCTTCTCCACTGCCACCGATTAACCAAACTATCGCAAGCGGCAAAAGCAACGTAATAAAAATGATTATAACAACTACTAAAAGTATTTTTTTCACAACCAAATCCCCTTTTTAGTTTATGTATATGGAAGCAGGCACAAAAAAAGAACTTCCCGAACGGGAAGTTCTTAGCGTGTAGACAAAAGTGTCTACACGCTGGCAGAGGTCGAGAAATTAGTTCGGATTTTGTGAAAATGAACTCGTCGGCGTACGTGAGTACGTTAGAGTTTATTTTCGCAAAAAGTGCACAGGCAAGCCGTATATCGAAGATAGGCTTGCCTGTTGTTATAGATATAAATTAGCTTTTAAAATCTAAAAATAATATCTTGCACGTTCCGGACAATTTGTCGACAGTCTGAGAACTTCCCAAACGGGAAGTTCTTCCAGTCCTTTTAATTAGCACTTTCTACAACAGTATTTGCTGTTGTCATATATGTTTTCATATCATTATCAATAGCAAATGCCTTTGTTTTAACTGCATTATCTTTCTTTGTATATGAAACAGTAGCAGTTGTGTTTTCGTTAGTAAATGTAGCCTTTTTACCTTGTACATCTATAAGTACATTATTTGCATCGTATTGTGCCACATAAAGATTGATGTCCTTTGAACCTACTGCTGCTTCTTCCGGTACTTGTGCCGTAAATGTTACAACACCGTCTGCAGCGGTTTGTGTGATACTGTTTACATCAAATGAGCTATTCTTAATCTTTGTCAATTCACTCATGATATAACTTGCATACACACTGCCAAGTTCACTTGTGTAGTGATTCCAGTCAGGATACCAGCTTGCTACCAAATCGTATACTGTTGTTGGTTCAGTATATCCTACATTTACACTATTTGCTGTATTTGCTCTTGGCAAATCATCAAGCGTCAAGCTATTCAAATAGTTATTTCCCCATGTTGCTACATCTATCAAATTAAGATTATACTTTGTAGCCAACGACTTTAAGAAATCAACTCTTACATCACCGACTCTTGCACAATTAAATTTTCCTGTAGTTTCATCATAATTACCTGTATAAGGTCCGACAGGACCTTGAGGTGTATGTGTTAATATAACCGGAATAGCACCTCTCTGTATTACGCCTTTGACATAATAATTTTCCATAAGTTCTTCATATGGTTCACCCGTTGCACTGTTAATACCCATATTAATTGTTACGTAATCACCCGGTGCAATAGCAAGAAGCACTGCTTCCAATCTTCCTTGATTATAGTAGTTAGCTGAATTTCTGCCTGCCATACCGTGATTTTGATATGATGAGAAATCGTCTGAATACATATCCTCTGTCACACAATTTCCCCAGCTTGCGTATAATCTTTCGTCAACCCACTTATTAGGGTCGCTCTTTTGAGCTTCCTTATCTTCTTTATATTTAGAATAGTGTCCGGCATTTTTGGTTGTTGAATCGCCTATAGAAAATATTGCCGGTTTTTCATTTGCTGTTTTCTTTGCAATCTGAGAAATCTGTAATGATGTTACCGATGAATCTGCCGGGAATGTTAAATCCAACACGTCATCACATACCGCAACATTAAATTCGCTTTCGGTTTTTGTTGTTCCTGTAGCAGCACCCGATACATTTTCAGATGTCATACTTGCAGCTGTGGTTGAAACCTTAACTTTATAGTTTCCGTTAGGAACTTTGACCTTTACTGTATATGCCGATGTACCGCTTACAGAATTTTCAGCATCTGTTAAACCTGTACTTTCACTAAATCCATAACCATCTTTATCATTATATATATTAGAAGAAGTTACAGGTGTATATCCATCTTCCGGTTCAGCTGTACCAAATGAGAATGACATACCATGAATATTAACCTTTACTCTATTAGTAAGTCCTTCGGCATTTTCAGCTTGAACATATACTATACCCGGATTTGCCTCTGCTTTTACAGTAAGTTTGCCGTCTTTAAATGTAACGCCCGAAAGATTTGCGTCTTTTGTACCTGTACTGTCAAGAAGTCTGTAAGTAATCGTATCTGTTCCTTCTATTGGTTCACCTTTACCTGTTCTTGTTTCAGCACTGAACTCGCTTACAACCTCTCCGTCAAACGGAATTGTTACACTTGACACTGACTTTGTAAATGCCACATTATTTGAAGATGATGTAAGTTTGATAGTTTTAGTTGCTCGTTTGCCGTCTTTTGATGCAACTACAACTATATCTCCCGAAGCCGCAGTACTTGTTACTGTTAATTGAGCTCTTTGAGAACCTATTGACTGAAGTGTTGCTCCTGCAACTTCACCATTTTCAAATGACCATTCAACATTGCCTGTAACATCTAATCCATCATCGGTTTTCATTGTTGCCGACAAATCCAAAGTTGATGCTGCTTCATTTGCTTCCGGTACTTTAACTGTTGTTGTTGAACTGTCTATATCTAAGCTTGCAACTGTAGGTTTATAAACTTTAAAATTCTTAATTGCAGTTGGGAATCCGCCGCCAACAGAGAATATTGTTGGTGCTGCATCTTCATTTGTTGTTTGTAACGGCATTGAACCTATAAGTGTCTTTCCGTCCTCACTGTATACTTTAACATAGTATTCTTGTATTGTAATGTCATAAGAAATAACAAATTTATACCATTTATCTGCTTCAACATTCGGAATGGTAGCTTCATTGGCTGTATATACAGCAGATTTAGTTTTTCCCGATGTATGACCGGAATTTATTTTACTTCCATCAAATGAAACATCAAAAGCCGAACGATATTTCTCATTTGCAGGATTGTTAGAAGTATAATTTGCAAAAACAAAAGTTGAACCCGATTTCATCTTAGCGTCAAATGTAAAAATAACTTGTGAAGTAGGCTTTCCGATAGTAACTCCGGCTACAGTAGAACCCGAACCGCTATGAGAGTCTATTTCCAAATATTTATTTCCTGTTTCTGTGTCTTTTTTTAATTCAAATGTTCTTGCACCGTTTGAGCCTACATTTGCCCATTTAGCCATAAGCAAATCAGTAGTGTTTATATCACCTTGCGGTATTTGATATCCAATTAAAGAATCCGGATATTCATTCATATCCACAGGATATCCCGCAGCCGGATAAACCTGTGACGCTTCTTTAGTTCCCGGGTTAATAATAAACTTATATGGCACTTCAATAGTATTATCGCCTTTTGTTACCGTAGCAGTTAAAATACAATAGTATGTACTTACTCCGTTTGTTATAACAATCGAACCGGATGATTTATTATCGTCAAAATTCCAACCCACATAATCGTCATCTTTTTCTGTTCCAATGTGTTTCCATGTAATACTGTCACATTCATCTGCTGTAAGGTCACCCTTTGTACCCTTTATTTCAAGTTCAACCGGATATGACTTTTCTTCTTTATCTCCCGCCGGAGGTGTTATTGTCGCACCAGGAGTAGTTTTAAATGTTACAGATTTTAATTCATTTTCAGCATCCGGGTCTTCTTCTGTAAATGTTTTTAAATTATCTATATAAAAGTATTCATTTGATACCTTTCCTTGTAGACCGACAATTAATTGGTTCGGAATATAGCCGTTTCTAAATCCCATACCGCTCTTTGAGCCTACAACCTTAGCTTCTGTTCCCTTTTCAGCATAATCATCTCTGTCATAAATCGTAAATCCCATCGTTCCTTTAGCTCCTGCTGATTTGTCAACATTGACAAGAATTGTATACCATTTACCCATTGTAAGGTCTACTGTTTTACCGCTTTGACCTGAGCCACCGCCATATGAATAACCGAACGGGACTATTTTATCTTTTGCTGCACCATATACTTTCAATGCTGTTGAATTTGCTTGACCAAAATATACATATGCACCGCTTACATCTTTAGTAGCTTTACCTGTAGTCAAATCTACAGGAAAATTGATATCCATTTCAAATTTAAATACATCATTGGTATTACCAAAATCTGCAAAGTTGACAGATGTACCACTATCATCTGTACCATTGCTCGAAATCTTCAAAACCTTGTTATTTTCATCTGTAGGGTCTGTAACGACTTCAGTGTTGCCGCTCGCCGTATAATTTTCAAAAGTTTGTTGCCATAGGTCGCTCCTTACTATTTCAGCATGGGCAGGCAAAACGATTGTAAATTGTGCCGCCATTGCAAGTGTTGCTGCACCCGCAATTAATTTTTTTAAAAGTTTTCCTTTCATTTTTTCTTTTCTCCTCTCTCTCTTAACTTGATTATTGCTAATCATTAATAACATAATTATACTATAACAATTAAATTTTGTACAGTCCTTTTTTACAATTTCACTAAAATTTTTATCTGAAAAATATTTTTATAAAAAAGTTTTAAAAAAAGTGTTGACAAATGTATGTGTATCTGATATAATCCATTATGTTGTTTGCAGATGTGGCGGAATTGGCAGACGCGCTAGACTTAGGATCTAGTGTCACCGACGTGGGGGTTCAAGTCCCTTCATCTGCACCAAAATTTATAAACCGTATAAATGCTTGAATGTCAAGTGTTTATGCGGTTTTTTAGTGCTTGCGAGAAGAAAATCAACGTGATAAAAAGTGATAAAATGTGATAAAATGTTATACTTTTTTATTAGTCAGTCAAAAATATTGTGGTATAATATCACGACATATATTGCCTTACACGACCGCTGATTTGTTGCCGCCTGTTAATGTTGATATGAAATCATTATAAAACTCCTCTGTCGTATTATTTATAATGACCGCTCCCATATCACGAACATTTTCTATTATCACGCCGTCATAGCCTTGGTTTTTAGCTTTTTCGGCTATTTCACGTGTTGTATTTCCTAATTTGTCGTCTAACTCATTCCACATATGTCCTTTTGCGTCTATAACATATGGTTTTTTTATTGCAAGATAAACCTCGTATAATTGCTGATTATCAGATTGAGCATAGCTATTTGATGTCACCTTGCTATCAGAAAAAAACAACGAAATTTTATCGTCAGACATTTTATGGTCGAACACATAAAAGCCACCCTTATCCGTTCCATGATACACTACTTTCGGAGTTCCGTCCTCATTTACAACCTTGCTTGCCTCTGTAGGTTTGAAATTTTTGTCATGTTGCTTGACAAGTGCATGTAATTCTGATATAGTATAGTTATTCCGTTGGTCTGATGAGGCTAAGCTATTATTGCTGAACCTTTTACTTTCCAACGGAATTTTATTTATATTCTGTAATTGATATGCCCGTTTTATCGTTCCGTTACTATTTATATTATTTAATTCCTCAACATACAGCTTTACCAACTCATTTTCATTTCCTATATTTGAAATGGCATAAAGACTGTGCATCATCATTGAATTATTTGATTTTGCATTTGTGTTTGGTATCGTATAGCTATCAAATAATATAGCACTCTCTACAATGCTGTTTATGTAATCAAGATGTGATACAGCACTAACATTTTTAGGACCTTTATGCCCTTTCGTTTCATTAAACACTTTGCCAGACACATTTATATCCCAACCTGTATCTATATTTTTGCGTACACCTCGTGAATTATCTTTTTCAGTTACCACATGTACTGGCGTTTTATCATTTGCTCTCCAATCACCAAACCAAGCTCTAAAAAATGGTGACTTTTCTTTCATTTCGGAATAATATCTTTCCGCTATTTTTTTTGTTTTTTTCATATCTTCATCAGAAAAATCGTATATACTTTTTCGAGCTATTGACTGTATCGCCTCAACATCTTTTTCGCCTATATTAGAGTTCTCATTGTCTGAATTGCCCTTTAACGAAAACTTTGTTTTGTTTGTACCTTTCCCATTCTCCCAAAATACAACGTCTGCATTTTGATTAGATTTCATACTTTCAGGGAATGTATTAAGCCTTTCTGCTTTGCTCATACTTTGTCTTGTCTTAACATCGTCAGCCTCGATTTCACCTGCGCTTTGATTTCTGTTTTCGTTATCGGAACTTTCACCAACTGCAAATTCCTCTCGTACTTGTATTGCGTGTTGTACTTCGTGAATGAATGATTTTAATTTTTCTTGTATATATCGTGCCATTATCTTTAACAGGTACTCCCGAATTTTGATATGCCGTTATAACAAAAGAAGAACAATCATAATGCGGTCTCCATCTCACCGATTAACTGTAACCGTGACTGTCATCATTTGCACTATCTGTCGCCCATTGAACTGCATTATCAATTACCCCATATAAACCTCCTTTTCGACATACAAAAAAGTACATCGAATTTCGATGTACTTTTTAAGCCTTATTTGAAATTTTTAATTTGTCTTTTGAGTTATTATATATCCGTTTGCGTTATCTGTCGGAACAAGGCGGAACGTGACATTTCCGAAATCAGTTCCTGTTGAATCGGTATTTTTAAATACTACGTCCATTCCGTCACCGACATTTTCGGCACTTATAAATTCATATCTGCCGTCTCCGCGATTTGAAACACTGATTTTATAATTACCGTTTTCATATAAAACACTGCCGTTATCGGTTGGGTGATATTCGGGCATATCTGCACCGAAAAGCAATTTATAAGTATCTCTTACGGAATTTTCGGACCATTCAAAATATCCGTTTTTATATTGAGCAGACGTATCCGCACCATAACCTTCTGTGTAATAATAAAAGATAAAACTTCTTACAAAATCTTCACTTTGTAAATCGTTCTGTGTAAAATACGGTATTACATAACCTTGCTCCGCAAGAAACGATTTTGCATTATCGTCTAAAACAAAAGCCTTTGTACTCGGTTTTGTTTCATATACATATCCGTCTTTGGAAAGCTGAATTGTACTATCGTTAAAATCAACATTAAATCCGCCAACCGTATCGGATATATCACGGAGCTTAAAATATGTACTGCCGTCAATATTATACCCCTCTACATTAACGTTTTCACCATTTAACTGAATAGGAAACGTATTTTCCGTTGCGGTGTAATTTACCGCCAAAGCTACCGTGCATGATAAAATCACACCTGTTGCAATACCTGCTATATATTTCTTCATATCCATTACCTCCCTTTTGTTCTATTATATCACAAAAGGAAAATATCGCAACATTTTTTAGTCGCCGAAACAACTTGCGTTCATTATAAGTAATCTTCCGTCAAGCCACTTTTCATATATCGCATTCTTCACCGTATCACGATCAAAAAAAGCACCGTTTCATAGGTGCTAAGGCGGTAAACCTCGTATATTCACTTGTTCCACTCTCCTTTTTGGTATCAAAAAAGCACGCCTTTTGACGTGCTTTAATTCTTATCTTCAATTATCTCCGTTACTAAAAAACAAAGCTTCTGCTTCTGCATATTTTCTTTTAAACAGCTCTTGTTGTTTTTGATATGCTTTAACTGCCTCGTCTGGTGCATCAGGACTTAAAGCCGGTGTTTTTGTATAATCATAGTACGGTGCATATATTTTTTTCAAATTTTTTTCTTCTTCCGTCTTTATTAATCTCATCGCATTATTCCCCCTTCTATCCATTTCTGCACCCTATACTCTGTATATGTTTCGTCATACTCAGTAGCGTCCAATGTTCCTATCGCATACGAACTTACATTAATATTATATCCTTTCTCAATTTCTCTGTCAAGTTTCTTCTTACAATATTTACACAAATATCCTATATAGTTTTGTTTATATATCCTTTGTCAATAAGTTTCACAACAATTTTTCCTTGCGATTGTTCCCATTTCGTCACTTTCGCAATCTTTCTCTATCTTGCCGTGAATTTCACCTCGTTTTTGTTACTTAACAGGAATGCCCTTATTTTGTAGATTATTAATCAACTTTTTTTATAATCCTAAAACAAAGTTGACAAATAGTCTACATCATGATATATTAATAATGACAATAAATGTTTAGACAGGAAGTGATATTTTATGGAATTATATAAGAGAATAAAAGCACGCAGAGAAGAACTTGGAATGTCACAAGAAGAACTTGCAACTAAGTTAGGGTATAAATCCCGTTCAACTATAAATAAAATTGAAATGGGCAAAAATGATATAACTCAATCAAAAATCATAGCTTTTGCCAATGCACTTCAAACAACTCCAAGCTACTTAATGGGACTGGACGAACACGAAACGGAAATATATACAGATGATAAATTTCCAAATCCGAATATAACAGAGGACTACACAACATTCCCCGTTATAGGTGACATAGCGAAAGGATATAATCATATCGCTATTGAATCATGGGACGGAGATAAAGTCGATATTCCTAATTCATATTTAAAAGGACATACTCCGAAAGATTTCTTTGTACTGTGCATTAAGGGTGACAGTATGTATCCTCAATATCAAGACGGCGATAAAGTATTAATCTTACGTCAAAGCACCGTTAATTATAGTGGTGATGTCGGAGCAGTGATATACAATGACGAAATATCAACATTAAAAAAAATCGAGTTTGTAGAAGATGAAGATTGGTTGAGGTTAGTTCCTGTCAATCCGAATGTTCCGCCAATATTAATTGCTGGTGAAGAATTAAAACACTGCCGAATAATGGGTGTTCCTAAATTGTTGATTAGAGAAATGTAAGTTTAATTTGAAAGGTATGCCCTACTAACTGCAAAAATATAGCTATTAAAGAAAAACTTTAATAACTGTGTTGATGCTATAACCGATTGACGTTGAACAATATCTAAATTACTTTGTCAGCTGAGATTATTCCTCTGACTATTAGGAGAAAACAATGCAAAATAAAACAAAACTATTTAAAACAGCAATATGTATTATAACCACGTTAATATTAATTTTCGGGACTATTCCCTGTGGTGCGGTTTTATCGGACGAATCAAATACACCAACTTTCACAAATCTTGTTGTATTTATGAAATTTTCTGACGAGGACGAATTTATCAACAACACTTATGCCGACACAACTGTCCGCAACATTTTAGACAATACATATAATAAAAGTGTATATAATGTCGCTGACTATTTCAAAACAGTAAGCGGCGGGAAAATGAATATGCAAACGCTTTATCTTTTTGACAACAACAATTCGCTCACACTTTCAAAGCCACGCGGTTATTATGCCGAAAAAGATGACCAAAACCCTTACGGTTACGAGAGTGGAGAAGAAAATTCCAGAATGTATGAACTACAGACTGATTGGGCGAATACAATTTCAAACGCAATCACTAACGGAAACAAGCCAAAAGATATAGAAGAAAATCAATACAATTTTGCCGACCTTGACCGAAACCGTGACGGAAAAATTGATTTAATTACTGTGATTTACAAAAATACAATGCAAAATATTTCGGTTGGTTGGAATTCACCTCTTTGGGACTATCACTCATATTCAAATATGATTTCAGTGCAAGAAGGAGTTAATACTTATCAGAGCGGAGAATATTTACAGCTAACGTGCAACTACGAAAACGTAAACGGACTTGTGCTTTATCTCGGTGAGGATAATCTGCCTATTTTACCGACAGGTAAAATATGTCATGAAACCATGCACGCACTTGGCTTGAAAGACTTGTACCGCTCCAACCAAACAAGCGCGGTGTATTATATGTCACTGATGGCAAAACATCTAACCCCTATCGGACAGTATATTTCCGTTAAAGAACGCGAATCGCTCGGTTGGCTTGACAATAATCAAATTAAAACCATTGATAAAAACGGTACATACACACTCTACCCTGCCTCAGCTCAAAATGAAGTTGTTGCATATAAACGAGATTTGCCTAACGAAAAAACTCTTTATTTGGAATATCGTCAATTCGATGACAATGGTAACAAATATGATACAAAAAACAAGAAACTCTATTCGTGCAATACCGGTGACTTGATAAAAGGTGTAACACTTAAGAGCGGACTGATTTGCTATCTTGCTAACACAGGTGTACGTTTTCCCTCAAATATAAACACTACAGGCGCTAACTAGAATATGCAGGTCATTTCTAACGGTCAATACTCAACCATGTCAGATTGTGCAGTCGGTGACGGCGAAGAACTTTATATTGGTAACGACATATTTGTTTATGTAACAAATATGTCAGCTGATAAATTAGAGTTTGAAATTAGCGGAATTGCAGAAACAACCCCTACTCCGACTTTGACTCCGAGTCCTACTCCGAGTCCCACTCCTACTCCTACTATAAATCCAACTCCAACCGTGAGTCCGAGTCCTATTCCGAGTCCCACTCCTACTGCAACTCCACGTCCTACTCATACAACGAATCCGACAGCAACTCCGACAATAACTCCGACCACGAGTTCGACAGCTACTCCACATCCGACCCCGACAATAACTCCGACAGCAACTCCGACTGCAACTCCAAAACCCACATCAAATCCTACTGCAACTCCGACAGAGAGCCCGACACTAATTCCGACTTCTACCCCAAAACCTACACCACGTCCGACTGCACAACCAATTTCAAGTCCGACCGCGACTACAAATCCGACAATAACTCCTGCAACAAGCCCAACTGCTACAATGTGTCCTACAGCAAGTCCTACACATGATATTAACTGCAACATTGAAGGCAACAATATATCTGTTAAACTCACAAACAGCACTTCAGTCGGAATTATCTTAATTTCTGAATTTAATTCGGACGGCAGATTATTACGTTGTACTACCCATTCACCACAAGAAAATATAAGTGTTTCCTTACTTTCTGAAACTCATACCGTAAAAGTTATGTGGTGGAATTCTCTAAACAATCTTGTTCCAATCACCGACTCAAAAACGGTAACACGATAATCTGATTTTTCAAAAATATAATCAGCAGCTGAATTCTATTATTCAACTGCTGATTTTTTGCACACAAAAAACGGAGCAAAAATGCTCCGTTTATCTTCTAAATGTATCTTTTATTTTCTTTACCAATCCCACACATCTGCCGTTACGCAGTTCGTTCATAAATTCGGCTTGTTTTTCCACATACCAAAGTTTTGACGAATCCATACACTTAACCGTCTTAACCGTATCCGCAATCATCACAAATGCAATTACGCACGTCATAATATGTAACGCCGGCAAACTCACGCTGTCAATCATATCAATCGTCACCGGTGCAATAAGCTTAATAAGTGCAACGGTAAATGTACCGAATGCAATTCCGCCTATAAGGCAAACACGTCCGTTTATATTACCGGGCCAACCTGTATAATCCCACCATCTTTTATGAAACAGCGTTTCCAAAAGCCACGATACAAAATATTCAAGCGAGCAGGTAACCACCATTCCCGCAAAAAACAGTATCAAAGGATTTTCAATCCATCCAAGCAATATCAAATCAAGCATTGCTCCCATGCCGTATATAGGGCAAAAACAAGTGCTTAAAAAGCCGCTGTTTACAAATTTTCTTTGTTGTATGCTGTAATATACCGTTTCATAAGCCCAGCCAATAAAGCTAAATACCGCAAAGCACAAGAAATATCGGCAAAAACTCATCATTTACCCCCCTTGTTTAAATCATTTGTATCTCCTTGTACAATTCAGCATAGTCCCCCGTAATCTTTGTATTTATCTTTCTGTACGCTTCTTTTTTAAATGTTTCATAAAGAGAACAATATTTATCCGCCAAACATACTATCCAACCTTCTCGGCAAGTCGGCGGAATTACAGTAAGCGGGAACATATGCTTTTTTATAATATCGCGTTCTGTATCTGTCAAATCAAAATCTCTGTCAGCATTTCTAAGAGCCGTCATAGGATGAGTAAAACCGTGTATTCTTCTCTCCTTTTCGCCGTCATGCCAATCATATAAGAAATAATCGTGCAGCAATGCTCCTCTTATAAGGTCACGCTTTTTGTACTTTATACCGAAAAACTCGGCAATTTTAATACTGTAATACGCAACCGCAATCGTATGCAAAAGGCACGAAGTGTCACCGTGCTGAGTAAACTTTTCCATACGTCTTAAATGCGATTTTTGTGACAAATTATGCAAACAATACAAAACTGAATTCATTTATTCTACCGCCTTTTTTAATTTACACATAGCCTTCTTTACCTATTATTATAATCACTGACATTTAATATGTCAATATATCTGCCGTCAAATTTATAAAATTTTAATATTACGCAAAAAACAAGCGATTTTCATCGCTTGTTTTTCATCTTATTGAGCTATTATTATACGAATTCTGCCACCCAATGTCTGTGCCTTATCGTAATAAGCAGTAAGCTTATAATTTCCGTTTATAGCATCATCAAGTGTTATCTTCATATATGTATTAATATCCGTCTTATGATACACAATTACCTTATCACTGAGCAAATATGTCTGATTATTAATCTTTGCTTCCGTGCGTGTGAGTGTATCTATTCTTGACGAATATGCAGTAAGCTGACGCATACTTTCAATACCTGTTTGGTCCATACTGAATCTGTGCGGTCCTTTTATATTCGTCGAAAATGACGTCATATATGTATTCTGTGTACCGTCAATATCTACAGTATACGAATGTGTTGTTGAATCGATTTTTGTGATTATACCGTACTTGTAGGCGTCACCTGTTACGTCCTTTAAGATAAGTCTGTCGATTTCGCCCGCTTTGTTCTTCGAATAATATGCTATGCTTGACGGGTTTATCGTAACACCGTCAAGACGCTGCGGATAAATTCTTGTGTACATTGCTAAGTCGTCACTTGCAGTTCCGGCAGTGTCAAGAATCTTCACATCGTCTGCAAGGGTATAATCGCCAAATTTATTCTTTTCGGAATTAAACTTACCGCTTACGCTGTCATAACCCTTTGCTCTTGAAAGACTTGCTTTACCGTTTGTAAATGATACATTTACTACAGCACATTTAAGCGAACTGCAATCTGATGAAGTCGCATATTCATTTTCTGTTCCGTCAGGTGTAACAACCTTTGCATAGTAACTTGAATATACCGTATTATCAGGGTTTGTGAAATCTTTTTTGCCTGTTTCCGTAACAAATCCTACTGTTGTGTGTGAAGATGTGCTTTCACTTCCTCCGACAACTCCGGCTGCTTCGCCGTTTCTGCCAAGAAGAAGTGTTACGGTATCACCGTACTTAAATGTTCCGCTTGATGAAAGTGCATTAAATGCGTCTACGCTTTCAACAGAATACTCTTTACCCGAAATTGTAACGCTTGTCGGCGAATCCTTTGTCGGTGACGCCTTTTCGTACACGCCTGTAACCTTATCCGTATAAGCAAGCACCATATTCAAATCTTTACAATAGTAAATAATATCGTTAAGCTGAATTTCTGACGCGTCAACTTTATTACCGCTTCTCATTACTGTTGTCGAACCGTTTGTATCGAAGTTCGCGATCCAATTTGAATTTGTAACCTTGACCGGTCCTTCCATATTACCCTTTTCATAGCTTACGTAATCAACATTACTTCCGTCCATCTTGACATAAAGAATATCACCCATTGCCATTTCATTCTTTACAGCACCGTATGTACTCTTATTCTTATCTTTGTAACAAGTTGTGCCGTCTGTTATATCAATCTGTTCAAAGCTGCCGTTTTTATAACATATAACTGCATCTGAAAGAAGTGAATAGATTACATATTTATCAAAGCTGTCCGTACCTGTTTCGCTGTCTTTTGCAACAAGCATTGCATAGTCAACAGAACCGTTTGAATTTTTAAACAGCTTGAATGTATCGCCTTTTTCGGCTTGCATTGCGGCATTTTCGTATGTAAGTGCCTGTGACTTGTAATATGTAGTTGTGTTTGAATTGATGTTATACATATCGCCGTCAAGAATTATATCGGAACCGATTACATTTGAAACGGTGTATTCTTCAACTCGCTGGTCACGCGGTGTAAATGACACAAAATCTTCATCGTTCTTTACGACAATATCGCCTTTTCTGCCGACATAATCACTGTTGAAATTACCGTCAAATTCAAATGTTCCGGCTGTTGTATAGATTTTGTCAGTACCAAGTGAGCTGTCCTCGTTGTGTGACGCAATAATCGTAACACCCTCAATAACTTTACTGTCAAACACTGAAGTTATAAGTTTGCTTTGATTATCTTTGATTTTTGTGTCAAGTGTATTGTAAATAAGTCTTGCAACCTGACGTCTTGTAAGTGCCTCGCCTTGCTCGGCATTTACGTTCTTTGTAATTTCAAGACTGTTTGCAAGTCCCATTTGACCGTAAGGCCATGAATCACCGAAGTCCTGTGTTGTGTATCCAAGCACCTTTAATACCATTGTAAGTGCCTCTTCATATGATACCGTATTGTCAGGTCTGAATGTTGAATCAACATATCCCTCCGCAATTCCGGCTGATACAGCGGCCTTTATGTAAGGTGCTGACCAGTGAGTATATGTAACATCTTTAAAAGGTGATACTTTTAAACCTGTTGCTACTGTATCTTTGTAGCTTGATGACGCTACTGCAATTTTTGCAAATTCCGCTCTTGATACATTGTCATCAAGTCTTAAATTGCCGTCATCATCGCCGACCATTATATTAAGTTCCGACAAAAGCGACATAATATCTTCGTCATTGTTCCAGTCTGCCAATACAGGCAAAGTCGATAATGACATAGCCGCCGCCAAAACAAAAGAAATTATTTTCTTCATAACTTACTTCCTTTCCGTGCAATATTATCGTACATACTATAAAATCAAGAAAATCTCAGTCCGAGAGAAAATCATTCGCATTGCTGAGTTATCAATCATAACGTAACGCATCTATCGGATTTAATTTGGCAGCTTTTTTAGCAGGCATATAGCCGAAGAACACACCTATCATCGCCGAAACCGTAAACGATACTACAATAGATGTCGAGGTCGGTAATATATCCATCCCCAAAAGTTTACCTGCCAGTATTGCCAAAAGCGAGCCTACAATAATACCGATTACACCGCCCAAACAACTAAGCATACCCGCCTCAATAACGAATTGGGAAAGTATATCTTTCTGCTTTGCACCAAGCGATTTTCTGATACCTATTTCCCTTGTACGTTCCGTAACCGACACAAGCATAATATTCATAATACCGATACCGGCAACAACAAGCGATATAGCCGCGATTGCGATAAGCATAAGTTCCATTTTATCAAGAATATCGGTTACACTGTCTGCCATAGACTTCATTGACGTTACAGTATAGTAATCACTGTCGCCTATATCTTTATCACAAAGTGCTTCTAAAAGCAAAACCGCCTCTTCTACCTTTTCCTGGTCAACCGCATAGACAACATAGCTGCTTACGGTTGATGTACGGTTTGTGTATGACGCCAAAGTGTACGGTATATACACACAGTTATCCGAAGAATTTTCTGTCGAGTCGTCCTGTTCTTCAAGTATTCCGACAACTTCATACGGCGTACCCGTTATTTGAATAGACTTACCGAGTGCGTCACCGCCGAAAACTTCTTTTGCTATATAAGTACCGATAACGCAGACTTTCTGCTTTCTCTCAACGTCAACATATGTAAGCTCACGTCCGTATGTAATATTATACTTTTTCATTCCGAGATAGTATTCGTTTACACCTGTTGCCTGTGTTGAAATTGTATCACTGCCGTTTTTTATAAATGCAGGCATTGAAACTGTCGGTGACTGACCTGCAATAATATCGGAATGTTCTTCCGCAAGCTGTTCCATTTCTTCAGGCTTTACTTCCTTTGTCGCGGAACGGTCTTGAATTGAAACATTGATTGATTCAATACCCATTTCTTCAAATGTTTCCGTTATTTCCGATGTCATTCCCGACATAAGACTTACAAGCGCAATAACCGCCGTAATACCGATTATAATACCGAGCATTGTAAGTATTGAACGCATTTTGTTGCCGACAATACTTGACATTGCCATTTGAAAACATTTCCAAATACTCATAATCAAGTCGCCCCCTTTGCTCTTTCATCTTCGGGAGCATCTTCGCCGGCACCGTGCTGGTTCATTACTGTTACGTCCCCCTCTGCCGGGCCGTCATAAACGATACGTCCGTCTGTTATACGAATGATACGTTTTGCTTTCGCCGCTATCGAGTTATCGTGAGTGATAAGAATAATCGTATTACCCTCCGCATTAAGTTTCTGCAAAAACAGCATTACTTCACGACCTGTACGCGAGTCAAGTGCACCTGTAGGCTCATCGGCAAGTATTACAGACGGATCACCCGCCAAAGCTCTTGCTATTGACACTCTCTGTTGCTGACCGCCCGAAAGCTGTGCCGGATGGTTTTTCGCTTTTGATTTAAGTCCTACTCTGTCAAGTGAAGCAAGTGCTCTTTTCTCTTGTTCCGCATCGCTAAGTCCCGCATACAAAAGCGGAAGTTCAACATTTTCCAATACGGTTAATTTCGGCAACAGGTTATATTGCTGAAATATAAAACCAAGCATTTTATTTCTTACGTCAGACAATTCATCTTGACTGTAATTATTAATTTCTCTGCCGTTTAATCTGTAAACACCTTTTGTTGCCACGTCAAGGCAACCTATAATATTCATACAAGTAGATTTACCACTACCCGACTGACCTACTATTGCAACAAATTCGCCTTTGTTTATAGTAAGAGATATTCCGTCAAGTGCGTGAACTTCCGTATCACCCATATGATAAATCTTATAAACATCTTTCATTTCTACCAATGGAGGCATTTTACTTCACCTCCGCTTTATCTTCCGCCCGGCATTCCGCCGCCGGACATTCCGCCGCCTGACATTCCTCCGCCTGACATTCCGCCGCCGTACATTCCGCCCATATTGCCATTAGGAACTACATACATATCTTGAGCATTTTGATCACCGAATGACGCATTCGCACTTGACGATTCTGTGTCAAGCGTTCTTACCCGGTCTTTTTCTGTTAAACCTGACTTGATTTCGATATAGTCTGTATCGTTAATTCCTGTTTCAACCTGAATTGCACGGTAACCGTCAGGTACATCTATATTAGTAGGTACACTTTCTTTAGTCACCGAAATTTCATCCGATTTATCACCGTTCGGTGTATCGCCGCTTACAACCGGCATACCGCTTGACTGTGGCTTATCGTCCTTATCATCGGCTTTCTTCTTATCGTCCGTTTTACCCGATTTATCTTTATTACCCTTTATAATATCCGTAACATCATTTTCGTGAGTTGTTCCGTCGTCCTTTACAAATACAATATTGCCTCTGTTTACACTGTTTACAGGTACTGCAATTACATTGTCAGCCTCTTCAACAACAATTTCAGCGTCAACATTCATACCAGGCAACAAATCACCGTAATTTTCTATTTGAATTTCGATAGTGTATGTTGTTACACCGTTTTCGTTTACACCGTCTACAGGAACTTTTGTAACCACACCTTCAAATTCACCCTCTACCGCGTCTGCCGTTACAGTAGCTTTTTGACCTGTCTTAACAAGTGCTATTTCCGTTTCGTCAACGTCAATAGAGAATTTAACGCTTGACAAATCATAAATTACACAAAGCGGATCTGTTGCATTTGAAGAATCTATCGTATCGCCTGCTTTTGAGTTTTTCTTAACGACTGTACCCTCAATCGGAGCTTCTACAACATAATCGTCAACTGCGTCCTGTGCTTTTTCAATACCAAGTTCGGCATCGTCAAGTGCAAGCTGTGCGTTCTTTATGCTTGAATCCTGTGAGAAAGTATCGTTTTGCAATACTTGCTTTTCAAGTGCCAAAACCGCATCATTATATGAAAGCTGTGCATTGCTCATTGTCGAGTTTTGATTATCATACTTAACATATCCGACTTTTTGACCGCTGTAAACAGAATCTCCTACCGCAATATTAAGATTTTCAAGTGTGCCTGATGCCGTTGATGTTATTGTTCCCTCGCTTACATATTCAAATTTTGCCGTATTTGCACAAGCAACTCCGTTTATTTCCGCACTGCCGTAATCATTTGTTGTAAGTGCGCCCGGATTTGTGACTTCAACCGTTACATACACAACTTTAGCATGTGCGTCTGTTGAAACGGCTGACGATGATTTTTCTTTAACAGTTCCGTAAATCGTATCGCCCGAACCTATAACAGATACTGTTGCGGCTGCGCCTGTCTGAATACTTTCGGCATCAACTTCATTAAACGGTATTCTCAGTTTCATATAAGAATCGTCATACAATGTTGCAACCGCTGCACCGGCATTGATATGGTCACCTTCTTTTACGGATAATTCTTTAACTTTACCTGCTGAATTTGACTGTATGTATTGATTGTTTTTAGTATCGTTAAGCGAATTTAATGCCTTTGTCACTGCATTTTGTGCAGACTTTGTACCGATATTGTTTGAAGAAACAGTCTGTGCCTTTTGCTTTACCGCGTCAACATATGCCTGTTGCGCTTTTGCAAGTGCATTTTTTGCCGTACTCAAAGAATTTTGAGCGTCGCTGTCCTCAAATTGATAAAGCTTATCACCTTTCTTAACAACGTCACCCTCTTTGAATGTATCACTTGTTATATCGCCCGACTTGATTGTCGTTACGTTATACGAATCATTCGGTTTGATAGATGATGAACCTGTGATTGTATTAGTGATTGTTCGGCGTTCAACCGGAGAATCGGTATACATAACTTTTACGGCACTGTTGTTTTTGGACTTTATAATAAGTCCCGAACATATACCTGCAAGTATTGCTATTACAAGAATAATTATAAGTAATTTCTTGCCTATCTTAAACTTACCGATAAAGAACTTCTTGTTTTGCTTGTCATATCCAATGAATTTCTTTTTCGGTTTCTTTTCTTCATCACTGTTGTCATCATCATCTGAAAATCCAGATATTTCTTCAAAAGTGAGTTCGTCTGCATTTGTATCTTCTGTGTTAGATACTTCTGCTTCACTTTCCAAAAGCTTTTGCTCCTTTTCAGAAGTAAAATCTCCCATATTTCTTGCCTCCTGCACCTTTATATTTTTAACTTATCTGCTCTGCGACTTTAGTTAATTTATCGCAAAACATTTTAAGGTCTGCTTCATCTACATCTCTGAAACATTCCTGTAAGTTTCTGATTATAACTTTCCTTTGATTTTCATATGCTTTTCTGCCCTCGTCAGTAAGAACTATATAACTCTTACGCTTATCGGTTGTATCCGATATACTTTTAACCAAGTTTTTTTTCTTCAAAGCCTTTATGCTTTGAGAAATAGCCGCCTTACTGACTTTTAAAATGTCACTCATCATAGTTACCGTCATCATTTTTCCGTCATTTGCGGACTGAGTAAGTAAATTCAACATCATATAATCGCCCCTTGACATTTCCTCAAAAGGACACTTTGAAAGAAACCACAGCTCCATCCTGCTTACGATTTCCCAACATTGAAGAAACATTTCTTCTTTCACCGTGTATCCCCCCACACACCGTAATATTAAATTTTGTTAATTTACTTAACCATTTTACCACCACAATTATTCAAAGTCAACATTTACACTTTTGATACAATATGAATTTACACTTTATTCACATTTCATTTGAATATTATTAACTTTTAGTATATAATAACTGTATCATAATTATACGAGGTGATATTAAGTGAAAAAAACATATATTGATACGGCTATGGAACGTATCGCACCTGATTTAATACTTAAAGGCGGAAACGTTGTCGATGTTTTTTCCGGCAGAGTTATTAAAGCCGATGTTATAATAAAAGACGGTATTATCTGCGGTGTCGGTTCATACAGCGGAGAAAACGAACAAGACGTTTCCGGCAAATATATTATGCCGGGTTTTATTGATTCGCACGTTCATATTGAATCATCTATGACGCAGCCGTCCGAATATGCAAAGGCAGTTATGCCTCACGGTATTACAACCGTTATTGCCGATCCTCACGAAATAACAAACGTATGCGGTGAGGACGGTCTTGAATTTATGTTAAAGTCTGCGGAAAATATTCCGCTTGACGTAAATCTTATGTTGCCGTCATGTGTACCTGCAACACCTTTTGAACATACAGGTGCTAATCTTGACGCAAAAACAACTCAAAAACTTGCACCTAAATTCTTCGGTATCGGTGAAATGATGAATTATCCCGGTATTGTTTCAGGTGATGATGAAACACTCGGTAAGCTGTGTCTTGACATCATTGACGGTCACGCACCTTTGCTTTCAGGTCATGAGCTTGACGCATATGCAAGTGCCGGTATAAAAACTGACCATGAATGCAGTGTCATTGAAGAAATGACCGAAAAGATAAGCAAAGGTATGTATATTCTTCTTCGTGAGGGTACGCTTTCGCTTGACGTTGCAAAACTTATCAAGGGTGTAACACCTTATACGTTAAGACGTTGTGCGTTTTGTACCGATGACAGATTTGTCGGCGAAATTATTCGTGACGGCAGTATTGACCACTGTATCAGAAAAGCCGTTTCACTCGGTCTTAACAATATTGACGCAATCATTATGGCTACGCTTAATGCTTGTGAAATGTACGGTATGAAGAATAAAGGTGCAATCGCTCCGTCATACGTTGCCGATATTGTCGTTGCCGATGATTTGAATTTAAGTTCAATATCACAAGTCTATAAAAACGGCAAACTTGTATGCGAAAACGGTAAAGCATTGTTTGAATGCGAAACAGTTGACAATTCAAAAGTTACAAATACCGTTCATCTGCCGAAAATATCAGCCGACTTCTTCAAGACTGATGTTAAAGACAAATTTGACGCTATCGAACTTATACCCGAAAGTATTATCACAAAAAAGGTTACTGTATCGTATTCCGACAGTCTTTCTAAAGTATGCGTTATCGAACGTCATCATAATTTAGGTACAAAGGGTATCGGATTTGTAACCAATTACGGAATTACAAACGGCGCTATCGCCACTTCTATCGGTCACGACAGTCATAACGTAATCGTTATCGGCGATAATGACAGCGATATGGCACTTGCCGTAAATACTCTTGCTACAAGCGGCGGTATTGCGGTTTGTTCAGAGGGTAAAGTTATCGCGTCACTGACTCTTGATATTGCGGGACTTATGTCCGTAAAATCAGCCGATGAAGTTACAAGAGAACACGATAACCTTTACAGTGCCGCAAAAGTGCTTAATATAACAGATAAAATCGATCCGTTTTTGTCACTTGCATTTTTGCCGCTACCTGTAATCCCCGAAGTTCGTATTACCGATTCGGGACTTTTCGATGTTATTAATTTTAAATTTGTGGAATGATGTTTTATTTTGCGGAGGGGCGATCATTGGTCGCCCTTTTTCTGTTCCTCTATCCCCACCCCTCAGTCGACTCTGTCGACAGCTCCCCTCTATGGGAGCCTTACTTGCCTCTCCTTGAGGAGAGGTGGCACGCACTGTCAAAGTGGTGGCTGTTATTCGACGTCCTTTTTCCATATTCCAACACGTTAAGGCAAGCCGATATGGCTTGCCTTATTTATTAATTTGTTGCACTTGTATCGATTGTGTTATCCGTTGTTTTTTGTCTGTGACCACCGCCGAAACCCGAATTTGACTTTGTTCCTATCTTCGTTATACTACTTTCAATTTCGGCACTTCCGACTTCTTCATCGCTTGCGTAAACCGTATACGTTTCACCTGTTTTAAGTTTATCCGATGAGTACACAATCTTACTTCCGCCTTTAACGGCTGTATACTCAGCGATTGTCTTACCGTTTGAATCAGTTATCTTAACTTCATCACCCGCGGAAAACTGTGAAGTTGTGTATGCTAAAATTACGTTTTGAGCAGAGTAACTGTTCGGACTTTCGTCCATACCGCTGCCGCTTACACCTATAATTGTACCGCCATTTACTATAAACGCACCGTCTGTATCAAAAGCACTTTCTGCACCCGTTGCCTGTGCGTCAACCGTAACAGTACCGCCATTGATGAACAATGAACCGTTTGAATCAATACCGTCTGCGTCGGCAACTATTTTAATATTACCGCCGTTGATTTGGATATGATGTTCACTGTCCTGTTCATTACCCTCGGCTTGTTGCATATTCGGCGGTGTCATTTGTCCGCCGTTTTGGTCGCTTGACATATCCGGCGGTGTCATTTGACTACCGTTCTGTCCGTTCGGCATTTCCGGCGGTGTCATTTGTCCGCCGTTCTGTCCGTTTGGAATTTCAGGCGGTGTCATTTGTCCGCCGTTTTGGTTGCTCGGCATTTCCGGCGGTGTCATTTGATTACCGTTCTGTCCGTTACTGTTTGGTCTGCCAATTTGACCTCTGTCGCCCTGCTGACCGCCTTGCATATTAGTACCGCCGCCGAAACCGCCGTTTTGATTTGCACCTGTACCGCCTGAATTCAATCCGTCATCACTTGCAGTTATGTCAATATTACCGCCGTTTATCGTCAAAGTCTTCTTACTTTCAATACCCTCGGTTGATTTCGTTATCGTTATATCACCGTCATCAATCGTTACATCACCATGACCTGATATACCTTTTTTACTCTCTGACGATAAATTAAGTGTACCGCCCGTAATATTTATATCAGATGCACAATGAGTAGCATGGTCTGTCGAATTAACTGTAACTTCACCGCCCGATATATCAAGCATCCAATCCGCTTTTATACCTTTGCTTGAAGTATCTTCACTGTCGTCACTTTCTTCTGTTTGCGTAAATTGATTATTATTCATTTGTTCACGCATTGATTTAATTTCATCATCTGTCATTTGTGACGAATCTTTCATTTCACCTCGACCGCCGAAGTCATTAGATGTACTTGCCTTAACCTCGCCTGTTGTCGTAACATTCACTTCACCGTCCGATATATCAAGTATTTCTTCTGCTTGAAGTCCGTCACCCTCTGCAGTAACATTTACAGTACCTCCGCTTATCGCAAGCGTGTCATTTGCATGAATACCGTCATTTTTTGCATTTACGGTAATATTTCCGTTACCGATTTCAATGCTGTTACTGCTGAAAATACCGTGATTATAATTTCCGTTTACGGTAAGTGAGCCACTGCCCTTAATTTCAAGTTTATCTCTTGATGTTATACAGCCTTTTTCATTTTCATCACCGCTTGTGTAATTTTCTCCGTCAGTCAAAGTATTTTCGGTATTGTCCGTCAAAGTGATATAAGCCTTGTCGGCATTCTTTACATATACAGCCGAGCCGTTTTTATTTGTAAGACTCATACCCGACAAACGAAGTTTAACTTTTTCTTCGGTATCAATAACAATTTGACCGTCATCAAGTGTGCCTGTGACTTCAAAATCACCGCCCTTTGAAATTGTTATAATGTTATCCGATACGCTTATACCGTCACCGGTAACTTCAACATTGTCAAGATCAACCGTTCCTGTGTTGTCTTTCCAAGAATCATCCTCATCATCTTGCGGAGTGGTTATTATAACCGTGTTGTTCTTTTCGTTCCACTCAACATCAAGTCCGAGCATATCGCTTATTGCACGAATCGGAACAAGTGTTCTTCCGTCCTCGATTATAGGTGAAACATCAAATGAATATGTTTCGTCATTCTTAGTCATATCACTGCTGCCGATAGTCATTTGTATAGTTTTTGACTTTTTCTTTGCTGTTATCGTCTGCGTGTCGCTGTCCCATTTAACCTTTGCACCGAATGTTTCAAATATGGTACGCATAGGAACCATTACTCTGTCATCTACGATTTCAGGCTGAACGTCAAAGCTGATATTTTCACCGTCATATGTAACCGTAATATCATTGCTCTTTGCTAAAACACATCCGCTTCCGATTGTTGCTGTAATTGCAACTACTGCTGCTATACTTATTATCTTTTTCTTTAATCCGATATTCATTTTTATTACCCCTTTCCTTTATGTTGATTTCATTATACATTTAGTTTCTTAAATAAACCTTAAAGGAAGAATTTTATTTATGAATATTTTGTTAATAAAAAAATGGCTACAAATATGTAGCCATCTCAAATTGCAGACAAAACCATAATGGTTTTGTCTACTTTATTTTAGGGTGTTTGAGGTGCTAACCTCATTGAAAATCATTTCCGGCGACCTGTGCGGCAGAAATGACTTAAAATCTAAAGTTTCGACTTTGGAGGAACTTTAGATTTTTTCTCTGAAAATACTCAAAAATTACATCGTAAGATGTGATTTTTGGGCAGGCGACAAGTTGTCGCCTGCCGTTCTCTTTATATTATATATCCGAAGTATTTCGCAACAAAAATCCAAAATGTAAGGCACAATGACGACATAAGCGTCGTTGCAACTACCACGCTTGATGTAAGCACGCCCTCGTGCCCCATATTTTTAGCCATAATATAGCTTGACGGAGTTGTCGGTGAGCCAAGCATTATAATAAGCGCAACAAGTGCTTGGTCACGGAAACCGAGCTTTATTGCTATCGGCAAAAATACCGCCGGCAGAACAACAAGTTTAATCATAGTTGCCGCTATTGTCGGCTTAATTTTCGCTATCGCTTTTCGTCCCTCAAAGCCCGCACCGATTGTTATAAGTGCAAGCGGTGATGCCATTTTTGCAAGCGACGCTAATGTTTTATCGATTATTTCGGGAAAATCAATTTTCAAAAGTGACGCCGCAACACCTAAAACAATACCTATTATAATAGGATTTTTAACAATATTAATAAGTGAATTTATAATATTGCCTTTGCCGTCGCCGTCCTTTTCCCCCTCAAAAGTCAAAACAAGCACCGCAAATATATTGAAAAGCGGTACACAGCCGATAATCATAACAGGCGCCATTCCGCTGTCGCCGTATATATTTTGAATAAACGCAACACCCAATATCGCCGCACTGCTACGATAACCGGCTTGTACAAACTCACCCACTATCTTTTTATCTTTAATCAAAAACTTTGCCGCAATCCACAATCCGAAAAATGCCACTGTCGTAACCAATGCACAATACAAAACATATGTAATATCAAAATCGCCGATTATATCGGTAGTTGACAAGTCAACGAACAACAGCACCGGCAACGTCACAACAAAGTTAAACTTATTCGCCGTCTTAACAAATCCGTCATTTAGAATTCCTATCTGTTTCAGAACGTATCCGACCACTATAACAAGGAATACGGGAAGTGTCGCATTAAGACTGTAAATTAAACTATCCATTTAATCTAATCACCTCTGATTTAATTTAAAAGAGAGTGTTGCACCGCAACACCCTTTCAGACTGTCGATAAATTGTCCGGAACGTGCAAAATATTATACTATAAAAACTAATTTGCAATTATAACAAATAACAGGCAAGCCTATCATTGATATACGGCTTGCCTGTGCACTTTTTGAGGAAATAAACTCTAACGTACAAACGTACGCCAACGAGTTCATTTTCTCAAACTCCGAACTAATTTCTCGAAGTCTGCTTTATCTGTTATTTCACAACTATATTAACAAGTTTACCCGGTACTGCAATCACCTTGACAACGTTCTTACCTTCGATAAGTCCTTTTATCTTTTCGGTATTCATTGCAGCCTCTTGTGTGCCGTCCTTATCAAGACCTGCCGGAATCATAAGTTTATCCTTAATTTTACCGTTAATCTGTACAACGATTTCAATTTCATCATCAACAGTCTTGCCCTCGTCATATTTCGGCCATGGCTGAAGTGAAAGAAGTTCGCCGTTACCGTAAGTCAACCACAATTCCTCTGTCATATGAGGCGCAACAGGGTTTAGAAGTGTAATAAGCGTCTTATATTCGCCCTTTGTTACACTGCCTTTCTTTGAAAAATCATTTACAAGACTCATCATAGTTGCAATAGCCGTATTGAACTTCATTCTCTCGAAGTCCTCGCCGACTTTCTTTATAGCCTTATTTATATTCTTTTCAAGGTCAGTACTGTAACCTTCTTCGTCATTTACGATTGACTGCAAGTTCCATACTCTTTCAAGGAACTTATAACAACCTTTCAAACCTTGCTGTGACCATGGAGTTGACTGATCGAATGCACCGATGAACATTTCATATGTTCTGAATGCATCCGCACCGAATTCTTCTACAACTTCATCAGGATTTACAACATTACCTCTTGACTTAGACATCTTTTCATTGTTCTCACCAAGAATCATACCGTGTGAAGTACGTTTCATATACGGTTCTTTTGTAGGAACTACGCCTATATCATATAGGAACTTATGCCAGAAACGTGAATACAAAAGGTGAAGTGTTGTATGTTCCATACCGCCGTTATACCAATCGACAGGTGACCAATATTCCAATGCCTCTTTTGACGCAAGTGCCTCATCATTATGCGGATCCATATATCTTAGGAAGTACCAGCTTGAACCTGCCCACTGTGGCATTGTATCTGTTTCTCTTTGTGCCTTACCGCCGCAGCACGGACAAGTTGTTTCAATCCAATCATATGCTTTTGCAAGCGGTGATTCACCGTTTTCACCCGGTTCAAATGTTTCAATTTCAGGAAGTTCCAAAGGAAGTTCACTTTCAGGAATAGGCACCCAACCGCATTTATCACAATGTACAAGAGGAATAGGTTCACCCCAATAACGTTGACGTGAGAATACCCAGTCACGAAGTTTGAAGTTGACTTTTCTCTTTCCAAGACCTTGCTTTTCAAGCCATTCAATCATTGTAGGAATAGCCTCTTTTACCGGCAAGCCGTTTAGGAACTCGGAATTTACCATATTACCCTTGTATACATCTGTATAAGCCTCTTCTTGTACGTTCTTACCGCCTGAAACAACTTCGATAATCGGAAGATTAAATTTCTTTGCGAAATCCCAGTCACGGCTGTCGTGTGCAGGAACTGCCATAATTGCACCTGTACCGTAAGTTACAAGTACATAGTCAGAAATAAATACAGGAAGTTTTGCACCGTTTGCAGGATTTACCGCATAAATTCCCTCAAGTTTAACACCTGTCTTTTCCTTTGCAAGCTCTGTTCTTTCAAATTCAGACTTCTTTGCCGCCTCTGTCTTATATGCAAGCACTTCGTCATAATTTGTAATTGAATCTTTCATCTTTTCGATAAGCGGATGTTCAGGTGACATAACTGTATAAGTTGCACCGAAAAGTGTATCTGCACGCGTTGTGTAAACAATCATTTCATCGCCTGTTGAAAGTTTAAACTTAACCTCCGCACCCTCACTTCTGCCTATCCAGTTTTTCTGCTGTGTTTTAATCTTTTCAAGATAATTTACATCGTCAAGGTCATCGATAAGACGTTGTGCGTACTCGGTGATTTTAAGCATCCATTGGCTCTTTCTCTTTTGAACAACTTCACTTCCGCATCTTTCGCAAACACCGTTTACAACTTCTTCGTTTGAAAGTCCTACTTTACAGCCGGTACACCAGTTAATCGGCATTTCCTGCTTATATGCAAGTCCGTGCTTAAAAAGCTGTAAGAATATCCACTGTGTCCATTTATAATAGCTCGGATCGGTTGTGTTGATTTCTCTTGACCAGTCGAATGAGAAACCAAGCATTTTAAGCTGACGTGTAAAGTTAGCAATATTCTTTGCCGTTACGATTTTCGGATGTACCTTGTTTTTAATAGCAAAGTTTTCAGTAGGAAGACCGAATGCGTCCCAGCCTATCGGATAAAGTACATTGTAACCCTCCATACGACGCTTTCTTGCGATAATATCAAGTGCCGTATAACTTCTCGGGTGTCCTACGTGCAAGCCCGCACCTGACGGATACGGGAACTCTATCATTGTATAATACTTAGGCTTTTTGCTGTTTGTTTCAGCGTGGAATGCACCTGTTTCTTCCCACTTATCCTGCCATTTTTTTTCAATAGCTTTAAAGTTGTAACTCTCCATTTGTATATTTGCTCCTTTAAAATTTATTCTTCTTCTGATTCGTCTACGTTACCGACGTCGTCCCAAAGACGTTCAATAGCATAAAATTCACGCATTTCGTGCTGCATAACGTGAACGATTACGTCGCCGCAGTCAACCAAAATCCAGCTGCCGCCTCTGTAACCCTCTTTATGATTTATCTCAAAGCCTGCCTCTTCAAGCTTTTCTTCAATTTCATCAACACACGCTCTTACCTGTACCGTTGACTGACAAGACGCAACAACAAAGTAATCCGCAAGTGATGTCTGTTCTGCAACGTCAAGCACTTCTATATTTGTCGCTTTCTTATCTTCAAGTGCCTTTTGAATAATTTCAACCTTAGTCATTTAGTGTCCCTCCTTTTATTTTCCGTTCATCAGCATATAATTCCATGCCGATAATGTATTGGGGTGTATTATTTTATTTTTCTGTGCATTAAATACAATGCTTTGTTTAAGTCCAAGAATAAATGCCCTGTCAATATTTTCGTACGCCGCTTTCCTAAGCTCCTCCACTCCGTCAAAATCACGCATAGGCTCAATCATATCCGCAATGTAGATTATCTTATCCAAAAGCGACATATTCTCCTTTGCGACCGTGTGGCACATTATCGCGTCAAGCACGTCTTTGTCATTCACTCCATACTCAGTCTTTGCGATTTTTGCACCGAGCGGTGCATGAATGACAGGCTTACACGCAAGCGTTATATCATCAAGCACAACACCGTACTTTTGACAAAGTTTTATCTGTTCGTCTGTGTCATAACCCTTTGCACAATCGTGCAAAATTCCGGCTGTATATGCCTTTTCGGTGTCTGCACCGTACTTTTCGGCAAGCTTTACCGCCTCGTCACACACTCCAAGGCTGTGCTTATATCGTTTTTCGCTTAGCGTACTCTTTAATTTATCCTTGTAATTATCTATCATTTTCGTTTTCCTTATAAAGATGATACTTATTTATATAATCCCTAACATTTTCAGGCAGCATATATCTTACCGTCTGACCGTTTTTCACTCTGTTTCTTATATCCGTTGAAGATATTCTGAAAACCGGTGCTGATACAGGAAATATCCGACCGTTCATTTTTTCTTTTACGGCCTTTATCGTTTCCGTAAGCGACTTTAGCGATTTTCTCGGGAATACAAGCAGCGAACACATTTCAAGTATTTTATCAGGCTTGTACCACTTATCAAAATCATTAAGCGAATCTTCACCGATTATAAAAAACAAATCGTCATTCGGATATTTTTCTTTTAAATATCCAAGCGTGTTTACCGTATACGATTTTTCACTGCGATTAATTTCAAAATCGTCCTCCTCAAAAGCACTGTTATCCGCTATTGCAATATGCGTCATTTCAAAGCGTTGTTTTGCCGTAACGTTTGCACTCTTATGAGGCGGATTGCCGTCCGTTATAAATATCACACGGTCAAGTCCGTATTCCTCCCTTGCCATTTCCGCAATTAAGAGATGTGCGTTATGGATAGGATTGAACGTACCGCCCATTATTCCTATTTTCATTTCCTCGGCAACTCGATTTTTCTGTATTTTTCTTCATCGGATTTACGATAAATTATAAACTTATTTCCGATTGCCTGCACCGGCTCCGCTCCAAGGCGTTCCGCAACGTAATTGCAGGTGTCGCGAGTATCAAGCATTGCAGTTTCAAGTATATGCACCTTTAAAATTTCACGTTTTGTAAGTGCTTTGTTAAGTCCGTCAATAAATGCGTCGGTAACACCTTCTTTGCCTATTTGGAATATAGGTTCAAGCTGATGCGCCATTTTTCTTAAATACGCTCTTTGTTTTCCTGTTATCATTAATATCCTCCGAAGTAATTTTTATCATAAATATACATATTTAATTATATCATTTCAATATTGTATTGTCAATAAAAAAACAGGCAATAAAAAAACCCCAAAATAACCGTCAGTTAAAGTCGAGTTTCTACCTGCTCATGCAGGTGGGCTAAATCCCGTTTACTTTATATGTCCACTGGCATTCCCGAAGGAACGGAGGCGTATACGCCATAAACGGAGATAATATCCCTTTTAAGAAGTGTTGGTAAAAAAAAGACTTTTAAACGCGAAATCTCAGGGTAATTAGCTATTTTGTTTTTCTGTTATTATAATAGCACATAATGAACAAAATTTCAATAGGAAATTTGTAGTTTTTCAAAAAAACTTGCAAAACGAATTGTTTTGACATTACCTCTATGGTTTTGCCGATATTATTCTTCGTTTGCCATTTCCTCATCACGTCTTAAAAACTCATTAAATGCAGCCTCAAGTCTTGCCTCATCCTCAACCATTACAAGCTCAGCCTCTTCTGACTCAACGTCACCCTCAACCTGCATAATAAGAACTTCATCATTTTCCTGACCTTCAGGAAGAACTTCAAGAAGTGCGAAATATGTTACACCTTCAAATTCAAATACATCGATTGTTTCAAATTCGATCATACAACCGTGTTCGTCTTCAAGCATTATTATGTTATTTTCCATTATAAAAATTCCTTTCTCTTTCCGTTATTTATTTTAACTATTTATATTGTAATATATACCACTTGAAATGTCAATCTATTTATTTTTTTGCGAACTTAAATATCCGTCAAGTATTATGCACGCCGCAACGGTATCCAATACATCTTTTCGTTTTTTTCCGCGTGTATTTGTTTCATTCAGAAACCTTGCCGCACCGACAGACGAAAGTCTTTCATCCCAAAATACAATTTCGCCGTCATATATTGTTTTAAGTGCGTCGGCAAATTCGTGCGTTGCGTCAACACGGAAGCCCTCACTTCCGTCCATATTTTTCGGCAGACCGATAACTATTTTTTCGGGCTTGTATTCGTCAAGTATTTCCTTTAATTCGGTCAGTAATTTTTCGGTACCTCTGTTTTTTATCGTTCTTACGCCTTGTGCCATAAAGCCGAGCAAATCACTTACCGCAATTCCCACTCTTGCGTCACCGTAATCTATTCCGAGTATTCTCATTATACTTCCTCCCTGTTAAAATCTCTTGCAAGCGATTTTATCCATTTATTTTTATTTATACGAATAACCGCCACCAAACTTTTTAACGGCTCATCACTTTTCATCAAAATCAGTACAAGCGGTACAGGCAACCTTAAAAGTGAACCTATCAGTGCAAGCGGTGTTGCAACACACCAAAGCGTAATAATTTCCGCAAACATACAAAATCTTGTATCTCCGCCGCCGCGAAGTATTCCGACAATCGTAACAGATGAAACCGATACAAATATAGTTATGAACGCAATCGTTACCATCAATTCATTTGCAAGTGCCTTTGTTTCGGGCGGAATTGTGTAGAAATTGATAACAAAATTCTTCAAAAGCAATATAACTCCGCAAGCAATAAAGCCGATAACATAGCTTAAATATTTTAATGTTCTCGCTTCAACCTTTGCCCTTTCAATTTTTCCCGAGCCGATAGATTTACCTATTATAATTCCTGCCGCATTAGCGATACCGAATATAACAACCGTTGAAAGCTGTTGCACCATTGACGCGATTGAATTGGCTGCAACGGGGTCACCGGCTGAATATTTAATGTGTCCGAGTATTGCCGCTTGTGCCGATACACCGAGCGACCACATAACTTCATTTATAAATACAGGCAATCCGTGTTGAAACAAGTCAAGCGCAAATATCTTGTCAAACAAGAACAAATGCTTAGGTTTAAAATTAAGACGTTTGTCAATGCAGAAAATGTATATACTTACTATCAAAAATTCAAGTATTCTTGCCGTGAGCGTTGCAATCGCCGCACCACGAATACCGAGTGCCGGTGCTCCGAGATTACCGAAAATAAGCACCCAATTCAAAAATACGTTTGTACAGAACGATGTAATATTTACCACAACAGATATTTTCACAAGCTCTATACTTCTTATACAGCATATCATCGTATTGCTTAAACCAAACAAAATATATGCAAAACCGATAATACGCAGATATGATATTCCTGCCGCGATTATTTCATCATTGTTTGAATATATCCCCATCACGGCTTGCGGGAATATAAGTACCGCCAGTGCCATAAGTGTTGAAATGACAAACGCAACTTTTAATATAATCGAATAAATCGACCGTATTGACGCAGTATCACGTTTTCCCCAATATTGTGCACTAAGTACAGTTGATGCACCCGCCAAACCGAAACAGACAAGCGATAAAATGAAAAACGGCTGATTTGCAAGCGATGATGCTGACAAAAACACACCCGTATCGTCTGCTCGTCCCAACATAATCGTATCCATCATACTTGTCGCAAAACTGATAAGATTTTGCAGTGCAATCGGTATTGTTATTGTGAGCAAATTAATATAAAATCTCTTTTCCTTTACTATATGCAATTATTTCCCCTCCTATTTGTTGCATAATAGTAATATTATACACGCAAACTACATTAATGGCAAGTATTTTCTTGACTATTTTCTTTTAAAAAGGTATAATTTATCTGTAAAACACTTAAAAGTTTGAGGTGATTTCTATGACAAAGAAAATGCTTTTTATTTTTAATCCACATTCGGGTAAAGGGCAAATAAAAAATCATCTTCTTGATATTCTCGATAAATTTGCCAAAGCCGAATATGATATTACAGTCCGTCCGACTCAAGAACGTTTGGATGCATATAATTATATAAAAAATAACGGTGATAAATTTGACAGAATTGTTGTATCAGGCGGTGACGGCACTTTAAATGAAGCAGTAAAAGGACTTATGGAATTTGACGCCGACAAAAGGCCTTGTCTTGGATATATCCCAACAGGCACAACAAATGACTTTGCCTCTACTCTTGAATTGCCGAAAAGTATAGCGAAGTCGTCCGATATTGCCGTAAACGGCGTTCCGTTTAAATGCGATATCGGTAAGTTTAACAGTACGACTTTTAACTATGTTGCCGCATTCGGTGCATTTACCGATGTCCCTTACGATACACCGCAGGAAACAAAAAACATTCTCGGTCATACCGCATATGTTTTGGAGGGTATGAAACGACTTTCTTCCCTTCCGTCTTATCACGTTAAAATAAAATACGATAACGGCGAATTTGAAGGAGATATATTCCTTTGTATGATTTTAAACGCAACCTCCGTTGCGGGATTGCATAAGACAAAACAACTTAAAAATGTAGATTTGAATGACGGATTGTTTGAAATGCTCGTTTTTAAACGTCCGACTAATCTTATCGAATTTCAAAATATTCTTATTAATCTTATGCGTGGAGAAAATTCCGGCGATGAATATTTGTTTGCAAAATCTTCGTATTTTGAATTTGAATGTGATGAGAATATTAAATGGACCCTTGACGGCGAATACGGCGGCAATCCTAAACATACCGTCATAAATGTTGTGCCGTCCGCTATGACTTTTATCATTGATAAAACGCATAATATGTTGAAAGAATAAAAAAATTAATTTTTTTATAAAAAAGTATTGACAAATCAACTTTTCACTGCTATAATATATTATGTTGTTTGCAGATGTGGCGGAATTGGCAGACGCGCTAGACTTAGGATCTAGTGTCACCGACGTGGGGGTTCAAGTCCCTTCATCTGCACCAAAAAGGTGACTTACTTTTTGTAAGTCACCTTTTTTATTTTGAAAAATTAGGGAGTAATAGTAAACGATGTAAGTGTACATCTGATACTATTGCTCCCTTTTTTGTTACAAAAATTTATATCAAGATGATAGATTAGAAATGTCTATCGGACATTTCTGATGTGTTATTTTGAGCAATCAAACACAGAAAACTAAATAAAAGGTATTTAAGTAAACAAGATTTTCGACGAGCCGTCTGCTGTACACGCATTTGCGAACTATGTGCAAGAAGAAAAAAGAATACGGGAAACTCTTTGCCACAACTCGAAAATCAGTAATAATGATACTTCGGTAATTCGCCGCTCGGTCACAATGAAGACGGAGTATATCTTAAGATATAATGTGACTTCCCACGTCTTACTTATTTTCCGGAAAACAAAATCTTTTAAAAGGAGGGTTAAATATGCAATTTGATTATTTTTATGGCAGTGAGGCAGAGCAATTTACATTTTACAGAATACCAAAAATTCTTATAACATCACAGTTTTTCAAAAAGGTATCTGACAGTGCAAAATTACTCTACGGTCTTATGCTTGACCGAATGAGTTTATCTATTCGTAATGGTTGGCTCGATGATGACAACAGAGCATATATTTTCTTTACTACGAATGATGTTATGGAGCAAATGTGTTGCGGAACTGAAAAAGCCACAAAAATGCTTGCAGAGCTTGACAGTGAAAAAGGTATCGGTCTTATTGAAAGAGTAAAACAGGGACAAGGAAGACCTGCAATAATATATCTAAAAAAGTTTTATGATCTTGAAGATAAGGATACTACATCACAATCAAGCACTTCGAAAAATGAAAATCAAGCTTTCGAGGAATCGAAAAACAAGACTTTCGAAAATCGAAAGTCAAGAGTTTCGGAAACCGAAAGTCAAGACTTTCGAAAATCGAAATGTAATTATAATAATATTAATTATACTGATATTAATTATATCTATCCTATCAATCAAGATAGTTATAATATACAGAATAGTGACCAAACCGAAGAAAGATGGATTGATAGATATACAAAAACAGTAGATGAAATAAAAAAGCAAATTGATTACGACTATCTCATCAACTATGCCGAACGTGATATTGTTGATGAAGTTGTAAATATTATGGCTGAAGTTATGACTATCCCCCGCCCTAAATACAAAATCGAAGGGGATTTTGTCGAATATGACGCCGTCTTAAATAATCTCAAAAAGATAACAGCAGAACAACTTGAAGTATGTCTACTTGCATATTCTCGGCAAAGACAAAGAATCAGAAATCCAAAGGCGTATTGGATAAGTGTATTATACAACATTCCGCTCACATCAAATATTGTGTTGCAAAATATGGTAAATAGCGATATGTATGAAACCGGAGGTTAAAAGCAATGGAACTAAAAAGAGATTATGAAAAAATGTTTACACAATTTCAAGAAATCGAAAAAGAAAAACAGGCATCTATACCGACAATCAGTTTTGACAATAACAAAGTTGTTCAGCTGTCTGTTGATTCACTAAATCCATTTCACAATCATCCGTTTGAGCTTTATACCGGAGAAAGATTTGAGAATTTAACAGACAGTATTAAGGCTTGTGGTGTTATTACACCGTTGCTCATCAGAAAGCTTGACGATAATACATATCAAATTTTATCGGGGCATAATCGCAATCAAGCAGCTAAAGCAATAGGTCTTAAAACTGTACCTTGTATTGTATTAGCTGATTTAACCGATGATGACGCATTGATGATAATGATTGACAGCAATACTAATCAGCGTAGTGTTTCAGAAATGCCAATATCTCAACAGGCTCATATATACGCCCTTGATGTGGCAGTAAACAAACGACAGGGTAAGCGTTCAGACTTAATAAAAAACATAGAAAAAAATCTCGAAATCCTTAGTAATGGTGCGGATTTTGGAACTTGTTCCCCACTGGGGAAAAAGTTAAATACAGTACAAGAAGTGGGCGATAAATACGGTGTATCAAAGAATACTGTTGCAAGGCTTATTCGTATTGATACACTGTTACCGCAACTAAAAGAGCATATTGACAGTAAACAAATATCGGTTCGTGCCGGAGTAGAATTGTCTTACATAACCGTTTTTGAGCAAGCACTTATCGCTAAAATCATAGATGAATACAACTTTTATCTTGATGAACATAAAGCTCATCAACTTAGAGAACTTTCCAAAGCTCACAAGCTTGACAGAATTACGGTAGTTGAAGTATTTGAGGGGAAATACGGCAAATCAGTAACTAAAAAATTAAAATCATTTACGATAAAGCCTAAATTCTTGTCAAAATACTACCCTCCTACCGTTTCTCAAGATGTGATTGCTTCAGATGTTGAGGCGAGTATGGATGTATGGCAAGAAATCAAAACTTTTTACCCCGATACATCGGCTGATGATATAAAAAGCAATATAATAAATTTGCTGAATAATCAAAAACAGCAGTAAAATTATCTTTTATTTTCTGCTATTTTACAGGCTGTTTTTTAACTCAATATTGAGTTAAAAATGGTATGGCAAGATACGCCTTTGTACGGACAAAGGCAAGCACACGCCGTTTGAGTGTGCAAAAAATTGGGCGTTGCCCAAACCCATAATATATTAATTTGGAGAATTGCGATGAAAAATAGAAGATTAGAAATACGATTAACAGAAGATGAGCTATACAAAATAGACAGCAAAGCACAAAAATTACGAATGTCAAGAAGTAAATTTTTATTACAGTCAGCATTGCATCAGAAGATAATAACGTTGGATAATACAGCAATTAAACAGCTTACCTCAGAACTTCGTAAAATCGGTATCAATATAAATCAGATTGCAATACTCTGCAATATGGGAAAGTTGCAATGTATACATATTGAGGATACAAAAAATGAGATAACAAAGGTATGGGAAGAATTGAAAAAATTACGACAAGAAGTTAAAAATCTAAATGAACACAGTTGAAAATTATAAGGAGTTGATTTGAAATGGCAAAGTATTCAAAATTTTTAAAGATGAGAGTATCACCTGAAGATATTGAAATAATGATTAAAAAGGCAGAAACATTAAAAATCTCACGAAGTGATTTCGTCAGACAAGCAATACGAAACTCTAACGTTTATGCCTTACCAAGTGACGATATCCGAAAATTTACATCAGAGCTTAGGGACATTAACAAAAATATTGATAAAATTGTTACACGATGCAATAAAGGTAAATTAAAAAGTGTAAATCTTGAAAAAACTCAAGAGGCTATTCAAAAGGTCAGCGAAGAACTTAATGCCTTGAGAATTGCAATCGAAGAAAAAAATAATTAAGGTGGTTTTGATTTTGAGAAACTTATTTAATTATAAAAAAGCCGCTTTTTCGGGTATTGGTTTTATAGCTGCAATATTCATTTTCGGAATAGCCTTGTTTATAACAATGGAGTATTATCACATATTCACAGTTAAGGAAAGTGTAGAAACCGATATATCTCGAGCTTTAAATATATCGGTTACTAT
>OLQI01000231.1_pt1 | contig 58018 bp, 55 predicted proteins | sample 1672171 | NCBI WGS metagenome assembly OLQI01 (sample SAMEA3136655, study PRJEB25190) | human gut metagenome
TTGCCTTAGAGAAAGTTGCCTAGATTAAAGTGTCTAACTTACAGGGTTCACTTCAGTCAGTGGCCTAGGAATGCTGGTTAATTAATTTAGTTAGAACGGCCGGTTAGACGTTCAGGGTCTTGCCGTATTCATCGTTGATGGTATCCACAACGTCCTTGACGGTCATGTCATCTTGAACGATTGCGTCGCCATCCCGCAGGGTGTACTTGACGGCATCGTCCAAGTTACTCAAGTCGGCAGCGTTGCCTTTTGCATCAACAAAGTTGAACTTCGAACTCTGGAAGTTCTTAAGGGCATCTTCATTAATTTCCATGATTATGCTTCCTTTCACCCTCTATTATAGTCGTTTTTCAGAAAATGAACGGGTTAATTTAAACTTTTTTTCGGGCCGGCAACCCTGAATTGAAATCTCCACCAACACCAGTATAATTGGTGATGAGGAGGGGAAGAAAATGTCATTAATGCAAAACACTTCTAACATTAACAAGACTAACCAATCCGTTTACTTAATCACCCTGGTCCGGCGGAGTGCCGACCGGCCAATGTACTTAGACCACATGATCTACGAATCAGCCGCCGCGGGGCAAAAGTTCATGAACAACCTCGCCGCCGCCTTTGAACGGGCTGGCTACCGGCTAAGCAAGAACGATGCCGACCACTACCAGCTTGATAACGGTCTGGACAAGATCTCGCTAACCGGTACTAGTCAAAGTGTCTTTGAAGATTAGCCCCAACAACTATAAAGCACCGCCAATTGTGGTTTCCCCCACGGCTGGCGGTGCTTTACTATTTAATTCTAATGACTGTGCACGGGCGCTTCATCGTAATTCGGCAGCTGGAACGAGGACGCATCCACATCTTTCGGATTCCCGTCCCGTCCCGGCTTCATCTTTACCAGGCCGAGCTTAATTGCCCCGACCGGACACACCAGGGCACAGAGCTGACAGCCGACACACTTGCTCTGGTCAAAGGTCGGCAGGCGCTTGTCATCATCCCAGCCCATTGCCTGGTGAGCACCATCCTGACAGGAGATGAAGCAGCGGCCGCAACCGATACACTTGTCCCAGTCAATCTTCGGGTAGACCTTGTAGTCCCGGTCCAGCTGGTTGGTCGGCACGATGTTCTGGTTGGCAATCCCGACCAGGTCCTTGAGCTGGTCCACGCCCTGCTCGTCCATGTAGTGCATCAAGCCGTTGGTCAAGTCGTCAATAATCCGGTAACCGTACTGCATGATGGCGGTCGTTACCTGGAGGGTCGACGCCCCGAGGAGGATAAATTCCGCGGCGTCTTCCCAGGTTTCAATACCGCCAATTCCGGAAACCGGCAGTTGTTCCAACCCGGCGGCGGACCGAATCTGCTGCAGGAAGCGGAGGGCGATTGGCTTGACCGACTTCCCCGACAAACCAGACACCGCCGACTTGCCGTTGATGTTTGGCAGTGCCACCTTGTTGTCCAGATCGACGTCGGTAATCGACTTGACGGTGTTGATCGACGAAACACCGTCGGCCCCGCCAGCCAGGCAGGCCTTGACCACCGGGATCATCGTGGTAATGTTCGGCGTCATCTTGGCTAGGACGGGCAGGTCGGTCCCCTTCTTGACCGCCGCACAGTTGGTCTTGCACAATTCCGGGTTGGTTCCAACGTCGGACCCCATCGTGTGCGAGGTCATCTGCGGGCAGGAGAAGTTTAGCTCGATCATGTCGGCCCCCGCCGCGGTAACCAGTTTCGCCAGGTCGGTCCAATCCTGGGGCGTTTCCCCCATAATGGAAGCAATCAAGACCTTGTCCGGGTACTCTTCCTTTAAGCGGCGCATCGCAGCCAGGTCCTGGGCCATCGGGTGTTCGGCCAGTTGTTCCATGTTCTTAAAGGCGATAAATGGCGTATCTTCCTTGGCGAGCTGGGCAAACCGTGGCGAAACCTCATCGATGACAAAGTGGTCGGGCGACAGGGTCTTGTAGACGATCCCGCCCCAGCCAGCATCGTAGGCGTTCTTACACATTTCATAGCAGTTGCCAACTGGTGAAGATGACAAGCAGAACGGGTTTTCAAAGTGAACCCCTAAAAAGTCAATTGACAGGTCTTTCTTAATCATTGTCTTGACCCCCTAACACACGGTCGATTTCTTCGGCAACTTCCTTGCCCTTCTGGACAGCAACCACCACGGTCTTATCGCCGTCAACGATGTCCCCGGTAGCAAAAACCTTCGGATCCTTGGTATGGAAACGGGCTTCCCGGAACGGGATCTCGTTGTGCTGAATGTCAAGATCGAGGCCGTCTGCAGCCACCTTTTGTCCAACCGCCAGGATGATCTTGTCGGCGGTAATCGTCATTTCACTGTCAATCTGGCGGTGCTTGAAGGTCACCTTGTTTTCCCGAACCGCGGTCGGTACGTAGCCGTCCACGATTGTGACCCCTTCCTGCTGGGCCCCGGCCAGCTCCTTCTTGGAAGCCTTGAATTCTTTAAACTCTTCGTAAACCATGTCGGTGACGTGGTCGACGCCCAGTTTCTTCAGGGTCGTCACGACGTCCATCGCCACGTCACCACCACCAATGACCAGGACGTTGTCCGGCAAGTCATCCAGGTGGCCCTGGCTTTCCTTGGCGCGGGCCAGGAAGGAAATTGCCGATTCCGTGCAGATGTTGTGTTCAAACATTGGAATCGTCTTGGCGGCGCTGGCCCCAATTGCCACGATTACTGCATTGTAGTGGGCTTTGAGGTAGTCCATTGAGACGTCCTTGCCGACGGTCAGGTTGTACTTGATGTTGGCCCCGAGGTCGACAATCCGTTGCACTTCGTAATCCACGATGGCTTCCGGCAGCCGGTATTCAGGAATCCCGTAAGTCAGGTAGCCCCCTGCCTTGGCGTTCTTTTCGTAAATATCAACCGCGTAGCCCTTTTGCCGCAGGGTCGTGGCCGCCTGTAACCCGGCCGGGCCGCTGCCGATGATGGCAACGCTCATCCCGTTATCCTTGCCGGCATGAAGAATCTGCATCTTTTCCTTGCGTTCCATGTCGGTCACGTAGCGTTGAATTCCGCCAATGTCAATCGGGTGGTCGATTTTGGCACGGGTACAAGCCTTTTCACAGTAGCGTTCCGTCGGGCAGACCCGGGCACAGATTGCACCGAGGGCGTTGTTTTCCCGAATCGTTTCCGCAGCCCCCTTGACATTGCGGAAACGGACACTGCGGATAAACTTGGCCGGGTTGGTATGTGCCGGACAGGCTTGGGAGCACGGTGCATCCTCACATAATAGACACCGGGCCGCTTCCTGCATGACGGTGCTCATCGTGTAGCCTTTCGCTTCCGTTTCGTATTTTGAAGTCATTGCAATTGCCTCCTCTGGGTCGTAGCTTCAGCATTGAGAAGTATTGAACAAACATTATACTTTTATGTTAGCGGTGTCATATGTCAATTACAATAGCATAATATAAATTCATTTTTATCGGCCAATGACCCGGGTCGGCATATAATTTAAGAATACAAGAATATTCAATATTGGAATAGAGAGTGAGAAAAAACACCGAAAATCAGCCGATTTTCGGTGTTTGTCTTTCGACGCGAAGCTAGCCTCTGGGAACCTCCGCAAGGATGGCTACGCCGCGCAGCAAGCCTATTTGGGGTTGGTCAAACGCTGGTTTATCAGCGTTTGAACTGCCAGCCAGCTACTGCGCTGAGGCATTTTTATCTTAAAAACAGTAAAGAGACTGAGTTAATTCCCAGATTCTATTCTTAACTTATGCCGTAACACTGTCAAACACCGGCTTTTGCTTACTACTTGACCGCCTTGGCAACAGCTTGCTGGCCCAGTAAGTTGATGAAGTTGAATGGCCGGTCGAAGTTCGGTTGGAACAGCATATCAACCATCGCCATGAAGTCAATCGTGTTATGGTTTTGAATCATTACCGAAACCGCGTTCGCGTACATGGAAATGTCCAACTTGCTCATAAATTGGGCACCCAAAATCTGGTTATTGCTCCGGTCCCAGACCACCGTCCCGATCACCGTGGCGTTGGTTGGCATAAATTCCGGCCGGTAGTGATCCTCGAAGGTCACAGCATCGGCATCAAAGCCCGCGGCCTTGGCACTTTCCAGGGTCATCCCAGTCGAGGACATCGCGTTGTCGTACAGCTGCAGGCCTGAGGTCGACTGGGTTCCCATGTAGGTCATGGTATTGCCGTAGAGGTTGGTACCAGCAATGATTCCCTGCCGGACCGCATTGGTCGCCAACGGAACGTAAGCTTCCTGGTTTGTCGGGTTGTAGTGAACCGCGACCGAATCACCCGCGCCATAGACGTCCGGGTCCGAAGTCTGCATATAAGCGTTGGTCTTGATTGAGCCGTCCGCGTTGAATTCAAGCTGGTCCTTGAAGAGGCTGGTATTCGGGCGGAAGCCAATGCAGAGGATGGCGATATCGGCATCGTAGCTCCCCCGATTGGTCTTAACCCTGACCCCCTGGTCCGCTGGTTCAAACCCGGCAACCAGTTCGCCAAGGGCCAGCGTCACCTGGTGGTCTTCAAAGTCCTTGGTAACAATGTCGGTGTACTTGGCATCGTAGTACTTGCTGAGCAGGCGGTCATTACCGTCGATCAGGGTTACCTGCTTGCCCTGTTTGCTGTACGCTTCAACCAGTTCAACCCCGATGTAGCCGCCGCCAATCACGACCACCTTTTGTGCATTTTGCGCGACCTCAAAGAGCTTTTGGGCGTGGTTGTAGTTTTTGCAGAGGTAAACGTTCGGATCGTCAATCCCTGGCAGGTTCGGGATTACCGGCCAGGAACCGGTCGTTACCATCAGCTTGTCATAGTGGTCCTCGGTTTCTTCACCGCTGACCAGGTCTTTAACTTGCAGGGTCTTCTTTTGCAGGTCCACCGCGGTAACTTCATGCTGCATGTGAACGGCTGCACCAAGCTGGGCCAGGGCTTCCGGGCTTGAGTAGAACATATCATCAATGTTTTTAGCAACCCCGCCCAAGTAGGTCGCAATGCCGCACGAGAGAAAGGAAACGTTGTCGTTCTTCTCGTAGATGGTCACCTCGGCGTCCGGGTGCTGGCTGAGTACTTGACTGGCAGTAATGGTTCCCGCATGGGTACAACCAATAATTACGATCTTCATAGTCATCCTCCTATATCGGTCGATAAGTATTTACTTCTAACACACCGTAATTATAGCAACCTATTACCCGTTGTCCAGAAGAATTTGTGAATTGGGTAACTACTACTGCATATTTATCGATTGATAAACACAGGTATCTATGCGTGCAGCCCCCTTTTTATAAATTTGACGTTATTACTAATTTATAGTAAGTGTTGAGCCACCCAGTTACTTAAACAGCAGTTACGTAGAAACGGTGCTGGCGTTTATAGGTCTTTCCCCGATTGCTTTTCCCCCGCTAATTGCTAATAATAGGGGGGTATTAAATCAATCGATCGATAGGAGTGACTCCATTGAAGCAAGCAACCATTAATAAGGGCCAGCTATGGGGCGTCGAATTAAACCTCATCTCACTACTCTTTAGCAGCATCAGCCCGGTCCTGAATAAATTTTCATTAACCAGCCTTAGTCCGGTCATCGGGGGGATCTTTACCAGTTGTTTTGCAGCGGGCTTTGTTCTCATCGTCGTCTTGCTGAGCCATCGGCAGGTTTCGCTAACCACACTTAAAAATCCGTGGCTGTGGCTGCTCGGGGGTACCAACGCCGTCGGAATTATCCTCCAATATGTGGCACTCTCCCTTCTCAGCCCGATTACGGTCACTTTAATTGCTCGGATGTACCTCGTCTACGTCTTCGTCCTCTCTTACCTCTTCTTAAAGGAACGCATCGAGGGCTGGGACTACCTGGCAATTATTCTTTGTATTCTTGGTTCATTCCTGATTTCCGGCGGCCGAATCCAGTTGAGTGATAATGGCTGGGGAATTATCTGTGCTTTTATCTACCCGCTGATGTACGCCGCCAACAACATCACTGCCAAGCACCTGGTCAAGGATGCCCAGCCCAGCAATGTCTTATTTTACAACCACTTGACGTCTGCGCTTCTGCTGGTAGCCTATGCACTGGCCAGTGGAACTTCTTTTAAGAACATCCCCGGTCAGGCTGTCGCCTTTAACTTCGCTGGAGCCTTCTTTAACGGTTTCATGTCACTCTTACTCTTCTACACTAGCCTGCGCTTCATCTCCGCGGGTAAGGCTAACATCGTCCGGGCATTTGGGCCGGTCATCGTAATCATCTACTCGGCTTTCTTCTTCCCGGTTCAAATCACACCATCTCTGATTGGTGGGGCCCTACTGGTGATCAGTGCAAGCACCATCGTCACCTTTACCAAGACCCGCGAACGGGCATAGTCAATCAAAAGGAGCCATTATCCAGGCCATGGTTATGGACCTGGCATCACGTAATCTTTTTAACTAAACAAAAGAGTGGAAAAGAACACCGAAAATCGACTGGCAAGCTGATTTTCGGTGTTTGTCTTTCGGCGCGCAGCAAGCCTATTTAGGGTAGTTCAAATGCTGATTGATCAGCGTTTGAACTACCAGCCTGCTACTGCGCTGTTGCATTACTATCTTTAAAATAGCAAAGAGGCTGAGCCGATTCCCAGCCTCCTTAATATTACCAAAAAATTAATACGAAGCGTTAACCCGCCGCCGGTAAACAATGTAACGACGGAAAATATACTGCCATGGCAGGGTCAGTGCGTGAACCAACCGGGTGTATGGGAAGTAACCGAAGATGGCAAAGCCACACAGGATGTGGACCTTGTAAATCAACGGGACGTTGGCCATCAACTGCCATTGCGGGTGAAGCGTGAAGAGACTTCGCACCCACGGACCAATCGTAAGCCGGTAATTATAGTCGATAAAGCCACCGGTAATCGTACAAGACAGGCCCAGTGCAATCGTAATCAATAGCGCCCAGTCAATGATGATGTCATTGAGGTCACTGGTCTTAAAAACCCGCATCACCGTCATCCGCCGGTAGGTCAGAATGGCAATTCCGATAAAAGCCAGCAGTCCAGCTGGGATTCCCATCATTAGTGAGCCATAGAGATGGTACATGCGCTCGGTAATACCAAAGAAAGCCGTCCAGCTCTGTGGTACCAGCATCCCCAGGCAGTGGCCAAAGAAAGCCAGAATAATTCCAACGTGGAAGGTAATGCTGCCGATCATCAACTTCTTCTTTTCAAAAATTTCACTCGACTTTGCCGTAATTGAACAGTGGAAATACTTAAAACGGACAAAGTTACCAATGATAAAGGATGCCAACATGACATACGGGTACACAACCCATAAAAAGATTGACCAACCATTATGCATCTGTTTTCACCTCTGCTTTCACGCAGGAACCAATTATGTCCCGCGTCATTTGAATTAATTTAATATACGGATGATCACTGTCAGCTGCCGCGTTAGCGAGGAGGTTGTACGTGCCGTCCTCAATTACACTTAACGCTAGCTGCAGGTCTACCCGGCGCGGATCGTCCAAGTAGTCGCCGCAGGCCAAAAAGTCCAATAGTAATGGCAAGTAGTCAGACAGCTCACTAGTCGTCTCCGCCACCCCAAACATCTCGTAGAGCATCTTGAGTTTGGCCAAGACCGTTCCCCGTTCGCGAGAATCGGTCATTTTGTAATACGACATATACAAAGTGTAGCGCCGGTTCATTTCGAATAGTTGAGCATAGTTAGTCTGTTGCTCCAAATAAGTGGGCGCGGCCAACTGATCAAACAACCCGAGTAATTGCTTCCGGGTTGCTTGCGCCAGCGCCCGGTCTGCTACCAGTTGCTGGCGGGTCGTTGCTGAAAAGGTATCCGTTGTCGGGTAGTCAACCAGCCGTGACAAGATAGCAAACGTCGGACGTAATTGCGCTAGTCGCTTAAAATCAATCACGCCAAATCCCCCCGTAGAAGCTGTCGGCATAGATCTCATTAGTAGACTTGCCAGCTTCGGCCTTCTGGAACATACTCCGGTGCTGCGGTGCCAGGGCACAGCCTTCACATTCGTTGTAGCCCAAGCCGCCCTGCTCACTCTGAGCGTTTTCCAACTCAGCCTTTTGGCTCCGCGGAATCACAAAACGGTCCTCGTAACGCGCAATTGCGAGCAGACGGTAAAGGGACGTTGCCCGGGCCGCGGTCAAACCAACCCGGGTCAGCTTACTAGTGTCAAAGTCCTTACCGCTGGTCTTGGCCCGCATGTACAACCGCATCATGGCTAACTTATACAAGGCACTCTTGACCACCGGCACGTTACCGCCAGTCAGGAGGTTTGCCAGGTACTGAACTGGAATCCGCATCTGGTCGATTCCAGGGAAGATCATGTCTGGGTCCTTGATCGAGTTGCGTCCTTCAAAGTAGGACATCACTGGTGATAGCGGTGGAATGTACCAAACCATTGGCATCGTCCGGTACTCTGGGTGCAACGGAAAGGCAATCTTTTCCTTCACCGCTAGCTTGTAAATCGGCGACTTCTGGGCTGCCGCAATCATTTCCTCTGAAATTCCGTCCTTAAGTGCCTGCTTGACCACCTCTGGGTCGTTCGGGTCCAGGAACAAGCCCAGCTGGGCTTCATAAAGTTTGCTTTCGTCCGGGGTTGACGCAGCTTGTTCAACCCGATCGGCATCATATAGCATGGCACCGATGTAACGAATCCGGCCAACACAGGTTTCAGCACAGACGGTCGGCTGCCCCTCTTCAATCCGCGGGTAACAGAACGTGCACTTCTCCGCCTTATGGGTCTTCCAGTTAAAGTAGACCTTCTTGTATGGACAGCCGGTCATGCAGAATCGCCAGCCCCGGCACCGTTCTTGGTCTACCAAGACGATTCCATCTTCATCCCGCTTGTACATCGCGCCAGACGGGCAAGAAGCCACACAGGGGGCGTTAAGACAGTGTTCACATAGCCGGGGCAGGTACATCATGAAGGCCTGTTCAAAGTTCTTCTTGATATCGCCCTCGATTTTTTGCATGTTCGGGTCCTGCTGAACATACTCTGTCGAACCGGCGAGGTCGTCGTCCCAGTTTGGGCCCGTCGTTAGTTCCATGTTTTCACCCGTAATTTGGGACTTTGGCCGCGCCACGGGCTGGTGCTTGCGTTCAGGGCCAAAAAGGGTCTTGTAGTCATAAGTCCAGGGTTCGTAGTAGTTGTCCATCTCAGGCATATCATTGTTATAAAAGATCTTTCCCAGGGCGATCTTGTTGAGCTTGTTTCCAGCCCGCAATTGGAGCTTTCCTTTGGCATTGAGCGTCCAGCCCCCGTGGTACTGGTCTTCATCTTCCCAGCGCTTCGGGAAGCCGACCCCCGGCTTAGTTTCAACATTATTAAACCACATATACTCAGCCCCGGGCCGGTTCGTCCAGGTATTCTTACAAGTTACCGAGCAGGTATGGCAGCCGATACACTTATCAAGGTTCAGTACCATCCCAATTTGTGCTTTAATCTTCACTCCAGTTCACCTTCTTTAACTTTCGTACGTTGACGTAGAGGTCCCGCTGGTTTCCAGTCGGACCATAGTAGTTCCAGGCATAACTCAGCTGGCCGTAGCCGCCAACCATGTGCGTTGGTTTTACGTGAATCTGCGTTGGCGCGTTGTGCGAACCACCACGGTTACCAGTAATTGTGGAGAGTGGTTCGTAGATTTCATTATCCTGGGCATGGTACATGTACATCGAGCCCTTCGGCATCCGGTGAGAAACAACGGCCCGGGCAGTCACGACCCCGTTTCGGTTATAGACTTCCAACCAGTCGTTATCCTTCACCTTCAGCTGGTCGGCATCTTCTGGGCTGATCCATACGGTCGGGCCACCCCGGAAGAGCGTCAGCATCTCAAGATTGTCATAGTACATCGTGTGGATATTCCACTTCCCGTGCGGGGTCATGTACTTTAAGGTAATTTCATCCTTGACTGGCTTAACGTCGGTATCCTCAGGTGCCAATACAATCGGTGGCAGTGATGGCTTGTAGGTTGCTAGACCTTCGCCGAATTCACGGAAGACCTCGTGGTCAACGTAGAACTGTTCCCGGCCGGTCAAAGTCCGGGTTGGCACCTTCCGCTCCGTCATCAGGGAGAATGGCGTATACCGGTCGCCACCGTGCTTAGCCGAGGTCCCAATCGGAGTCGGGTAAGCTTCCTGCGGCTGGGCCGTAATCTTCTTAAACGACATCACGTCATCCGCGTGGCCCCGGCCAATATCGGTCAGGTGCTCACCAGTCTGGGCTTCTTTCTTTGCCCAGGCCCGGTCCGCCAGCTTACCATTGGAAGCCGTCGACAGCCGTAAGATCGCGTCGCAAACCTTCTCGTCTTCGTCCAGCAGCGGACAGCCGGCACCGATACCTTCTGCCGCCACCCCGTTGAGGTCCTTCAAGTAGTCGTACTGGTCCTGAACTTCGTAGCCGTAGTTATTAACGACATTTGGTCCCAGGGTAATAAACTTCTCATAAACCTTGCTGTAATCACGCGGGATCAGCGTTAATGACGGCATCGTCTTGCCAGGGATTGGTTCAACCTCCCCCTTCTTCCAGTCCCTGATTTTGCCAAGGGGCTGGGCGATCTCTCCTGGAGTATCATGACCGAGCGGAGCACTCTTCAAATCATAGTGCACTCCCGGCAGGTACTTTGCGGCCATCTCAGAGAAGGTCTTGGCCAGCAGCTTAAACTGCTGCCAGTCGGACTTGGACTCCCACATCGGACTGATGGCATCGTTGAATGGGTGAATAAACGGGTGCATATCCGTCGATGAGAGGTCCTTCTTCTCGTACCAGGTTGCCGCTGGCAAGACCACGTCAGAGTACATCGGGGTCGATACCATCCGAAAATCCATATCGACAACCAAGTCGAGCTTCCCGGTAGCGGCCTGGTCATGCCAAACCATTTCAGTTGGCTTGCGGCGTGAGTTTGGCTTCGCCAGTAGACCGTTTTCCGCACCCAGCAGGTGCTTCATAAAGTATTCAGCTCCCTTACCGGATGAGGCAAAGAGGTTGGACCGCCACAAGAAGAAGGCTTTAGGCTGGTTCTCGTTGGCATCTGGGTCCTCAGCTGCGAAATGCAAGCTTCCCTTCTTCAATTCTTCTACCAACTTCGGCGTAATTTTCGCCAGGTCAGTGGTCCCGTAATCCTTGGCAAAGGACAGCGGGTTCCGGTTAAATTGCGGGTAAGATGGCAGCCAGCCGAGCCGGATTGCCAACTGGTTGTAATCGGCATTATGGAGATAAGTATGCTTGCTCTTCCATACCGGGGACTTTTGGGCCTGGTTATCAATTTCCTCGTACCGCCATTGGTCAGTGGCAAAGTAGTACCAGGTTGTTCCCTGCATCTGCCGGGCACCGCCCTTTTCCCAGTCGTTGGCAAAGGTGATGTTAGCCCAGCCCTCTTGCGGCCGCAGTTTTTCCTGACCAACATAGTGGGCCCAGCCGCCACCGGTCTTACCAACACAGCCGCAGAGCATCAGCATGTTGATAATCGTCCGGTAGTTCATGTCAGCGTTAAACCAGTGGTTGACCCCGCCACCCATGATGACCATGCTGGCGCCATCATGGTCGGCAGCGTTTTGGGCAAATTCACGGGCAATCTGGATTACCTGGTCAGCCTTGACTCCGGAGCGTTTTTCTTGCCAGGCAGGGGTAAAGAAGCTGGTGGCGTCATGAGCATCCTTGGCAGCCAATTCATCATCGCCGGTCCGGTTAATCCCCATTTGGGCCATCATCAAATCATAAACGGTCGTAACGTCGTGTTCACTGCCGTCCGCATAGGTTAGTTTGCGCACCGGAATGTGCCGGATAACCACGGCATTACCCTCGTTACTAAAGGCGGGGAAGTCAATTACCGCCTGGGTAGTCGTAGCATCCTGGTCGTTAACGGACAGGGCCGGGTCAATTTCGTTTCCCTCCTGATCCTTCAATTCCAGGTTCCACTTTTCCTTAGCGTCATATTCCTGACCCATGGTCCCGTTAGGCACAACAATCTTTTGCTGACGGGTATCGTAAACCACCGTCTTCCATTCGGGGTTCACCACCGTATCGTCATGTACCAGGTCGCTGATCCGGACAAAGCGGCCCGCGGTGAAGTGGTTGCTATTGGCGGCACTCGGCCCTAATTCAACCAGGAACGGCAGGTCAGTAAATTGCTTGGAATACTTGATGAAACGGTCCACCGGGTGCTTTTGGTAAAACTCGTCTAAGATCACATAGGTCATCGCCTGGGCAACGGCCGAGTCGCTTCCCGGATGCGGAGCGAGCCAGTCATCAGCGAACTTAACGTTTTCCGCGTAGTCTGGGCTAACGGCAACTACCTTAGCCCCCTTATACCGGGCTTCCGTCATAAAATGCGCATCCGGTGTCCGGGTTAGCGGGACGTTGGACCCCCACATAATGATGTAGGAGCTGTTGTACCACTCTGCTGACTCCGGCACGTCCGTCTGCTCACCCCAAACCTGCGGTGAAGCCGGTGGCAGGTCGGCATACCAGTCATAGAAGCTCATCTGCTCCCCACCAAGGAGGGCGATAAAGCGGGCTCCGGCACTAAAGCTCATCATCGACATTGCTGGAATTGGCGTGAAGCCGCCGATCCGGTCTGGCCCATACTTCTTAATCGTGTACAGGCAGGCAGCGGAGATCAATTCTAAGGCCTCGTTTCGGTGAACCCGAATTAGGCCGCCGTGACCACGGACCGACTTGTATTCCTTAGCTTTCGCTGGGTCTTCAACGATGCTGGCCCAGGCAGTCAAGGGGTTATCGTGTTCCTTTTTAGCCGCCGTCCATAATTTCCACAGCCGTCCCCGGATATACGGGTACTTAATCCGCACCGGGCTGTACTCATACCAGGAGAAACTAGCACCCCGCGGGCATCCCCGTGGTTCATACCCCGGCATATTGGCGCCACACTCCGGATAATCAGTTGCCTGGTGCTCCCAGGTGATAATTCCTTGTTTAACGTAGACGTTCCAGGAACATGACCCCGTACAGTTAACCCCGTGGGTTGTCCGCACGACCTTATCATGTGCCCAGCGTTGCCGATAAAGCTTTTCCCAACGTCGGTTATTTTCCTCGAGTTGCGTAAAGGTTCCATTAAATTTCTCAACCTTATTAAAGAACCGCGACTTCATCGTTGTCTTACCTCCCTTACTAAATTGGGCCCTTCCACTTAGACTTTGAAAGTAAGCCTTTTCCCTAATGTAAAGACTATCATCAATCCTGCTATACTACGACTAGGGAATTACCTATATTTTTCCTTAAATGAGGTGTTAATTAGACATGAACCGTTATGACCGTCAAGAACGGGTCCGCCAGATCGGTCCCGCCGGCCAGGCGAAGATCAGCCAGGCCACCATCCTCATTGTGGGCCTGGGCGCACTGGGAAGCTATGCCGCCAGCCAGTTGGTCCGGGCAGGGGTCAAACGGCTGATCCTCGTCGATCCCGATGTCGTCACGGTCAGCAACTTGCAGCGGCAGGCGCTATACACAACCTTCGACGCCGCCAAGAAGCGTTTCAAGGTCCTAGCAGCCAAAGAGCACCTGCAAGCGATTAACCCTACGGTGGCGGTCACAGCAATCCCGGCGCCGCTCACCACCGACGTTATCCAAAAACAGTCCTTTGACCTCTGTCTCGACTGCCTCGACAATTACACCGCCCGGGACCTGCTAAACCGGTTGGCAATCGCCCAGCACTTTGATTACCTCTTTGCTAGCTGTGCTGGGACCTACGGCAACGTTATGGCCGTGTCGCCGCATAAACACCCGTGCCTTAACTGTCTCTTTCCCAACCTCGACCAGCTAAAGCAAGCCGATTGTGACGTCATCGGGGTCAACACGGCCCTCATCCCGGTGATCGCCGGGCTCCAGGTTTCACTCGCCCTCCACTACCTGGTGGACCGGGCAAGTATCGACTTCAGCCGTCTCTACACCATCGATAACTGGGCACTGACCTGGAACCGGTTTAAGATCAAAAAGCGGTCGGACTGCCCTACCTGCCATACCCCAACTGACCAGCTCTTCACCAAGCTCGAACAAGAGCAGCCGGAGTTGAAAATGCTCTGCGGAGAGGGCGCTTTTTACACGACCTTAACTGCCCCGGTCGACCTGGTCAGCTGGCAGGAGTGGTTGAAGCAGCGCTCTCTGCTGGTCGGTACCAGCCCGCTGTTCATCCATTTTCAGTGGCAGGACCATCCCGTCAGCCTCTTTAGGACGGGCCGGCTCATCATGTACCAACTCGCTACGCCAGAGGCCGCTAACCACTTATTAACCAGCATCAAACAAGTTGCGAACGAAGTCAGCAAGGGAGGTCAACCATGACAACCGCCGCTATTTTAACCATCAGTGACAGTCGCCAACTAGCCACCGACCGATCGGGAGACCTAATCGCCGACCGCCTAACCAGCCATCAATTCACCATTCTAAAGCGCATTCTGGTCAAAGATGACCTGGTCGATATCCAGGCCGCCTTTCTCCAACTTGAGCAAGCCGGGCCGGACATTATTATTACCAACGGGGGAACCGGAGTCGCCCAGCGGGACACCACAATTCCTGCGATCCGCCCCCTCCTGGTCAAGGTCATCCCCGGCTTTGGCGAATATTTCCGCCAGATTTCGCTGGCGGAAATCGGCACGCGGGCACTCGCCTCCCAAGCACTTGCTGGTTTTAACTACCGTAACCAGCTTACTTACTGCCTGCCAGGGTCGACGAATGCGTGCCAAACGGCGCTCGACCGCCTTATCATCCCCGAATATCAGCACCTTTTATTTGAAAGCAGCAACCAACGAAAGGAAGTTCACCACCATGCTCACTAGAAGAACACCAATTTCAGTTGCCCAGGCCCAGGCCAAAGTTGCCGCGGTCCCGCTAACGGCCGCAACTGAGGTCATCCCGACCGCCCGGGCCAACCACCGGGTCCTCGCCACCGCTGTCCTTGCTCCTTACGATTACCCCCATTTTCGCCGGGCCGGCATGGATGGGTACGCAATCTTAGCCAACGATGACCATAACTTCCCGAAGGAATTTACGGTCCGGGGCGAAATTCAAGCCGGCGCTACTTGGACGGCCCCTCTCCGGCCAGGTGACGCCGTCCGGATTATGACCGGCGCCTTTGTTCCTGACGATGCCGGCAAGGTTATCCGGATTGAAAAAACTCGCCCGGTTACGGGTCAGGAAAACAAGGTCCGAATTTTGACTAGTGAAAGCAAAACCAACATTACGGAAAAGGGGACTGACGTCAAGAAGGGCAACGTCATCCTAGATAAGGACCAGGAGCTTAATCCCGGTGGTCTTGCAGTTCTGACCGCATTCGGCATCGATCAGGTTACCGTCTACCAACGGCCCCGGATTGCCATCATCGCTACCGGGACTGAACTATTGGCGGCCGGTGCCCCGATCACACCCGGCAAGATTTACAACAGTAATGGTCTAATGCTTCAACAGCTGATTGAAGAAAACGGGGGGATCGTCGACTTTACAACCCAGCTCCCTGATGACAAAAATCGCATTAAGCAGGTCCTCAACGAGCAAATTGCCAGTCATGACATCGTCATCACCGACGGCGGCGTTTCAGTTGGCGACTTTGACTACCTTGGCGATACTGCTCGTAACGCTGACCGGCTACTCTTTAACAAGATTAAACAGCGTCCTGGCAGCGTCACCACTGCCTTTATCCAGGATCACACCTTTGTAATGGCCCTCTCCGGGAACCCGGGCGCCTGCTTTACCGGTTTCTACTTATATGTGGAGCCTTTAATCCGCCGCTACCAGCATCAACTGAGCCGGGTTAAGAAGGTCCGGGCCACCTTGGCAGCACCTTATAATAAAACGAACGGTTTTGACCGCTACCTCCGGTGTACCTACCAGGAAAATAACGGTCACTACCGGGTCTATCCTAATGGGATTAACCGGTCCGGCTCGCTAGCTAATCTGCAAACAACCACCTGCCTGGCCTTAATTCCCCATAGCACCACCCCGATGGAAGTTGGAACGGAGACAGACGCATGGCTATTACCTTTCAAATAGTTGGTCACAAGAATAGTGGTAAAACCTTAGTTACTACTAAACTGATCAGCGCCCTCACCGCCCAGGGTTGGCGGGTAGCGGCAATCAAACATGATGCCCATACGGGAGCCATGGACGTTCCCGGAACAGACAGTGACCTAATGAGCAGGGCCGGGGCTCATCAGGTGGTCCTAGAGTCTAGCCAAGGGCTCTTTTATCACCAGCAAGCGCCAGTTCCCCCGCTCTCGTTCTTAGTCAACCGGCTTCGCCAGAAGAATGATCTTGTAGTCATCGAGGGCCATAAAGCCGCCAACTACTCAAAACTGGTAATGTTGGCGCCTGACGAAACGTTAAAAACGGTCCCCCAGGCTGGAGTCGTCGCAACAGCTAGCCTGACCCCCAATCCCGCTGCCGAATTGGTTGGCCTCGAGCAAACCGTCAACTGGTGTCTTGACTATCTAATTCGCCGTCGAGAGGAGGGGCCGCAGCCATGATTGGAATCGTCCTTGCCGGCGGTCAGTCGCTCCGCTTTGGTCGTGACAAGGCTACCTGTCAGCTACCAGGACAAAAGTACAGTAACGTCCAGCTCGCGGTCAATAAACTAAGCGCTTGTGAACAGATTATTGTTTGCGCTAACCGAGCTAACCAGGGTAAAATTAAGAGCCAACTGGGCAGCGGCATCACCATCGTTTGTGACCTCGCTGAGTATGCCAACCACGGCCCGCTGGCTGCCATTGCGACCGCCACCAGTTTAAGGACCGGCGATGTCGACTACCAAACGCTACCGGTTGACTACCCTAATCTCACCCCAGCGACGGTCAATCGGATTGCTGACCAGCCGAACACCGTTGCAGCGACCGTAGGCCACACCCACTACACCATCGCCCATTTTAGATGCAGTCACCGGCAAGTCGTTAACTGGCTGGCACACGGTGACTGGCGGCTGCGGCACTTCATCATTGATTGCTGCCACTGCCAACCGTTATTATTCCCTGACAGCCACGAATTTATTAATCTCAACTATGACCAAGGAGAGCATATTCCATGAAGAGTAAAGAGCAAATTACCGAGCCGGATTTTCAGAAACTAGTCGCCCTCGTCCTAAACGACCTTGCCCTGCGACGGACCATGCTGGAAAATCGGGAGCAAGAAGTTAACCAGCAGCTCAGCTCACTCGAACGGGACGCTGAACTGGAACAACTGGATGATCAAATTCAGCAGCTCCAACGCGACTACGACCACTACCGGCAGTTTCAAGATCCCGCTTTCAAGTTCAATAGTCAAAGGTACTTTCAAGGACCATCAATGGGGTTGCCCCAGCAACCGTGAGGAGGTTTCACTATGGTTACAGAAGAACCAAGTACGATTTATGACTATCAAAAACTAGTTAATCGTGTTTACCACCACAGCGACTTTGAATTCGTTGGAATTGCTCTCCAGGCGGAATTGTATCCCTACCCAATCAAATGGTGTTTTGTCGCAGGTAACCGCAATGAACGCTTTCGTAAGATAACGCTCCGTCGCGGCTTTGAAATTGCCGGGCTGGTTTTACGAACAGGGAAGCCATTTTATAGCAACGACCTGCCTAAATATACCCTTTCCAGTGCTATGTACACCCCGATCGCTGGGGCCGAAGCACTTACTGCTGCCGCTGCAATTCCCCTTTCATCTAGCACGATGGGGGTTGTGACGGGGGTCCTGCTTGCCGGCTACCGTGACGGCAAGCGACAGGTTAGCCAGGAATCTGTAAAACAACTGCAGGGCTTTATTCATTAGTTAATGTTAAAACGGAGCTGTCAGGCTAACTTAGAACAATCACTGGCACGGACCAGTGGATTGTCCGTAAGCAAATTATTTTGCTCCGTAGCACTAGCCCCTAGACCTCTGAGACGGGGCACACGATATTGTTAAAACATTCAGAACTAAAAGGAGGGCCTGCGGCAAAATATGGCTTTGTCACGGGCCCTCAACGCTTTCCTCTGACTGGCGGATCAATTGCGCTTTCACTACTATTATTATAAGATAAAACTTGAATGTTTAGGGGGAGGAGATTTTCATGCTCGAAAGCATTAACTGGATTCGAGACTATTTTGACCAGTCCCCGGATGCCGTGATGATTTTTCAAAACGACGGACTGGTTTTGAGCAACCGCTTGGCCCAGCACCTGACTAATCAAATTGGGCTTAGTCCTGACTACATTCTCCAAATTGCTAAAAATGCTTGGCAGCAGCACGGCCATAATGACTGCGCGAATTGCCAGATAAAAAGCCGGATGGACTTTGTGGCAGTCCCAATCTCGTCCCGGAACCCTCAAGGACAAAAAATCCATTTTTCACTCGTGTATAAACCACTCGAAAGCAAGAAGGGCGTCTTCGCCCTGATCTTAGAAAATCGCGAACAGCAGCAGCGGCTGACGAAAATTGAAGAGCAACGCCAGCTAAACCAGTATGTAAACCGAGCTCACGAACGGGAACGGCAACGGATTTCCCAGGACCTCCACGATAGCATCGCTCAGGGGGTCTACTCCGCCATCATGGGGGTCAGGCGCTTACACCATGAAGATCTATCCATCCTCCAACGTGCCCAAATCAGCCAGGCAGTCGAAATCCAATTGCAGGAAACCCTGGCAGCGATTAAGGGGATGGCCCTTGACATCCGGCCCTCGGTTCTCGACAGCTTCGGCTTGATTCCGGCCGTTAAGGCCCTCGCCAAACGGTTGCAGGAAAATTCTGGAGTTACGATTAACGTAATTGGCAACGCCAGTACCGACCAGCTGACGACTGACGTCGAGAACGTTCTTTACCGAATCTGCCAGGAAGCCATTAACAATGCTCTGCGGCACGCATCGCCAAACGAAATTAATGTGATTATCACGGACCACCCCCGCTTCATCCAGCTCGAGGTTCTTGACGACGGGCGGGGCTTTGACCCCCAGCAGCACGGCTTTAATGGGCATTCCCTCGGCCTGATGAACATGAATGAACGGGTCGAGGCCCTTAACGGCGCCTTCAGTATTCATTCCAAGCCTAATGCTGGAACAACCATCACGGTGAAATTTCCTTACCAGCAAACAAATTAATTGGAGCGATAATTATGTATAAAGTATTAGTGGCGGATGACCATGCCATCGTCCGTTCGGGGATTTCTTACCTGGTCAACCAGCAACCCGGTTTTACGGTGGTCGACGGTACGGCTAGCGGTACTGACACCTACCTGCGAATCGAACAGGGCGGGATCGATATATTAATCATGGACCTCAGTATGCCTCCTGGCGAAAGCGGCCTAATCACGACCAAGCGGATTCATGATAAATTTCCCAAGGTTAAGATCATCATCCTGTCCATGCACGAGGAACAGGAGTACATCAACCGGGCCATGTCCAACGGTGCCATGTCATACATTTTGAAGAGCTCATCTGACGGTGAGATCCTCACCGCCCTTAAACACGTTGTCAACGGGGAAAACTATCTTGACGCCAATATTCTCATCAGCAAGTCCGACCTCAAGCAAATTAACGCTAGTGGTGCCGACGTAAACTTAAAGGGATATAGCGTCCTCTCCAAGCGGGAAAAAGAAGTCTTCCCACTGGTGGCCCTCGGTTATTCCAACAGAGAGATTTCCGAAAAGCTCTTTATCTCCACGAAGACCGTTGAGGCCCATAAGGCCAACATCTCCCGCAAGCTCCACCTCCATAGCCGGGTTGAGCTGGTTCGGTATGCTATTCACCACCACCTAATTGATTTTTAAGGATTCGGGGATTCCAAATTAGCGGAATCCCCGATTTTATTTCGCTCAGCTCTTTTCTACAATAAAGGAGAAGACTATTTACTCGGAGGGGATTAATCATGGCAAGCAACCTTAGTCAAGACGATGAACTACGGGGAATCCTCAGTGACGTTGCCCGGGGGCGGTTCTCGACCCGGCGGCAAATCAACCCCCAGTCAAACCTCTTTCAAACGACGGCCTATGCGGTCCAAGAAGGCTTAATCATGGGGGCCAAGCTTGATACCTCATTTTCCACCAGCCTGGCAGGCATGGACCTGACTAGTGCCCGACTGACCAGTGCTGGCAAAGCAAAACTCGCTGCTCTGATGCAAACAACAAGTACAAAGGATCATTAATCATGAATGCTGAAGACAAACTCAATCGCGAATACAATAACCAGGCCATCTATACGTCAGGCTTTTACGCGGACCCAGAAGACGACCTTGCCAACCGCAAGAAGCTCTTTGACGCCCTCAAGTCACTAACCGCTAACCAGACTGATACCAGTCCGTTTTCCCTGCAAATCATGGCGACCAACAGTGAAATCAACATCATGCCGCTGGGCTTGCTGGATCTCAACGAACTGAAGGAATATGAACGGGACCAGCGGAGCAAGCATGGGCTTAACCACGCTGATGATAGTCTCCCACTAGTCGTTCAGTACGCGCCCCATACCGAGGATGGCCAGGTCGAAAAGCAGCTGGTGGGTACCGTCCAGGAGTTATTTGGTAATTTTAACCAGCAAATCGAACTAGTTTGGCAAACGGTGCACGGGTTTTTGCAAAAGAACTTCCAAACCCTGACTACCGTTTGCGCTGACCTCATCGCCGATAGCAAGGACGTCAATCGGCAGTATCAAGCTACTTTTGGCAAAATGGCCGCCAGCGAGCGGGAAGAGCAGCTGGGTTTCACTCTGGACGATAGTGAACTCGACCAGTTCTGTCAGTATATGGCCGATATGCACGAAGTCCAAGCCATTGTTTTATCCGCTGGGGCCTTTGCTAACCACGAACTGCTCGGTGACAACTCCTTTACGGAGATGATGAGTGACAATGTCCGCCGCAGCACCGTCTTTTGGGTTCTTGATAATACCTTTTACGAAATTTTCTACTACTTTTTACTCCGCTACCAGGCGCGGCACGAAAAACTCGCCAAGTACCTCAGCCACCAACGGCAAACGCTAATCGTTAATATGCGCAATGATGCCTTTCAGCGGGCCCAGCGGCTCACCGAAACACCACAGCTCAAGGTCGACTTTAATAAGTACCTGACCGACATCTTTATTCCGGTCGCCGAACAGTTAACTGCCGAAATTAACAAGTTTAAGGACTGATTTGATGATTGATGAACGTCTCACCGGCGGACTAGCTGTCATCGTCAGCCAACTACCGCCGTTAATTCAGCGCCTCCTGGACCCTAACAGCGACCAGGCAGCGCGACACACCCGCTATCAGCTGTTTGCGGCTCTTAGTCAATTCACAGCTGAAGACTTGACGGTCGACCAGGTTACGGCTGCTCAGCTTCCAGAACTGTTGTCGCTGGGGGCCAGCACCTGTCCGCCAGCTTTTTTACCCAACCAGCTTACCGTGGGGACAGTAGCCCAACAAAAAGCCGGGGCCTTTGCTGCCAGTTACTTAATGGGACAATTTGTTAACCGCCTCGGCAAGGTCGGCAATCCACCCCAGGTAGTCGAAGAGCTAACTGTTGACGGTGGCGATTTTATGATTGCCCAGTTGCAGCGGCTGCAATTCAACTACAACCAGCACTTCCAAGTTGCTGATTACCTGCTAGACGTCAAGTCTCGAGCAGGTTTGCTCGCAGCAATCACTGCTAAACAAGCGGCAGTACTCGCGAATCTGGGGCCCGACTTGGTCAGCCTGGCCGGGCAGATTGGTCAAACCATTGGTAGCGCGGGAACGATGGTGAACGAACTTGCCACCCTATTTAAGCAGCCTACAACATTGACCACCGCGATCCTGACCGGGCAGTATCCCTTACCCCTTCTCTTTGCTATTGAGGACCACCCTGCCTGGTTCAAGAGCTTCTTCGGTCAGGACCATCGGCCAACTCCGGCGGCCTTTGATCAAGCCTACCAATTTACCATGACGGCCCGGCCAAAGGCAGCAGAGATCATCACGGAAATGCTCAGCCAGGCCCGGCTCGACATTAAGGTCCTGCCCGCCGGTAATGGCCGCAAACAGCTATTGACCCTAGTTAACCAACTGGCGAAGGCGGTGCAGTAATAAATTTGGCGGTTTAATCCGCGCGGGTCAGTATGCCCCATTCAAAAAGAGACTGGTTGAATTTCTTCTTCCAGTCTCTTTTAATAATACTTATTTAACGATGTGCACATCGCCATGAATGTAGTGCTTCCACAGGGCGAACCAGCAGATGACCCCCGTCAAGACGAGCAGGCCAATCCCCAGTTCGTAGCTGCCCGTCCACTGGTAGATGTAACCAATTACCAGCGGCGGGAAAAAGCCACCCAGGCCACCCATAGCACCAACGAAACCAGTGACAGCACCGGTATTACCCTTGGAGATGTATGGAACCATCTTGAAAACAACCCCGTTACCAATTCCGGCGGACAGACCGATCAGGACGATTCCGGCGATGAAGAGGCCTTGACTGTGGAAGCTCAACATAATCCACAGTCCAAAAACAATGATTGCAATAAAGGTCCACTGTAAAAGGCTCATTGGCCGCTTCTTATCTGCTAAGTAGCCACCCACTGGCCGGACCAGTGTGCAGACAAAGGCAAAGAGGGCGGAATAAAGGCCCGCCGTGACCGGGTTAAACTTAAACATTCCCGTCAGGAAAGTAGGCGTCAAATTAGTAAAGGACACAAAGAGACCAAAGGTCAGGAAGTAGAAGAGGGACAGGTACCAGGTCCCGCTATCCTTCGCTACGGATAGCGCCCCCGCAATTGTCTTGCTCTTGTCAACCGGCATTTCCTTACAAAAGATGGCAAACAGGAGTCCAAAAATGATCGTCAGGATAATCAAAAAGTAGTATACAGCATCAAAACCAGCCGTCTTAGAAATGTATGGCAGGGTCATCGCCGCGACGGCATTCCCTATGTTCCCCATCGAAACGATTCCCAGCGCCAGTCCCTGCTGCTCAGCGGGGAACCATACAGAGGCATAGGAAACCCCTACGGCAAAGGAGGTCCCGGACATCCCGACCAGCAGGGCCGCAAACAGGAGCATCCCAAAGGAATGAACGTGGGGAATCATCAGTAGTGGAATGAGAATGAAGGCCATCAAAATCAGGTAAACCTTCTTCCCACCATAGCGGTCAGATAAAATCCCCACTGGGATCCGCATAATCGAACCCAGCAAGACCGGCGTCGCTAACAGAAGTGTCCGCTCAGCCACGGACAAATGAAACATCTGAGCCACTTGTGACGCCAACGGGGCAAAGTTTGACCAGGACATGAAACAAACAATCATTGCCAAGGTTGAAAGAATAAGTGCTGTATACGCATTGGCACGGCTGCCATGAGCAACATTTTTAACATTAGACATATAATCAGTCCTCCTCCAAAAGTAAACTTGCAAAACGGTTAGTGGTTAGCCGCCACTAACCGGCGGAATAATTGCAACTTCATCTGTGGGCGTCAACGTTACCGTCGCCGCATCCACAAATTCCTGGTTAACCGCCAGTCGCGAGTTATTCAGGGTCGGCCCAAGCGTCGGGTCCTGCTTGGCCACTTGATCAAAGAGGTCAGCCACCTTCACTGGTGAAGACACCCTGACCGTCACGGTCGGTCCTAACCGATCCTGGAGAAATGCGAATAATTTAACCGTTATTTCCATCAGTTTCCCCACCTTACCTTATCAGTATCGTACTCCTTTTTCCAAATTGGTACCGTCTGCTTTAAAGTATCAATCACGTACTGGCACCATTTAAACGCCTCCGCGCGGTGTGGGGCGGCCACCCCGACAAAGACGGCGATGTCAGTCAGTGCTAACTGACCAGTCCGGTGGACAACCACGACCCGGCCCCCCTGCGCTTCAATCGGCTGGGCAATCTTTTCTAATTGCCGTTCCGCCATCCCATGGTAGGCAGTGTAGTCAATTCGCTTTGTTTCAATACTGCCCGTCCATTGGCGAATCGTACCAACGAACATATCAATGCCGCCAAACTGGGGATCGACCAGTTTTTGGTACAAGGGCGCGACCTCAATCGGCGCATCGCTGATCCGTAAATAGTACAAACTCAATCACCCGCTTTCAACACTCCCATTATGCCAAAAAAACGGGCAACTTAGAATCGGTTAATTCCCTAATAATCGTCCCGGATTCCCGGTGCTATACTACAATAAGTAACGAAAGGATGAAGACGAATATGCGGGAATTAATATTATACTCAACCCTGTTTGGACATAACCTTGAACTCAGCCAACTAATTGCTGAGCACTGCCCGCAAATGACCCGATGCGGACTAGCTGAAACCAGTGCTGCCGCCTTGGCTAACTGCAACCGTCTGGTTCTCTGTCCGTGCACGTATGGCGACGGTTACTTAACACCGCTGGAAGAACAGTTTTTCCACCAGGTCCAGGGAATGCCCCTCCCGCACTTATCCTACTTGGTGGTCGGAGCCGGTGATCTGGATTATGGTCACGCCGCTTTTGCCCGAGCCGTCTTAATTTTTGACCGGGCCCTGCATGACCAGGGGGCCCGGCGGCTGGGAGCACCCATCAGAGTTGACTATGAAGAAACTGCCAGTGGAGCTCGGCAGGCGGTCGCCCAACTCAAGCGAGCAAGGAAGGAGCCCGAGCATGGCTAAGCGTTCACCACGGTTAATTTTACTCAGCACCATAATCCTGGTCCCCCTCCTAGCGGTAATTGCCCTCGGGTGTGGGCGGATCAGCCTTAGCCCGGTTGAAATCTGGACCGGTTTGACCCAACCGTCCCGCAACCCGGCGATTACCAATATTCTCTACACGATCCGGCTGCCCCGAATCTTCGGCGCTTTGCTAATCGGGGCCGGCCTAGCAGCGGCTGGGAGTGCCTTTCAAAGTGTCTTTCAAAATCCGCTCGTCTCCCCAGATATCCTCGGGGTCTCTTACGGGGCGGCAGTCGGTGCAGCAATCGCCATCCTGGCCGGCGGTGGGATCTGGCCGACTCAACTAGGGGCTTTTGCCGGCGGCATTATCGCCGTCGTCATCACCCTGTTTGTCGCCCGGATCCTGGGGCAGCGGGGAATGCTGATCCTGGTGCTTTCTGGAATCGTCATCTCCGGCTTCATGCAGGCCATCCTCGGGCTGTTAAAATACATTGCCGACCCCGACTCTCAGTTGCAAAGCATCGTCTACTGGCAGCTCGGCAGCCTTGCCAAGGTTGACCTGCCCAGCATTGCGGCCACTCTGCCAGCGCTACTGATTGGGGGTATTACCTTGGGCTTGCTCCGCTGGCACCTGACTGTCCTCTCGCTCGGCGACCACCTGGCAACCAGCACAGGACTCAACGTCCGGCTGGAGCGCCTGCTAGTCATCGTCGCGGGTACCCTGCTCACGGCGGCGACCGTCTGCCTTAGCGGGAACATCGGCTGGGTCGGCCTGGTTATCCCCCATATGGCCCGGCGGCTCGTTGGCACTGATGAACGGTATGCCCTGCCCCTCTCTGCACTAGTGGGAGCCCTCTTCTTACTCCTTATCGATACCCTAGCCCGAACCATCTCTGCTGGGGAAATTCCCCTTAGCATCCTCACCGGTTTTGTCGGCGCTCCCCTGTTTATTTACCTCCTCGTCAGAAAGAAGGCCCAGTATCCATGAACCTGCTCAGTGTTAACCAACTTAGTTTTGCCTATCCGGGCCAAGTCCCCATCTTTAAGCGTGTTTCGTTTAACATTCGGGCCGGCGAAATTTTAACCCTGCTCGGCCCGAATGGAGTGGGAAAATCAACCCTATTGCGTTGCCTGCTCGGCTTAGTCCCCCCTGCTAGCGGGAATATCACCCTCGCTTCAACACCCCTCGACCGGTTAAGCCGCCAGGAGATCGCCCACCACCTGGCCTATGTTCCTCAGGATTACCATGCCGCATCCACACTGTCCGTTCAGGACTACCTCTTAACTGCGCGGGCCGCCTACCTCAGGCCCTTTCAAACCCCTGGTCCCACGGAGATAGCCCTCGTCCAGCACTATCTCCAGCGTTTCCGGCTGGCTGACCTGGCCACGATCCCTTTTGTCAGCTTATCTGGTGGGCAACAACAACTGATTGCCATCATTCACGGACTTGTGCAGCAACCTCGGGTTCTGGTTCTAGACGAACCAATGGCGGCCCTCGACCTTGGCCGGCAGGCGGAGCTGATTACCCTCTTCAAAAAAATAGCGGCCAAGGGGATGGCAATTATCCTTACCACCCACCTCCCAGATCACGCCTTTATGCTTGGCGGGCAAGTCGGCCTCTTCACGAATGACCAGCAGGTTGTCGTCGGCAGTCAGGATGCCCTGCTGACCCAGGAAAAATTAACAGCTGTTTATCAGACGCCACTTAGCGTTGTCTACCTGCCAAAACTGGGCCGGTATTCTTGCCAGCTGGCCTTATCAACAAACAAAAGCACGGATTAGGAAAACCGGTGAAGGATTCTTAATCCGTGCTTTAATTAGGGCTTAATTTTCGCCCGCTAAAATCTGTTGGGCTTGGTGTTTCGATAATTGATAGTGGTAACAGCGGGCGTAGAAGTCCTGTGTCTGCTTAACCATGTCAATTCCCTTCATCTGGGCCGGGTGCAGCTTCTGCGCCGCCCACAACACCTGCAGTGCTTCTTCTGCACTGTAACGATCCCAAGGGAACGTACCTTGAGGATTCCCATAAACCCGGCCTTGCTTAACCGCCGTTAGCTGACGGAGCTGCGGGTCCCTCTTTAAAGCACGCCGGGCCGCCTGGTTAGAGCTGCTGCCAACAATGATCACGTCCGGATTAGCCTTGACTAGTTCTTCCGCCGTCACGGTAACCTGGTTGCCCCGCCTGGTGATCGCGTTCTGCCCGCCCGCGATCTTAATCCACTGGTCAACGATTGTGTGTCGGCCATCAACCTTTGTCAAGTCAGCAGAATTGACAAAGTGAACCACCGTTGGGCGCTGCTGGATCCCTTCTAAACGGCGGTTGACCAGCTTGATGTTGCTATCTAGTTCCTGGTTATACTGTCGAGCAAGTTGGGGTGCCCGGCCGCCAAGAATCGTGGCCGTTAGGGTTACGGACCGTTTCAGACCGGCAAAATCAGTGTACATTGCGTTCACGGTTGGCAGTTTAGCCTGTCGGGCCGTTTTAACCTGGGCCGGATCCGCGGCGATTACCACATCCGGCTTCGTCTTTAGCAGTTCCTCAACTTGAATCTGGTTACCAGCAAAGGGCGCCGTCACCTTTTTGATCCCCGGGTCAACGGTTGTAAACCAGGATTGTTTCTTAATTAATGGGGTTGTGGCCACCAGCTTTTTTTGCCCGTCTAATAGCAAAACGACCTGGTTATTGGCGTGCCACAGGTCAGCCAGCCGTCGGACATGGCGTGGAATACGAACCGTCTGCCCGTCCATATCCTTAACCGTCCGGGTCGAACTTGCCTTGACAGCGGGACTAGCCAGCAAAAGGGCGAGCGCTGCTAGCAGGGCCCCCCAGCATCTTTTTTTCATCACATTCAACTCCTTCTCCTTTATCATACTATTTTGCGCGTTAAAAGATAATCAGGTTTTTCATCAATATCCCTAATTCTATTTGCCGCCGGTCTTTCTTATAATGGGGCTAGAATGGAGGACGATCATGAAACCACACCAGTATGACTTTAAGGAAGCAGCCTACCACCGTCTCAAACAGGATCAGGCTTTTCAAAACGTTTTTGATTTCCCCGACTTCGTTGAAATGCGGCCGGTCATCCGGGAGGCTGTCCAAACGATCGCCCGGCAAGGCGTTGACCACCCTGTACTGCCGGTCCAAGTAGAGCGGCTGACTATCGAACTTGAGCGCCAATTAGAACGGGAAACTCGTAAGTACCAATCCCAGGGTGGGGTCTATCCCAATCAAAAAAATGAATTGGGTAACTTGACCCGTCTTTATACCCGACTGCTCCAGGCAATCAGCCAGCGTCCTATCATTGACCAGGAAATCGAAGACATTATTTACGCCGTCAACCAGACCCGACTGAGCCTCAGCAAACTGCCGCCCCTGGTCGGGAGTGGAAAGCTGTACGAAGATGGCCACGACCGGGAATTAAGGCCGCATACCTTCTACTACCTGATTGCTCAGCACCTGGTCCGCCCCTACTTAATCGATCAGGCAGGTGCCATGGTTCCCCAAAACGTCAATAAGGAGGGCCGCCAACTAGTCGCCCGACTAACCGTCTATGCCTACCGGGACTGGGATGCCTACCTGACCCACCAGTACGATGAGCAGCATAACATTAAAAACCGGCGCGGATTGACCAGCCGGGAATATTACAACCAGCTTGAAACCAATGAGCTGAAATACGTCGACCACGCCTATGCCGACGTCCTTGCGGATTGCTTTACCGACTTCACCCACCTGGTTGTTCCCAACTACCTGGACCACGTCGACATTATGACGACCAACCTCGACGAACTGTTTAGCCATGCTCCCCTCCTCCGGATCAAGTTTGGGCAGCTCGTAGACCAGCACTTCCTAGTCGATGATCAGGGCCGCGAACACATCCTAGACGCCCCGGTCAAAGACATTCGTCAAAAGTACCAATACTACCGTGAACACTTTAGTTAGGAGAATGAAAAATGCATCCTGAAATCCGCCCCGAGATGAAACTGGGAATGAAGGAATTTGAAAATACCATGTTCATGCTGACAACTGCGCCGACCGAACTCAATATTGACCGCTTCGCTATCCAAGGCGACCTGTACCCCCAGCGGTTAGATGACGTGGCTTGGGCGCTGCCGGCCTACCTCGCAAGCGACTTCAGTCTCTTCTTCGTTTTTGCTCCCAATGTTGGCGGCCGTTGGGCCATTTCTTGTTCCCAGGCAACGGTCACTGCTGACCGGCAGGTAACCGCAATGAGTGAAACCGTACCGACGGGGATGGGATTAAACGCGGTCAACGAATTAAGTCCCAGCGGCGCGGTCGAACTAGTGGCCTACCTCAAAACGTTAGAGGTTAACCACCTGGGCTATTTTGACGAGCACATCGCTGAACACTTTCGGCCTTGAAACCGGCTTCCACAATGAACAAAAACTGCTTAAAAAATATCTGGCCTAACTAGCAAAGCCGGACGGTGAATCTGCAATTGATCCATCGTCCGGCTCTTCATATTAAGGCGTTCCATAGTTTCTTCCCAAACTCGCCTATTTTTAATTAACAGCGCCCTCCGGTAAACAATTGGCTGCCCCCATCGCTTACTGCCCTTCAAAGAACTGGTAAAGGTATTCCCGATAAGCAAAGGCCATGATCACATTGCGCAGCATTTGCTTTTGCTTGGTCTGCTCATGCCCCACCCGTTCTAACTGGTCCTGCTGGCCAAAGACGTACCGGGAAACGTTGCCCAGCTCCTCAGCAAAGTAATTATAGGCCACCCTGGTCTGGTAGCTTTCGCGCTGGATTTGAATCGCCTTGTACAAGTTGCTCTGCTCCAGGACGTTTTTTGCGACCACAATAAACAGCAGCTGGGCAATCTGCTCGCGCCGGTACAGTTTCTTCTGCGGCCGGGTCACCAACTGGTGCTTAACGTAATTGCTAACCATCGAGCTGGTGACCTTGACGCTCGGAAAGGGCGCCACGCATTTTTGCAGGTAGGTCACGACCTGGTTCAAGTAGAGCCCCATGTCTGGCAGCTCCTGGTACGGCGGCAGGTTAAATTTTTCATTGACTTCGTCTGCACTCATTCGGCTATTCCTCCTGGGTCCCATTTTACCGATTCGCCAGTTTCGGTGTCAACAGCGCTCTTAACGATAAGTTTTTTAAAAACCGTTGACAAGTTTTGCTAAAATGGCTATGCTGTTAAAAATAATTACCAATGGGAGATCAACAAGATGATAGTTAAAATTATTACGGACTCTGGTGCCAATTCGTTTGAACCGCTGATTGGCGGAGTTCCGCACCGCAGCGTTCCCCTGACCCTAATCGTCAACGGCCAGTCATGGTCAGACGACCCCCAATTAGACCTGGCCAACTTCCAGCAAGCGCTTAAAAACACCAAGACGGCCACATCCTCGGCCTGCCCAAGCGTGGGGGCCTGGCTCCAGTCCTTTGCCGGCGCAGACCAGGTATACGTCCTGACTATTACCAGTGCCCTGTCCGGCAGCTACAACTCCGCCGTGCAGGCCGCAAAGCTATACCTGGCGGACCACCCCGAAACCAAGATTCACGTCTTCGACACCAAGTCGGCCGGTCCCCAGGTCAGGCTGCTCGCTTCCCAGCTGGCAATTCTCATCAACCACCAGTACCCCTTTGACGAAATTATCCAGCTCATGAACCAGCAGATCCAGCAGACCGACCTGCTCTTCGTCCTCGCGGAACTCGACAACCTCGCCAATAACGGCCGAGTGAGTCCGGCAATTGCCAAGCTGACCCACCTGCTCAACCTCTATGTCTACGGCACCGCCAGTGATGTGGGGGCATTTAAGCTGCTCGGCAAACTGCGGGGCGGCAAACGAATGCTGCATAAGATCGTTACGGTCATGGAAAAGCAGGGCTACATCGGCGGCCGGGTCTTCATTGACCACGTTGACTGCCGGGAAAAAGCGGCGCGCTTAGCGAGTGCGATTAGCGCCCGCTACCCCAACGCCATCATTAACATCACAGCCTGCGGGGCCCTGTGTTCCTACTACGCGGAAAGCGGCGGTTTAATGATCGGCTTTGAAAAATAGTCCGGTAATACGCAAACGAGGAGGCTGGGAGAAAACGTTTTTTCTCACCAGCCTCTTGCTAGTTCTTAACTATTACTAAGATAACGTGGAAAACCTACAGGCTAACTTCGTGTCGTAACCACAAGGCTATTTGCCTACGAACGATCGCCGGCCCGTTCCGTGCCAACTATCGTTCTAGGTTAGCCACACGCCTTGTCGAGGAGGTTATTTCCCACTCTCTCGTTTCATTGATAACCGTCACGGACCAGCAAGGCGGTTAATTCCGGCCCTGGTCAGCCAGCAGACTGAAATCGCCCGCTGGTTATCAGACGAACCACTAGCAATCACGATGTGGCGGCTCTCCCATGGATTATTGATGTGCCCCCAGATGACAATATCACCATACTGGGGGATGTACTCATTATCACCCTGGTAGATCAGCCGGTAGCCGTTCTGCAACAGGTACGGCGTAATGTTGCTCGTGGCGTAAACGTACGCGGGTGCCGTCGCCCCGGCCGCTTGCAGGGCGGCCGTCATCGAACCGGAACAATCCGCGGTCCCGTCACTGCCGTTGCGGGCGCCGCGCTGGGAATAGGTTAGCCTTCCTTCGTGTTCCACAAACCAGTTGATGATTCGGGCTGAGAACTGACCGTTCGTCATCCGGCCGTCCGCACCAAAGTAGACCCCATCTACCCACCGGTTTGTCACTGGCTGGCGGGTTGTCGGGTCAAAGTAGTAGGTGTTTCCCGCAAAGCGCTGAATCCCCCGTGGGTCGGCCACCGCCGCTGGAATATAGAACGGGGCGGCGTACCAGTCGGTATAGTGACCATTTCCGCCCTGGTCATCGCTGTAACGATGGATCAGCTGGATCGTTTGCCCATACATATTAGCCGGAATCGCAAACGACGCGGCAAAACCGGCCTGGTCATTTCCCAGGATTGCCGGGAAGCTGGCTGTGACGTCAGGGCGCGCAGTCAGGTCGGTCAGCCGCCAGCGCTTCAGCTCACTCCCGTTTTGCCCAAGTGCAATCAGGTACTGGTAGGGTTTGCCGGCGGTTTGGTCACTAATGTGCCAACCAGCAAGCTGCAATGTAGTCGGTGTAACAACCAGCTGATCGAGGTAGCCAGCACTGTTTGAATAAATCGGACTGGCTTGGTCAGAAGCGTTGCCGTTCCCCGCCGGGTCATCGGTAAAGCGGACCAGCACCTGCATTTGCTGGCCGACCTTGGCCGGGTCAAAGTGAACAACGGTGTTGAAGCCACTATTCAGGCTGTTAAAGGTCTGCGGGTAAAGGCGGGCAATATCAGGCCGGGCCGTTAAGGTCAGCTGACTCCGGCCAATCTCGCGGCCATCGCTAAGCACGATCACGTAGGCATATGGTCTTGCCGGTGCGCTGCTATCAACGGCCCAGCCAGCAAGCCGCAGGCCCGCAGCCGTCATTTGAAGCTGGTCAAAGTAAAAACTGCGCCGATTTGCTAGCGGCAAGCTGAGCCACTCATCGGTGTACTGGCCGTCCCCGCCGTTGCCGTTCGGGTCAGCCGACGTTGAATAGCGGCTGACTACTGAATACTGGTGCTGGGGGTCCAGGTGCCAGTTTGTCAAGTCAAAACTACCGCTAAAGCCAGACCGGGCCGCCGTCGTAATTGCCGGAAAGGCCCGGGCAACGTCGGGCCGCGCGACCGGCTGGCTCATCGTTACGGCCACCTGGCGGCCAGCCGTATTATCAAACAGGATCAGGTAGTGGTTGCTTTCAAAGCGGGTAATATCATTGGCGTGCCAGCCGGTCACCTTGAGCTGGTGCCCGTTGGACCAGTCAAAGCCATCCAGGTGCGCCAGATTTTCCGTGGGGCCGGCAAACGGTGGAAACCAGTAATCAACATAGTCACTGTTGCCGTCCGCACTGCCGCTGTAACGGCTAATCAACTGCAGCTGGTGGTTAAAATTGAGCCGGTTGGCCTGAAAGCCGGCCCGAAAACCCGCGTTAGCCGCGTTGTTAATCAGGGGAAACGCGCGGGCAACGTCAGGACGGGTGAGGCTGGTGACTTCAATTCGCCCAAGCTCCTGATTATTTGCGGTCCGGTCAAGCAGAATTAAGTAGTGGTGCCCGCGGCCACTGGCCCGATTAGCGGCGTGCCAGCCGCTGGCCACCAGCTGGCCATCGACCACGCTGATGTTATCGAGGTTCGCAACGTTCTCCTGCCCCAGGCGGACTGGCGGAAACCAGTAGTCAACGTAGTCGCTGTTGCCGTCCGCCGATGAGGTATAGCGGCTAATGATGGTTAACTCGGCACCGCGGCTCACCACCCCGGCCGTTAACGTCAACCGGTCGGCAAATCCGGAATCCCCCGCATTAACGATTCCCGGGAAGGCCCGCGCAACGTCAGGACGGGCAACGCTATCGACCTTAATCCGCCCCAATTCACGGTTGTAGTCGCTGGAATCCAGCACGATGAGGTAATGATTGGGCTTGTCCGCCGCTAGGTTGGTTGCGTGCCAGCCGGTAATAGTCAGCTGGTTAGCACTCAGCTGAACCTGATCCAAGTGCGCCGCGTTGCTTGAATCGATTTTAACGGGCGCAAACCAGTAGTCGACCGGGTTACCGTTGCCCGCCGGATCATCGGTATAGCGGCTCACCACTTGGATGGCGTCACCATGCGCAATTGCGGCCGGAGTCAGTGCCAACTGGGCCTGAAAGCCCGCGTTAGCTGCTCCGTATACATCGTGGACCCGTGCCACATCGGGCCGCGCCACCGGGGACTGCACTTGACCCCGGCTGAGTTCCCGCTGGGCTGTTTGGTCATAGGCAATCAGCCAGTGGTTCGGCCGGTTTACTGCCGCATTGGTCGCGTGCCAGCCGCTGACGTCCAGTTGCCCCTGCTGGGTTAACTGAACCGAATCCAGGGCCGCGTAGTTGCCCTGATCCGCTTTATTATAACTGCTATCTTCAGTTTGCGGGGCAGGCTGGGCAGCCACGCTAGTCTGCGTGGTCGCCTGCTGGGCCGACGTTACCGTGTCAGCAGAAGCCGTTGTGCTGCTCCCAATTTGAATTCCGAGCGCGAGGGCAAAGAGCGTGGCCGTAACCCAGAGCTTCCCCCGCTTATACATCTTTTTATGTTCTTTCATTTTACTCTCCCCCTTAACCAACAATCGACCGGGTTACCTGGGCCAACTGTTCAATTACCACCCGCGCGTTTGCCAGTGGCTTGCCTTCCGTGTAAATCGCAATCGTGTACTTGTCCGGAATGTAGCCAATGCTGCTGACGTTCCAGGCATACGGGTTGTCGATATAGTTCCAGCCGTCCTTGATGTAGAAGTTGCTGCTGCCAGCAGAAATCCCCCAGTTTTGGGCTGGCGACACGGTGTTCATCAGGTACTTAATGTAGTTGCGGGAACCGTCGTTCAGGTAGTCCGAGTGCGGCTTTAAGAAAATTTCGTTGAGTACTTTCAACTGGTCGGCGGCCGTCGTTACCGTCCAGCCCCAGTGCTCGCCGGTGTAGGAAGAGTTCATCCCCAACGCACGGAAGATGGCGTTAATCCCGCCGTTACCGCCGAGGTAATTAGCAGTAATCGTTGAGGTGGCGTTGTTGTCGCTATAACGAATCATCCGCTGCGCCAGGTCCTGCTGGTAGCCGTTGAGGTTGCCGCCGGTATTGTGCATCAGGAGCGACAAAATGCTGACCTTAACCGAGCTGGCCGTAATGAACTGGTGTCCCGGTGCGTTAGTCCACGAGATCACCTGGCCCGTGGACGGCAGCTGAATGGCGATGTCGACCGGGGCACCAAAGTTATTGATGATTTGGCTCCAAGCCGCAACTAACCGCTGGGTGTAACTGTTGACATCCACTGGTCCCGACCAGTAGTCGGTATACTCCCGGTTGCCGGCCGCATCGGTGCTGTAGCGGTGAATAATCCGGACGACATGGTGCTGCATCTGGTCAGGGATTGTGAACCCGATCTGGAAACCAGAGTGGTCGCTATTGTAAATCGCCGGAAAGGCCCGGCCAACGTCAGCCCGCTCACGGCTCGCATCGGGAACACTAACCCGGTACAATTCCTGCCCGCTTTGGGCATCGAGGAAGATGAGGTACTGGTACTTTTGGTTTACGGACGTGTTAGCAGCGTGCCAGCCGCTGACGTACATCCCGCTCCCATTGACATTGATCGTATCAAAGTTGCCGACGTTAGCAGCATAGCCCTGGCTCCACTGGTCGCTGGCGTTCCCGTTGCCAGCTTGATCGTCGGTAAAGCGCAGGATCACTTGCAGGTTGCCGGTCACCATTGCGGGGTCCAAATTAACCACGTCGTCAAAGCCGCTGTACAGGCTCCCGAAGGTCGTCCGGTAGAGTTTTTGAATATCGGGCCGCGCGCGGAGGGTCAGCTGTTTTCTGGCCACCTCCTTGCCATCGTTCATTACGATCGCGTAGGCGTACTGCCGGTCACTGTGCTTTGCGTCGATCATCCACCCGGCGACGTGGAGACCGTCACTAGTCATCTTAATATTATCCAGCCAGGAAGCCCGCTGGTCGAGCGTCACCGGTGCAAACCAGTAGTCGGTGTATTGACCGCCGCCACCGTTTCCGGCACTGCTGGTGGAGTAGCGGCTCACCACTGAATAGCTGTGGCCCGCTGGCAGGGAAGCGGCCGCGAGATCAAAGCTCCCGGTAAATCCAGCACGGGCGGCCGTCACAACATTCGGCAGGCTCCTCGCCACGTCCGGACGGTTGGCGGTAACCGCGGTCGTAACGGCAACCTGGCGCTGAGTGGTATTATCAAAGAGGATTAGAAAGTGATTGTTTTCCAAGTGGGAAATATCATTGGCGTGCCAGCCGACCACTTTCAGCTGGTGCCCGTCGGATAGGTCAAAGCCATCCAGTTAGCCCTGGTTCGTTTCGTTGCCGCAAATCGGGTTAAACCAGTAGTCAACGTAGTCGCTGTTGCCAGCCGCGCTGCCGGAGTAGCGGCTAATCGCCTGCAGCTGGTGGCTGAAATTCATGTTCGCCGTGCTGAGCTGGACCGAAAATCCGGCCTGACCCGCATTGCTGACCAACGGGTAGACCTTCGCAACGTCGGGCCGGGCGACCGCCGCGTTGACTTTAACCCGGCCAACCTCTTGCCCAGTCGTCCGGTCAAGCACGATTACCCAATGGTACGGCCGGCTAACGGCCGCATTGGTTGCGTGCCAGCCGCTTAGCTGCAATTGCCCCTTAGCAACACTGACCCCGTCAAGATTGGCAGCGTTTTGCTGCCCCAAAGCAAGCGGACTGAACCAGTAGTCAAGGTAGTCGCTATTGCCATCCGCACTGCCGGAGTAGCGGCTGATGACCGTCAGGGTATCCCCGCGGGCAATCACGTCGTTTGGCAAGGTAATTTGGGCGCGGAACCCGGACCGGTCTGCGTTCATGATCCCGGGGTAGACCCGCCCTAAGTCTGGGCGCGCACAAGGCGCCACCTTGATTCGCGTAAGTTCCCGGTTATGGTCGCTGCTGTCGAGAACAATAATGTAATGGTTGGCCTTGTTGGCCGCCTGGTTGCTGGCGTGCCAGCCGGTTAGCGTTAACTGGCCATCGCTCAGCGTCACCTGATCCAGCCAGGCAACATTTTGCCGGTCCAGCGCAAAGGGACTGAACCAGTAATCAACGTAGTCCCGGTTGCCGGCCGCATCGCGACTAAACCGGCTGATAATAGAAATCGAGTCGCCGCGGGCAATCGGGTCAGCGCCCAGGGCCAGCTGACCTTGGAAACCGGACTGCCCGGCATTATAAACATCGTGGTGCACCCGGGCAACATCCGGGCGGCTAGCGGGCGTGGTAACCTGAACCCGGCTAAGCTCGGTGTGAGTCGTCTGGTCGTAAGCAATCAGCCAGTGGTTAGGCCGGTCAAGGGAGGCGTTCGTAGCGTGCCAGCCGCTAACTTCTACCCCCCCCCCAGATTGTTCAGCTTTACACTATCTAGGTTTGCGTAGTTGCCCTGGTCCTGGTGGTCATAACTAACCGCCGTGGCGGTTGGCTGATCAGTAGTGGACGTGCTTAGTTTGCTAGTGGTCGCCCCAGCAGGCGCCTGGTCCACGACGGCGGTCGCTAGCGGCTGCTGAACGCCCGTATCGGCGGCAGCACTGTCGCTGCCAGCCGCGATTCCCCACGCCAGTGCCAGGATGGTCGCGGTTAACCACAATTTTCCCTTCTTATATAGTTTTTTATGCTCTTTAGTCATTTAATAATCCCCCAATTTTAAACTTTCTCGTCAATTCTACTATACGAGCTTGGTTTGCGGCACCGTTTTCATTAATCTGCTGATTGTTTCAGTTAACGACTGAAAACGGCCCCCCGAAGTTGGCGTTAACCGTCTTCGGGAGGCCGCTTTGCAGGTCCTCTAATTTAAATTAGTAGTTTCAAGTCTGCCTAGCCCAACGTTGGAATGTCCAGCTCACTCAGCTGCTCAACGATGGCGTTCTTTTGCTCCTCGGTCAGGTCATCGAGGAAGGCCGTCCCAATAACGATATCCAATGGATCGACCCGGGCCGCCTTGATTTCTGCCGTCACCGCGGGGGTTAATTGCTGGTGCCGCTGGACTTCATCAATTACCGATACTCGCTGGTCGCGCTCGGCCATCGTCAGGCCGCGGCGGACAAACAAGCGCAGGCCCGGAACTAACTCCCGCAGTGCGGCCCGCCACTGCTCCCGGTCCGCCGGATTCGTCCAGGTATAGCCCTGAGCGGCCAGCTCCCGTTCCAAGGCTGCCTGGTTGTCGTCAAATGACTGAATAAACTGGTGATTAAACAGGCGGCGCACCCGGGAGGTCCACTGCAAAGCATCCGCTCGCGGCACGTGTGCGTTTTGTTCAAGGCTCTGCTGGTACTTCTGAACCGCCAGGACATCTTCCTGGTAGCCAGAAAGCCGGTACTTCAGCAGCTGGTCCTTATTCGGCAGATAAAAGGGCAGGCCCAGCTGGTCAGTCAGCAGGTTTTGCTGCAATTCCTGACGGTAAATCGCCGGATGGATAATTGATACATCGCCACCGACCTCGTCAATGATGAAGGCCGGATCCTGGTCACCACGATGGGCCTCAAACCAGTCCGCCATGCGGTGGGGACCGGCCGGCAGCTGGGGATTCTGCTTCAGGATCATCCGGTAGGCCTGGTCGCAGGAAATCAGTCCGTAGAGGTTGGCAAAGGCCGCGCAGTAACTGGCGAGCAGCTGCTCCGTATCCGCATCAAAAATGGGCAGGCTCAGCTGGTCCGGCCTGAAGAAATTAGCAAAGTCCAAATTGTCCAGAATGCTGCTCTCCTCCAGTTCCGGGTCCATGAGCTGGTAGGTCAGTGCTTCCTTATTTTCCTTCAGCTCCGTAGCGCTTAGCAGGCCCTGGTCATGGATATACTGGAAGAACTTCTTTAAGGCCGTCCGCACCTGGCGCATTTCATTAAAGGTCGCCCCGTGGGCCAGCGGTGTCTCCAAGTCAGTGGCGGTCGAGCCATAGATGGTCCCGAGCTGGTAGGCAACAATGCTGTTGAGGAAGAATTCCAGCCGCTCCTGGTGGCGGTGCATGGTCTTGGCGCTTAGCCCGTCTGGGTTGGCCGTAACGAAGGCATCAATTAACAGCTGGTTTAATTCACCAATCCGCGCCACGTTTTTTTCGTAATCCGTTTCGGGAATTTTACTGCGGTGGTCTTCAATGTAGCGAAGCTGGTTGGCCGCGTTTTGCAGGCGGCGGTCCGTACCTGCCGGCTGGGCGGCTGGCGTTATGCTCTCTTGCCATGCTGGCAAATTGGTAAAGATCACCTTCTTGGTCAGGGAATTATCTTCAGTGACCGCACGCTTTAACTGCTGCGCCAGGCTCGCCAGTGTTTGCCGGTCCCGACCGCCAACCAGCGGCTTGTTATCCCGGATTGCCTGGGTCAGGTTGCCGACCACCCCGCGGTTGATCGTCCGGTTAATTTCCCACGGTCCCGCCTGCCTCAGGTACTGGCGAATCTGCTGGTTCGTCAACCCCAAGCGGTGGAGCTGGTTGCTTAGCTGCTCCTCAAAGAGCTCCTGCAGGCGCGGGTAGTCATGCGCATAAACGTTTGGCAGGACCACCAGCAGGTCCGCAGCATCATTAATGAAGGCAACCTGCCGGTGGTGCTGGACGGAAAAGTAGGTCACGTGCCAGGAATACAGCGGGTTGGCAAGGGCCGCGGCCTTAGCTGCCGCCGGATCCTTGACCGGTGGGTAATTGCGAAAGACCGACTGGGCCTTAGCGGTGACGTTAATATACATAAAGTGATGTTCCCCCTCATTTAATCGTACTGGTACCGTTTTCGTTTATACCAGAATAAAGCATTGGGCCGCTTTCGGCAAGCCGACGCTGGTGTCCATTTTCCCTAAAGCCCCACCAGGTACTGCCCGTCTTGGAGCAGGAATTCCTTAAATAGCGGGAAGGCAAACTTAACCTGGCCGAAACCAGCCGTGGTGATGATCTGACTATCGATTAACCGCCGCCGGTACACCCCAATGTAGCCAGGCTTTTTATCCAATACCCTACCCAGGTAGGTCGTAGAAACCGGATAGTCTGGCGCCTTCGCCATCGCAATGACAAACTGCTGGTCGACCGTCGACAGCTCTTCCAGCATCTTGCTATACGCGTTGCGGCTTAACTGCGCCTGGTATTCAGGCAGCACCTCATCAACCGTCTGCTCGGTAATGTGTTCGGCTGGTGCCCGCCAGAGCAGGAAGCCCAGCAGCTGAAAGGCATAGGCATAACCATCGGCCAGCAACGCAGCCCGCCGGACAGTTGCGGGCGCAATCTGCGGGTCCCGCTTGCTAAGCTCCCGCTGGTACTGGGCACGGATGTCAAAGTAATTTAACGGCAACAGGTCCACGCGGCCGCTCCGCAGGAGGAAGGTCAAAACATGGTTGTTTTGCAGCTCCTGAACATTCTTGGGGAGTCCGGTCATGATAATGCTGATCGGCAGGCCCTGACTAATCATTACCTGGTAAACCGATGCCAGCTCCACCATCCCCGGTGTATCCTGCGCCTCGTCAATCATTACCAACACGTGCTGGCCCTCCCGTTTGAGGATTTGCAGCATTTGCATCAATAAATACTGGTAGTTCGACGTCTGCCCGTTGCTGAGGTCAAACTTCACTCCAACCCCACCAATACTAATATCGACACCAGCAATTCCGTTAAAGAGCTTTTGCACCCGGCTCGTCGTCTGCTGGTAAAGCAGTTCCGTTAGCCGGCTCACCATGTTATCACCAATGATAAGGTGGATTGCTAGCCAGTGCGGATCCTCAGCAAGACGCTTCCCAACCGCGTTCATAAAGACTGTCTTGCCAACCCCTCGCACCCCGTAAACCAGGGTAGTTCGGTAAGGAGTATTCATTGCTTTAATATCATCAACAAGGGTCTCCAAAGTTCGCTCACGGTCTAATAGTACCGTTGGCTGCATTCCGAAACTCGGGTTAAAAGGATTGTTCATTCGGCCCACCTCCGTTTTATATCCGTTTATATTTATCCTTTCATTTTATATCTCTTTATATCTTCGCTCAAGTTTTATATCTGTTTATATCTTCGCTCGAATACCAAAAACGGCGGCGCCACCATCTTGACCTTTTCCCCGCCGCTTGGCATGATTATCCCAGGAGGTGAACAGCGATGAAAATTGCCGTTAGCAGTGATAACCACCTGGACGTCAACCAGGTCCCCGTTGACACAGCGCTCGACATACAGGCCGACTGGCTGGCGTGGCAGTCAATCGACTACTACCTATTTGCCGGGGACCTCTTCAATGATTACCTGAAGACCCGGGACTACTTTACCCGCCTGCAAGCCCGGGCACCGCAAACTCACATCTACTACATTCTGGGCAACCACGACCTGCTCAACCACGTCACCGCGGACCAGGCCGAGCACGCCACCGACCCGCGCTACCTGCACAACCGCGCCGTGGACCTCCCCGGTAGCGACTGGCGCCTGATTGGCAACAACGGCTGGTACGATTACTCCTTTTCGGCCTACTACCAGCAGCCAGCCGCCGTGGAAAGCTGGAAGAAGGTCTACTGGCTCGACAGCTCGATTGACCAGCCCGAATCTGACCAAGCCCAGATGGACCGCGTCCTCCAGCAAACACGCACGCTACTTGATTCAGCCCAGCGTGACCACAAGCAGGTCCTCTTCCTCACCCATTTTGTCCCCTGCCAGTACTTGCTCGCGCCAAAGCCAGCGGGAATCAAGACGGCCCGGATGGAGCGCTTCTACCAGATGATCAACGCCATGCTCGGCAGCAACCGCTTAGGCCAGCTCCTGGAAAGCTACCCTAACGTCAAGGCGGTCTTTTACGGGCACGTTCACGGCGTCCATCCCCCGCTAGTCCGCGCCAATTTGACCTACTTTAACCAGGCAGTCGGGGTTCATAAAAAGCGGCATGACGAATGGCAGGCAACGACCTTTGCCGACCAGTGGAAACGAACGGTCCGGGTGATCGAGCTTTAGGACATTTTGCGACCCGGGATGTTTTCGACTATTATATATTTAGCAATTATCTGACGCAGGGGGAGTTTTGATGGATCTTAAAAACGCAATTCATGAATGCTGGAGCAAAATCGACGAGGGGCACGTGGCAACCTATATTCCCGCCCTCGCTAACGTCAACCCGTACCAGCTGGGGGTCTGCCTCTTCAACGTCACCAACGACCACAAGGAGCAGGCGGGCGCGTCCCAGGTCCGTTTTGCCGTCGAGAGCGTGTCCAAGGTGATTTCACTGCTCTACGCGATTGACCAATTGGGCCTGGAAGCGGTCAGCTCGCAGGTTGGCACCCGGCAGACCGGCTTCCCCTTTGATACCATCCTAAACATGGAAATCACCGGAGAGAGCCAGCCGCTTAACCTCTTCGTCAACAGCGGGGCCATCCTGATTTCCTCGTTGATTGAGGAACAGGACGGCCAGTCGCCATTCGACCAGATTCTGAACTTCAGCCGGAAAATCTGCAACGACCCGGGGATTACGCTGGACCAGGAAATCTACCTCTCGGAACTGGAAACTGGGGACCGCAACCGCTCGCTGGCTTACTACCTCAAGGCCCAAGGGACGCTCAACAACGACGTCACGACCAGCCTCGATACTTACTTCCGCCAGTGTTCGATGATGGTCACCTGCGAAAGTCTCGCCAACTTGGGCGCCGTGCTGGCGAATGACGGGATTGCCCCGTGGAATGGTGAACGGATTATTTCAAGCCAGGCCGCGACCTACACCAAGTCCGTGATGATGACCACCGGCCTGTACACCGAATCAGGCACCTACTCGGTCCAGATCGGCGTGCCAACGAAGAGTGGTGTCGGTGGCGGACTCGTGGCCGCGGCCCCGAGCCACTGCGGCATCGGCATTTTCAGCCCGGCCCTCAACCCGGTCGGCAATAGCGTCGCCGGACTCGCCCTGCTGGAAATGATTAGCAGGGAACTAAAATTGGATATTTTCAAGTATTAGCTAGTCAAAAAGCCATTGGCAACGGTCTGTACCGCCACCAATGGCTTTTTTTCATAACTATTTCTTTCTAATAAACAAGCAGGCAACCGCGGCCACCAAGGCACTGATGACCAGGCCGAGGAAGGCCGCCGAGTAGGAGCCGGCAAACTGGACGAGCCAGCCGATCAGAAGCGGCCCAATGAAGCCGCCGAGCTGGCCGCCAAAGTTGACAATCCCGATGGAGGAGCCATAGGTCTGCTCGCTCAAGATCTGGGCGGTAAAGCTGAAAATCCCGGTAAAGGCCAGGGACTTCACAAAGTAGATCAGCACGTCAAAAATGACCACCGCGACCAGCGACGAGGACTTAAACAGGCCGAACATGAAGGCCAGGGTCAAAAAGGAGGCAATGCTGATCATCCACCGCTCCCGGCCCTTGAACCAGTGGACCATCACGAAGCCGGAAATCAGGGCAGCGATCCCACCCGAAATCACCGGCAGCGGCACCAGCCAGGTCAGGTTCTTGAGGTTAATCCCTCGCGCCTGCAGGAAGTAGACCGGCATCCAGGTTTCCAGCCCCTTGGTGATGATGTTTAGCGCCAGGCCGATGACCACGAACACCCAGACCCGCGAGTCGATGTTGCGCCACTCGATCTTCGGCCGCTGGGCTCCGCTCGTCGCCGCCTGTTTGATTGGCCGCTCCACCAGGTAGTAGGCGACTAGCACAACCAGGCCGATGATACCGAGCCAAACGAAGGCGTTCCGCCAGCCGGCACTGGCGATAATTGGCACGATCAGCAGGGGTGCGACTGCCGCCCCGGCGTAATTTGATGAAATCAGGGCCGAAGTGGCCTGCGACTTTTCACTCTTATCATAATTCTCAGAAATCCGCTTCAACGCGGCCGAAGGGTACGGCCCCTCCGCAACTCCAAAGAGGAAACGGATCGCCACTAGAGCGGCCAGCGACCAGGCCCAGCCGGTCACCATCGTTAGCACCGACCAGGCCAGCAGTGAAACGATAATCAGCCGTTTGCTGCCAAAGCGGTCGGTCAGGTAGCCGCCCGGGATCTGCATCAAGGTATAGCCGAGGAAAAAGGCACTAGCCGTCGTCCCCAGGGCGGCCGCCCCGACGTGAAAATCCTTGCCGATGTAGGCCAGCGAAATGTTCATGACGGTCCGGTCGGCAAAGAGCAGCATATAACCCAGGTACAGCAGCGCAAACGTCCCCCAGCGCTTGGCAACCGCGTGTTTATCTACGTTATTCAATTTGTAATCTCCACCTCATTGTAACTGGTATTTTCCAGTTCCCCATTATACACGGACTGCCCGCGGCCGCAAGCTGACTAGGAGCGGTTCAGCCCCCGCCGCCCTACTTAATATGGCTGCTCGTGAAGTGCTCAAAGTGGTCATCAAATTCAGTTGGGACAAAGGGTTGCTGGTAGATGTACTTGAATAATGCTTGGTACTGCGCGTAGAGCTTTTGCTCCGCCTGGTTGGGCGCCGGCACGTAATAGTGCTTTCCTACCAGGTCCTTTGGCAAATACTCCTGCCGGGCAATCTTGTGTGGCAGGTCAAACATGTTCTGCATTACCCCTGCGCCCCGCAACTTGGCCGCTCCCTGGTAGTGTGAGTCCTGCAAATACTTCGGCATCGGGTGGTTGGTCGGGTGCTCGGCATCCTTGGCCGCTTGGTAGTAGGCCTGCATGGCCGAATCAGACCGGGGTGCCACCGCCAGCAGGATGGTTGCCATCGCTACATGGGTCGAGGCCCGGGGCAGGCCGATTTCCAGGGCGGTATTCGCCAGGGTAATTACCTGGGTCGCCCGGGCCGGGTCCGCTAAGCCCACGTCCAGGGCCGCGGAGTCCTTGAGCCGCCGCACTACCGACTCCAGGTCCCCGGATTTCAGGATGACTGCCAGGTAGTAGAGGGCCGCGTCGGCATCAGAACCTTCGATCGAATCCTGAAAGGCTGACAGGTAATCGTAGTGCTTAGTTGCGTCCTTATCAAAGGCAAAGTGCTGGTTGCGGGCAAAATCCTCGATCTCCTTCATTGTCAGTTCCTTCGGGTGCATCGCGTGCAGGGTGTCTAGGATATTCAGCGAAACCCGGACATCCCCGTTGCCGCTGTTGGCAATCGCGTGGGCCTGCTCTGCCGTCAGCATGAAGCCCAGGTGTTCTGTGGCGGCCCGGACCAGCACCGGTTCAATTTCCTTGGCGCTGATCGGGTAAAACTCAAAGATTTGGCTGCGGGAACGGCCGGCTGGATTGCCATGATCGGGTTTTCGGTTGTCGTCCCAACTAAGAGGATGTGCCCATTCTCCAGGTAGGGAAGCAGGTAGTCCTGGAGGGGCTTGGTCAGCCGGTGAATTTCATCGAGCAGGAGGACGAAACTCTCGTCCGGGTGGGCGTCAACGAGCTTTTGCAGCTGGCTTTTGTTTTGAATCGACGCGTTAAATTTTTCAAAGGGCAACTGGAGGGTCTGCGACATCACGTAGGCCAGGGTCGTCTTCCCCGAGCCCGGCGGTCCCCACAATAGCAGGCTGACCGACAGGTGTTCCGTAATAATCTGGTACAGTGGCCGTCCCGGGGCCAGCAGGTGCTCCTGACCGACCATCTGCTCTAGCGTTGTCGGCCGCATTAAGTCGGCCAATGGTTGCTTAAATGCCATCTTAACCTCCCCTTCCGATTCCGCAAAGCTTTATACTTACTAATAATAAGATAAGTTGCAGGCAATTGCCACTGATAACCCCCTGGTAATCCCCGTTATTTCATCGTTTCCCGTGTCAGCAGGTAGTGGCGGATGTTGCGAATGCACTTGTTAAACTCGACCCACTCGGCAAAAGTCATGTCGACATTCATCACCTGGTAGCGGTCGGGCGGCGTAATAATTGCCAACGTTTGCCCGCGATGAAGCAGGTGGTACCCGTCGCCCTCTTGTAACAACTGAAACTTCCGGCCCGCAAGCCATGCTGTTAACTCTTGATACGTTTCTGGATTCATTTTCTCACCTCCTCTTTATAATACAGCATCGCAATCCGCACACAAGCAAAGGAGGACAAAAGAAGGTGGTTGTGACATAAGGCCTATTACTTTAATAAAAAGCGAACAACGCAGTACACAAAGGGGCTCCAGTGCTCGGCAAAGCCGAACGCTGAAGCCCTCTTTGTGCTTGCGGGGGCGTGAAGACGAAGTCATAAATGACTTCTGTCACGCTCCCTTATTATGGCTTTCTTATCTATTATCCGGGGAATTAACCGCGCTTCTTATTCAAGCCCGCCAGGCCGAACATCCCCAGCAGACTAGCAGCACCCAGGCCCGCCAGTGCGAGGCTGTCGTTACTACCAGTCTGTGGCAAGCGCTTAGCGGATGCGGCTACCTGGCCGTCCGCGTTCACAGCAACAGTGCTCCCGTTCCGTACCGCTTGACCATTAACAACCATCCAGCCAGCTAATACGTTGCCGTTGGCGTCAACCACCTGACCGTTGACAACCTTGGCGCCGGCTGGTAATTGGCCATTAGTCTGATTACCAGTTGTTGGCTGATTCTCATTATTGTGGTCATCAGTTGGCGTCTCGATGGAAACCACTGGTTGTTCAAGCGTACTGTCTTTATCGCCAATCGTGTAAGTAACACCATCCATGGCTAGCTTGTAGCCAGCAGGAACCTTAATTTGGTCGGTACTGATGACATCGCCCGGTTTGCCGGTGAAGGTTTGGCTACCAACTTCTTTGTTAATTTCCCTACCATCAGCTGCATAGCCAATAGTTTCAAAGTAGTGGACCGTCAAAGTATGGTTGGCTTCTGTCGGCGTCGTTGGATCAGTCGATGGGGTTTGCTTAGCGGCAACCACTAAGACACCTGGCACGTTGAAGGCCTTGGACTTCGAGCCGTCTGGGAAGTCTAAGATAACCTCTTCATCATAAGTTCCAGCTGTTTGAGCATCTTTTTGAACCTTAGCAGGGTCTGCCCATTCCACCTTGGTACCTTCTGGGTAGGTCCCGTTCGTTTGTGCCAGGGCCATGAACATCGCGGCAGAGGCAGTACCGTTATCGGTATTCTTAATGTAGGCACCGGCGGCCAGCGTTGGTGCCGGAATGGTGGTGTCCCCAGCAGTAACGTTGACCTTGACCACTAGGCTTGGGTCGAGGTTCGTGTACTTTTCATTATCCGGCTGTGCTTGCGGCTTTTGGAGCTCTGCTAGCTGTTGATTATCCTGGGCTAGTTTGGCCTGGGCAGCCGCAAGCGTCTGGTTAGTCTTTTCGATGGCGCCCTTCAAGCCGGTAACCTGGCCCTGCAGGTCCGTTACCCGGCCCTTCGCATCACTGACCCGCTGGGCCGTCTTGGCGCTGGCACTGGCCTTCACCGCCACTAAGGATTGTTCAGCAGCCGCCAATTCTGCCTGGACCTGGGTAAGCTGGTCATCGGCGGCCTTCTTGGACTGCTGGGCGTTCGTGACGTCGGTGTTCGCTTGGTCCAGCTTGGCCTGAGCCGCCTTAATTGCGGCGGTATTGTCCTGCTTGGTCTCCTTGATGACCGTCTTGTCAAATGGGTGGGCCGGAGTACCTTCCAGCTCATCGACATCATCGTAGGTCGGGATAAAGTGAATCATCATCCCGTTCGTGGCGTCCCCACTAACTGACATCCCTAGGTAAGACTGGGTTACTCCGTCACTTTCGTTATTCAGGTCCGCGTCATTCAATAAGCCGAGCAGCGTCCGTGCGTGACCCCAGTCCGGCGTATCGTGGAAGATCATGTCATCGATGGCACTGAAAATAGCGGCCTTCAAATCGTCCATGTTATTAATACTGGTATCAAGACCTTCAACTGCTTCCCGGAAGGCACGGGCATTGGCAATTTCCACTTTGTTTAAGCCCGGGTAGTCGTGCCCGCTGTAAACCTTGTCCGCATTGTATTGGTCCGCTACCGCTTGCGCTAAGTCAACGGAACCCTGGCTAACAACGAAAGGCTTGGCACCAATCTTTTCCCGCAGGGGGTTGAGCAGGTCGATAACGAACTGGCTGATTTCAATCCGTTGCTGGTTCGTCAGGTGGGCGGGATCAACTGCTTCCTGCTTGTCCTGTGCGCTATGAACGTACTTAAACTTCATGTAGTTTTGACCGGCCATGTTGTCCCACGCATCGCGGACATCCATATTGCCATCAGCCAGGGCGGCCTGGAGCTTGTAGTAGTTTTCCCGGCTGTAGCCATCCGGCAGCTGGAAGCCGGTTTGCTGACTGCTCCCGCTCTGTGCCCGGCTCAGTTCATCACTGGCCTGCTGCTGCCGGGTTTGCGCGTCTGATAAGGCCGCAGCTGCCTGCTTAGCACCGTCCTGCGCCGTGGAAACCTTCTGCTGGGCCTTGTTAACGGCAGTCGTGGCGGCCTGAACGTCAGGGTCGTTTTGGGTTGCCTGATCCTGTTCAGCAAGGGCCTTTTGGTAGTCCGCCTGAGCAGCATCCAGCTGCTTTTGGGTGTCCGTCAGTTTCCCCTGCTGGGTTGCCAGCTGGGACTGGGCGTCATTAATCGTGGCCTGCTGCTGTTTGGCATCGGACTGCAAGGCAGCGATTTGACTGTCCTTGTCACTTGCCTGCTGTCCGGCCGGTTGACTGGTCGTGTCCGCGTGAACCGTCGTAGTAGTCATCGCAGTCCCGGCAGCAACTGCCAGCACCGTCGCCGTCAGCCATAACTTGCCAGACTTGTACAGTTTCTTGTGTTCTTTCATTATTTTTCAATCCCCCAATATCAGATAGTGTCTTATTAACACCGCTTATTGTACAAAGAACTAAAAATCGATGATGCAGTCAACGGTCATATTTATCATTGAACGGATTTTTATAAAAAAAGAGTGGGGGACAGGATAAACCTATATACCCTGCCAGCTACCACACTGCTGCATTTTACTTTTAAAATAACTAAGAGACTGGTTTCTACTCACTCTCCCATCTCTTACCACTGAATCGAGGAGTAGTTGTTCAAAATTTCCATTAGTTTGCGCATTTTGAGCCGCGAAACCGGCACCGTCAGTTCACTCGCAGCGAAACTCACCTCATGCTTTTTCACGTTCAGACTGCGGATATTGGCAACGTTGACCAGGTAGCTCCGGTGAACCCGGAAGAGCTCGTCAGCCTGTTCCTCCAGCTCACGCAGCGACATATTAATCGGAATTCGCTGGTTGTTAGTGGTATACATGAATGAAGCATGGATATTATCCGGATTACTCTGAAAGCAGAGGATATCATTTACATAGACCTTCATGATTTCATAGTGGCTCCGCAGGGCAATTGTCCGCCCCCGGTGCGGCATTTCTAGTTTTTTCAAGACCTTCGTTAAGTCCCGGGCCAGACAAGCCGCGACCTTTTCAGGGTTTTTCACGATAAAATCGAGTGCTTCGACTTGGTACCGATAAGTTGTCGGCAGTAATTCGTCGTGGACCGTCAGGAAAATAATTGATGCAGCCAAATCATACTGACGGATCTTTTGGCTAAATTTCAGCCCGGCCTGGTCATCACCACCGATTTCAAGATCTAAAATATAAACGTTGCGCAACGAAGGCTCCGGCAATGACTGGCTAATTTGTGCCAATGTTGAAAACAGGTGAATATTTAACTGGATTTTCAGCTGCTGCCCAACCTGACGAACGTAGTTATCAATCTGCGATAATTCAACCGGATTATCTTCTAAAATATAGACGTCTAACAATTCGTCGTTACCTCCTCCCACAAATAAGTCAATTAACCATAATAATATCAGACTATTCCTGCTTTAATCGGGGTTCGGATTTAACTTCTTGTTTTTTTACAGCTCAATGAACTAAAACGTCAGTTGAATGCATTGTGCTGACGCTCAATGCAGTTTAAATTGACTACGGCAACCAGAATCCTAGGCAACCAGCGGCCTGAAGTATTATCACTTAATAGACGAATTATAGTCATCTGTATGACTGTGAAGAAAAGACGACCAGCAGCTTAATTATCTCTTGGACTGCTTAACTATCCCTTTAGATCATCGGCAAACCACCCTCCCCAGTCGTAAAGCTGGTATAGTTAAACCATCGACAGAACACCGGCAAGACAGAAAGGAGTGAGACCGATGGCAGCATGGCAAAAATGGTGGGTCACCCTGCTATTCTTAATCCCGGCGCTAATCGCCGGCAGCGGGATCCTGCTATGGTACTTTCAAAGTGAAGCGGCGGCCCGGCTCGCCATAAACTGGCTGGCAACACCGGGAGGCCAGCTCACACTGGTAGTTTTCGCCATCTACCTCATCATCTTAGCAGTGGGGACAATCGCTACAGCCATTTTTCGACCAACTACGGTCAAGCAACTGACCATTGTTCGCGATGGTGCCTACCAGGTTAACATCGACCGGGGAGCAGTAGAGAAAAGTCTCCGCCTCTCACTGGCACCATATGACCTATACAATGCCGCGGCGAGGGTTAAAATGCACCGGCGCCACCGGCAAGCTGACGTCACCATCACGGCGATGCTTTCCCAACGCAGTGACGCCCGGCACTTGCGGGCAAGTCTCCACCACACCATCGCTAACGACTTAAAGCAGCAGTTCAACATTGACCTGCGCAAGCTGCGGGTCAAGCTCACGCCATACGACCACCAGCAAAAGGTCGCCATTGTCTAGGAGGTGCATGATGAAACTCACGGGAATTTTCGCGGTGGCTGGTTTAATTATCAGTGTCAGCTGGGTCGCCTGGGGTTTTCTCCCAATGTTGGCAATCCTGCTCACCACCTTGTTTTTGGCCGCAATTGGCTACGCATTAGACATTCTAGGATACTCGCTCAACCACTTTACACGCAAACTACTGGACAAGTGCGGTAACTAACCGCGCCACAAGGAGGAACTACCATGCCTAACACTAACCAAAGTACGACCCCCACTGTTGACCAACAACTGACTTTCGACGATCAGGTGCTTGAGAAAATCGCGGGAATTACCGCTAGTCGCGTCGACGGCATTATCTCGCTGGACGGCAACGTGTTCAGCGAATTCGCCGATAAGGTAACGGCTGGCACGGATATTACCAAGGGAATCAAGGTTGACGCCGGCGAAAAGCAGGTCGCAATCAAAATGGACGCCACGATTGAATACGGCAAGGCGGCTCCCGAGATTTTCAAAACTACCTGCAAGGAGATTGCCAAGGCAGTCGAGCAGATGACTGGACTGCAATTGGTTAAGTTTGAGCTCCACATCAATGACATCAAGACTAAAGCTGAGCTGAAGGACTCCCAGAAAGCCGGCAAGGTCGCTTAAATAATCAGCAGTATAACCCAAAATCCTGCCCGGAAGCAGCCCATCGGTCACTTTCAGGCAGGATTTTTTTGATTTTAATATTGAGTCAGTGTTCGAAGCCGGTAGTAGCGAATATCGCTCTTGCCCGGATAACGGCAGGTCCCGCTATCATTGTATTGGTCCAAGAACTTCATCCGGTCCCGCTCGCTCGAAATCAGCTTGACCGTGAGGTGCCGAGGATGTTCAATCAGGGTCACGTTTTGTTGCGGACCAATTTGCTGGCTCAGGGAATACTTGGCAAGGGGACGGCCATGCCGCTGCCGCCAAAGGTTATCATATCCTTGTTTCCCCGTGCCATAGTAGTAAGCGGTGCTTTTGAACACCCGCTGCTGGTGCCAGTAACTATGCCTGCCGCCGAAATAGTTGGCGTAGTTGCGGTTTCTCGTGCGCACATCGTAATATTCGTTAAGAACCGTTTGCCGGTGCTGATTCTGGTAGCTAAGCTGAATTTTCCGTACGGCCGACGCGTGGAAAATATAAGTGGAATTGTTTAGCACCCCCACCAGACTTAGGATTCCTACAATAATCAGCAGGGCCACCCCCAACTTAACAAACAACTTTTTGTTGCTCAGCCAACTTTGGGGTGACAATAATTTCAGTTTAGGTTTACCATTAATGGTTGGAAGTTGGGTCCCGCAATTAGGGCACCGTTTTCGGTCTAACGAACACAAGCGGCCACAGTGGGGACACCTGATCGTTAGCTTATACTGGAGCTGTGCCCCGCACAGGCGGCAAAATTCCGCCTGGCCTGGGTTGATTCCATTACACTTCGGACAAATCTTCACCGCGCCACCCGCTTCCGTAAATTATTTTTAGAAGGAACTCATGCAATTTTTCAATATTCCAGCACTGCTCCCACAGTTTTATCCGTCAATGTTGTACTGGTTTTTCAGTGCAATCATTTTTAACTTATTGTACGGCAGTGCCTACCTGCTGTTGTTCAGCCGCCTCAGTCATATCCACTTTCGCTGGTGGTACTTTATCATCGCGGGCTTCCTGTACGCCTTCGCCATCAGCCTGGTCGGCAACCTGCTGGCAATTGTTTTGATGCTTATCATCATCTACTATCTTATCATTCACCGGCGGATTTCGTTTAACATTATTGGAACCCAGTATATCTACGCCAATTTTATCCTACTGATTACTTTCGGTTGCGTTGGCTCGCTGATTACCACCCTGTACAACGTCGTGGTCAAAGTTCCCGACTACAACTTTGTTTACTATATCCTGGGAACCCCGAAAATCATTGTCTCCTTCCTGGTCGCGTACGGGATTATCGTCGCCACCGAGAAGCTCTTCGCCCGGTATACGGACGTCGTGGCAATCCAGTACCCCATCCTGGCCTGGATTATTAACCTCCTGATGCTGACCTTCCTCTTTTACATGTACCGGGTCAACGGTGGTGGCCACCCCGCTAAGCTCCCGGTAACGATTGCGGTCACGGTTGGTTACGGCGTCGTGGCCCTGCTAGCAATCAAGGCCTTTACCAACTACTACCACTACAAGGCACTGGCCGTCAGCTTGCAGGATGAAGTTGATAACCTCCAATACTACACCGGCCACATTGAGGAAATGTACGATGAACTGCGGCACTTCCGCCATGACTACAAGAATATTTTGTATAGCCTAACCGGCAGTCTGGAAAACAACGACGTGGCGGAAGCTAAGAAGGTGCTGAACCAGGTGATTACCCCGTCTGAAAAGACCGTCACCCAAAAGGAAAGTGTCCTGGGGCAATTGAAGAACGTCCTCAACCTGGACATCAAGAGCCTGCTCTATAATAAAGTCCTCAGCGCCTTGGAAGATAACTTAAAGGTCATGGTGGAAATCAGTGAACCGGTCAAGTTCACTAACACCGTGGCGCCACTGGACCTCATCCGGATTTTATCGAACTTAATGGACAACGCGATTAAGGCCGCCAAGCAGTCGAAGGATAAGAAGGTCAGCGTCGCCCTGTTCGTTAAGAACCACCAGCAGTGGATTGTGATTGGCAACTCCACCCGGGAAAAGGCACTGAACTTACAGCAGCTTTCTAATAACCACAGCAATCTGGAAAGCAGCCATGGTCTTGGCCTAAAGAATTTACAAATGATTTTGGCCCGTTATCCCCAGGTCCAGCATGAAGTCAGCTCCAACAACTACTGGCTAGAGCAAAGTATTATTATTCCGCAGAAGTAGTTGCTGCGGCCGCTTCACTATTATCTAAAAACAGGTCCCCAGTGCTCGGCAGCGCCGAACTCTGGAGACCTGTTTGCTTTTTTCTAACGGCTAGCGGTGGAGAAGTGCGGTAACTCCCCCTCCTCATCCCACCAATTTACTTGCCCGTGTTAACCACGGTAAACCGCTCCTGGTGGAACTGCGGTACGAGGATTTCCTTCACGATTACCTCCGCCATTGTCCCGGTGGTTACCTTCGATTCACCCTGACCATTGTAGAGTAATGTATCCTTACCAAGTTGATAGCTTGCCGCCGGCCCCGGCTCAAACGTTGCCGCTGGCGAAATCCCGACCCAGTCGACATCCGTGATCGTTTCCAGGTACTGGAGCTCCTTTAACTGCTGGCGCGGCGTATTGATCCAGCTGGAGGAAGCCGGTATTTTTTCAAGGTCATCTACGAAGAGGTGTTCGTCCTCCCCAGTTTGCAGGCTCCCCGCACCCAAGATGAAAATTAGCCGAATCTTGTTTTTACGGGCCAAATTAATCAGCTTTTCGGCCAGCTTGAGGTGCCGGTCCGCGTCTGCCGGATTGGTTCCGAAAGCATCGATAATTACGTCAAACCGTGACAGGAGGCTATCCGTCATCGCGAAAATGTCGCCGCTGAGGAGCTGGGCGTCATCCCCTAGGACCTCCTTCGCCTTCTTCTCGTGGCGGACAATTCCGATCGGGTTCAGGTCCTGTGTCGCGGCCGCCAGTTTATAGATCGTGCGCCCGGCCATGCCCGAAGCACCAATTATTCCAACTTTGATCATTAAACATCACTCCTCATTAATATAATTATTGTTATATAAATTTTATCATCTAAAGGCTTGATTTCAAAAGAAAAGGCCTTAGTAATTGGGCGGCCGCCGAGCCGGAACGCAAAAAAGGAGCGTGACGATAAAAGGACTTTTGGCACAGCCCCATATTCATTACACAATTAGATAAGATTGGGGCATTCCGCACAATCCCCTTTAGGGTTGACACTTTAAATAATAAAAGTGCCAATTCTAGGGGGTATTTTTCGTTTCCAGTTATTCCACAACAGAAAAATTGAGATTACTAAGTAGTTATCAGGATTCAGATTATTCATTACGTAATACTTTTCTGGACGATTGAGCTTATCTAAGTCATTATTTAATTGCTTTTGGTAGTTGGCCAGTCGGGTGTCATGACCAGCTAAGAATTGATTGTTTTGGGCAATTGTATCCTTGAGCTGACTAATTTCTTCGTCTGACTGATGAAGTAATGATCACCTGACCTTCATGTTGCTTAGCCATTTCCCGGATAGGATGCAAGCAAATAGCGTAATCACCACGCATATTAGTATTCATTAACCGATCGTAGTCCGCCATTGAACTATCAAGAAAATCTTGAACCAGACCAATCCCAGTATTAGCAATTAAAATGTCGATTTTACCGAATTTCTCTTTTGCTAGCTTGACCGTCTCAATTAAAGTTTGCTCGTCAGTAATATCTCCAGCGTAATAATACGCTTGAATATTATACTTCATGCATTCTCTGCAAATAGCAACTAGTTTGTCCGCTGAACGAGCCGTCAATACAAGATTGACCCCCTTCACAGGCAAGAGCTAGTGCAGTTGCTTTACCAATTCCAGAAGATACTCCGGTAATAATTGCTGATTTGTTTTTGATTGATTGTAACATTCTAAAACCTTCTTAAGCTTATTAATTATCCTGTGTTCGATTGCCAAGCTCCCAAAATGCCAGTGCAGAAGCGGCAGCAACGTTCAGAGAATCGACTCCTACAGCCATCGGAATCTTAATTGTAAAATCGCTCTGGGTAATTGTCTGTTCTTCTAAACCGGGGCCCTCTGATCCAAGGATAATGGCCAACTTGTCTAATTTAGCCAACCGTGGATCATCAATCCTAATAGTATTATGACGCAGTGCCATGGCAGCCGTTTGATAACCAAAACGATGCAGAAGGTCAATTCCTTCCATGTGCCAGGTTTTAGCATCGATATAGGTCCAGGGAATTTGGAAGACAGTCCCCATTGAGACCCGCGAAGAACGCCGGTAAAGAGGATCAGCAGAGTCACTGGTTACAATGACCCCATCAATGCCAAGCGCTGCTGCTGAACGAAAGATCGCCCCAATATTAGCGGGATTAACCACTCGTTCCAGAATTGCGATCCGTGGATGAGGATTCGGAATCGACTTAAACAAAGAAGCAAGATTTGGACGCTGCACACGATACATTGCAGCAAGCGCACCTCGCAAAAGATTATAGCCGGCTAGTTGACGAATTTGCTGATCATTAATAACGTAAATTGGTGTCTGTCCTAAGCCTTCTGTCTGATTCATAGTCATTTCATGATCGAGGTCAGCCAAATCACGGTCTAAAACTTTTTCTTCTACTAAAAGGGAAGCCGGCTGATAACCTGCGCGAAGAGCTCGTTCAATTACCTTGGGACTTTCTGCAATAAATAACCCGTCTTGCGTACCCTTGGCATGAAAGAGCTGGGCCTCCGTTAGTCGTACGTACGGGTCTAGATCAGGACTTGCTAAGTCTGTAATAAAATTTAAGTTGTGCATACTAAATTTACCCTTTGGTTTGAATATGGAATTTCACTTTTTCATTCGTTTTCAAATAATTTGATTCTCTATTTAACATTCTATACTAAATTTTACATCAATAAGTTGTTAACTCTTTTCGCCGATATAATACTTTTAAATTAAAAAGAGGTGTTATAAAATGCATTACTTAGAACTTGCTTTAGCAATTATTATGGAATTGATTGGGACTAATCTGATGAAATTATCTAATGGTTTTACCCATCTTTGTTTCTCACTAGGGACTTTAATTTCATATGGTTTATGCTTCTTTTTTCTATCTTTGTCATTAAAAGACATCAAGCTCAATATTGCTTATGCGACTTGGGGTGGCGCTGGGATTGTTTTAGCCGCTTTAGTTTCACTCTTCCTATTTCATGAGCAAACTTCGGGGTTACAAATTTTTGGAATCATTTTGATCGTCATCGGAGTCGTCATTACCACCCTTGCAGATGGTCATTAATATCTATTATTAGGATTAGTCAAAGTACTAGGCTTTATTATTTAGAGACCTGGTACTTTTTATTATCATTAGTACTGGGCTTGGCAAAATTTTGACCAGGTACTAATGATTCAAGGCAATAAAAAAGACAGGTATCAAAGACAATTCTACACTCTAGCATATATAACTTTAAGCAGAGTAAAGCACCTCAAAACTAAGTATCTTAACACATTTTAACACGCGACCAGAATTGATATAGCAACGTTTCTAGTGTTTCACTTAGGCAAAAATATTCACCGCCTGGCAAAACGTGTTAAGAGTGTGTTAAAACACCTACCAAAAGGACCACAAAAAAGCCTGTATCAGCAACATTAAACGCTGTTAATACAGGCCTTTCACTGTTATGAAATGCTGACTAGAGGATTCGAACCTCCGACCTCATCATTACTAATGACGTGCTCTGCCAACTGAGCTAAGTCAGCATCAAGCGTGGCAACGTCCTATCCTCGCAGGGAGCGATCCCCCAACTACTTTCGGCGTGTTGAAGCTTAACTTCTGTGTTCGGCATGGGAACAGGTGTATCCTTCAAGCCATCATCACCACACTTCATCTCTTCCGAGATGAGAGCTTGCGCTCTCAAAACTAAACAATATCTTTTCCTTCCCAACAAACCTTTCCGCTTTGCCTTGGTTAAGTCCTCGACCGATTAGTAATGGTCCGCTCCATGCATCACTGCACTTCCACTTCCATCCTATCTACCACATCATCTTTGTGGGGTCTTACTTCCCCGAAGGGAATGGGAAATCTCATCTCGAGGCGAGTTTCACACTTAGATGCTTTCAGCGTTTATCTCATCCATACATAGCTACCCAGCGATGCTCCTGGCGGAACAACTGGTACACCAGCGGTATGTCCATCCCGGTCCTCTCGTACTAAGGACAGGTCCTCTCAAATTTCCTACGCCCGCGACGGATAGGGACCGAACTGTCTCACGACGTTCTGAACCCAGCTCGCGTACCGCTTTAATGGGCGAACAGCCCAACCCTTGGGACCGACTACAGCCCCAGGATGCGATGAGCCGACATCGAGGTGCCAAACCTCCCCGTCGATGTGGACTCTTGGGGGAGATAAGCCTGTTATCCCCAGGGTAGCTTTTATCCGTTGAGCGATGGCCCTTCCATGCGGAACCACCGGATCACTAAGCCCGACTTTCGTCCCTGCTCGACCTGTCTGTCTCGCAGTCAAGCTCGCTTGTGCCTTTACACTCTGCGAATGATTTCCAACCATTCTGAGCGAACCTTTGGGCGCCTCCGTTACCTTTTGGGAGGCGACCGCCCCAGTCAAACTGCCCACCTGACACTGTCTCCCACCACGATCAGTGGTGCGGGTTAGAGTGGTCATAATACAAGGGTAGTATCCCACCAATGCCTCCACCGAAACTAGCGTCCCGGTTTCTACGGCTCCTACCTATCCTGTACAAGTAGTACAAACACTCAATATCAAGCTACAGTAAAGCTCCATGGGGTCTTTCCGTCCTGTCGCGGGTAGCCTGCATCTTCACAGGCAATTCAATTTCACCGAGTCTCTCGTTGAGACAGTGCCCAGATCGTTACGCCTTTCGTGCGGGTCGGAACTTACCCGACAAGGAATTTCGCTACCTTAGGACCGTTATAGTTACGGCCGCCGTTTACTGGGGCTTCAATTCAGGGCTTCGCCGAAGCTAACTCTTCCTTTTAACCTTCCAGCACCGGGCAGGCGTCAGCCCCTATACTTCATCTTACGATTTTGCAGAAACCTGTGTTTTTGATAAACAGTCGCCTGGGCCTTTTCACTGCGGCTGGTCTTGCGACCAGCACCCCTTCTCCCGAAGTTACGGGGTCATTTTGCCGAGTTCCTTAACGAGAGTTCACTCGCTCACCTTAGGATTCTCTCCTCGACTACCTGTGTCGGTTTGCGGTACGGGCAGTTAAATACTCACTAGAAGCTTTTCTCGGCAGTGTGACATCGGCAACTTCGCTACTTTAATTTCGCTCCCCATCACAGCTTGTCAACCCGGCTTAAAGCATTTGACTCTAAACCTGACTTACTGCTTGGCCAGACACTTCCAATCGTCTGGTTTGCTTAGCCTCCTGCGTCCCTCCATCATTCAAACGCATTTAACTGGTACAGGAATCTCAACCTGTTATCCATCGACTACGCCTCTCGGCCTCGCCTTAGGTCCCGACTTACCCTGGGAGGACGAGCCTTCCCCAGGAAACCTTAGTCATTCGGTGGACAGGATTCTCACCTGTCTTTCGCTACTCATACCGGCATTCTCACTTCTAAGCGCTCCACTAGTCCTCACGGTCTAACTTCGTCGCCCTTAGAACGCTCTCCTATCACGTGTCCAAAAGGACACATCCACAGTTTCGGTAATATGCTTAGCCCCGGTACATTTTCGGCGCAGAATCACTCGACTAGTGAGCTATTACGCACTCTTTAAATGATGGCTGCTTCTGAGCCAACATCCTAGTTGTCTATGCAACTCCACATCCTTTTCCA